>Ga0307424_1002025_pt1 | contig 10246 bp, 7 predicted proteins | sample SalMarWE160320MG_FD_202157 | JGI IMG/M metagenome (GOLD analysis project Ga0307424, IMG submission 202157) | Salt marsh sediment microbial communities from the Plum Island Ecosystem LTER, Massachusetts, United States - WE1603-20 | ecosystem: Environmental > Aquatic > Marine > Intertidal zone >...
GACCGCCAGCAGCCAGCCCAGGCCCAGCAACAGCAGGGGGAGCCGCCGCAACCGCTGGCCTGCCTCGAGCAACAGGTGGGACAGCAGTGCCGGTGCCACCAGCTGTTGCCAGTCACTGCCCCGGCCGCGCCGGCGCCACAGCAGCGCCAGCAGGATCAGCGCCGGGACCAGCGCGGCAAACCAGTACGGTCGCAGGAAATGGAATTCGCTCATGCCAGCACCTTCCTGCGTGTCAATGCGCCGGCCACCAGCCACAGGCTGAGCAGCAGCGCCAGGCCCAGCGGCCACGGGTACAGCGCACTGACCGGCCGCACCGTGTGGCTGTTGCCCTGCACCGGTTCCAGCCGGTCGAGTTGCTGGTAGACCGCTTCCAGGTCATGGCGATTGCGCGCGCGGAAATAGCGGCCGCCGGTGGCCTCGGCAATCGCCTTCAGCGTGTCCTCGTCCAGGTCGGCGGACGGATTGATCTCCTGCTCGATACCGAACGGACCCTTCACCCGCATGCGGTCCGCACCGATGCCGATGGTATAGATGCGCAACCCGTTTTGTGCAGCCAGCTGTGCCGCCTTGCGCGGCGGCACCGTGCCGGCGGTATTCTGCCCGTCGGTGAGCAGCACCAGCACCGCCTCGCCACCGGGCGCCTTGCGCAGCCGCTTCACGGCCAGCCCGATGGCGTCGCCGATGGCGGTCTCGCGGCCGGCGACACCGATCACCGCTTCGTCGAGGAAATGCCGTACGGTCACGTGGTCGAAGGTCAGCGGCGACTGCAGGTAGGCCTGGCTGCCGAACAGGATCAGTCCGACGCGGTCACCGCTGCGCCGCTCCACGAATTCACCGGCCACCTGGCGCACCACGTCGAGCCGCGTCGCCGCGCTGCCATCGAGGGTGAGGTCCGGCGTCTCCATGCTGCCGGAGACGTCGATCGCCAGGATCAGGTTGCGGCCGCTTTGCGGCAGGCTGACCGGATCACCCAGCCACTGCGGCCGCGCCGCGGCGAGCAGCAGGCACAGCCAGGCCAGGCCGGCCAGCAACCGGCGCCGGCGGGTCGGCCCGGCCACGCGACGCGGGGCTGCCTCCACCGGCAGGCCGATGGCAAACGGGGCATACAGCGCACTGCCACCGGCCGCCGGCGCCGGTTTCCACCAGCGGCGCAGCAACCACGGCAACGGCAGGGTCAGCAACAGCCAGGGCCACGCCAGCTGGATCATGTGCGCCTCCGGCAGGTACGGCGGATCCATTGCTGCGCCAGTCCCAGCAGGGCCGCCCGATCGAACCGGCAGTCCGGTGCATACGGTCCCGTGGCCAGCACCCGGCCGGGTCCGTGCACAAAACCCGTCACCCCGGCTTCGAGAAAACGCAGCCAGTCCTCACCGCTCAGTGCGGCAACCTCGTTGCGAGGAAAACGCGCCAGCGCCACGCGCCGCAGCAGACGGTTCAGGTCCACGGCCAGACGCCGGTCGTCCGCGTTGTGCTGCAGGCGGTGCAGTTCCGCCAGCGCCGTACGACGCAGTGCGCCGCGCCGGTAGTACCACCAGCCCGCCGCCGCGGCGAGCAGCAGCAACACGGCAACCCCCCACCAGCCCGGTGCCGGCGGCCACCAGCCGACCGGTGCCGGCAGGTGCAGGGGACGCAGTGTGGCCAGCGGGTCGTTCATGCCGCCCGCCTGTGCCGCACCAGTCCACGCGCCAGCACCGGCCCCGGTACCGCATCCGTGGCCAGCGGGACCAGCGGGCAACCCAGCCGCCGCGCCAGCCGTTCCAGCCGTTCGCGCTGCCGGCCAAAGCGCTCGCGCCAGCGTGCGGCGATGGCGCTACTGTCCAGTTCCAGCAGCTGCCCCGGCACGCCGAGCCGGTAGCGTCCGGACGGTGGCGGCTCGGCCTCCAGCGGATCGAACAGCCAGACCAGCAGCACGTCATTGTGCCGCGTGAGCCGGCCCAGCGAACGCTCGCCCGCACTGCCCAGGGTCTGGAAATCGCTCAACACCGGGACCAGGCTGCCCGGGTGGGCGGTCTGCACCAGTCGCGCCAGTCCGTCATCCAGCAGCGCCGGCTGCAGCGCCTGCGGGGTGCGCGGCTGCAGATCCACCAGGGTCTTCAGCAGGACCAGTACCGCCTCGCGCCGCGGCAGGGCCGGGCGTACGGCATGCCCCTGTGCGCCGGCCACCACGCCACCGACACGATCCCCGGCGTGCTCCGCCGCCCAGGCCAGCAACGCCGCCGCACGCAGCGCCTGCGCCGACTTCAGCTGCCGGCTGCCAAACAGCATGCCCGGACCGAGATCGGCAAACACCAGCACCGGCCGGTCGCGTTCCTCGCGGTAGAGCCGGGTGTGCGGACGGCCACGGCGCGCCGTCACGCGCCAGTCGATGTCGCGCACCTCGTCACCCGCCTGGTAGACGCGCACCTCGTCGAATTCCAGCCCGCGGCCACGGTAGACCGAGCGGTACCCGCCGGCCTGCACCGACAGCGCCAGCCGGCGCGCACCCAGTTCCAGCGTGTGTGCGGCCGCACGTAGCCCGATGAGGTCAGCCAGGGACGGGAATACCGGAACGGTTTCAGGGCGCGGGGACACGGGCCAGCAGTTCCTCGATGAAACGCTGTGCGGTAATGCCGTCGGCCTGTGCCTCGTAGTCGAGCAGGATCCGGTGACGCAGGGTGTCGGGCGCAATCGCCTGCACATCCTCCGGGGTCACGAATTCACGCCCGGCCAGCCAGGCATGGGCACGTGCGGCGCGTTCCAGGCCGATGGCGCCACGCGGGCTTGCGCCCCAGCGCACCCAGCCGGTCAGCTCCGCCCCGTAGGCCGCCGGGTCCCGGCTGGCCTCGACCAGCGCCACGATGTAGTCCTCGACCGCCTCGGCCAGGTGCAACCGCAGGACCTCGTCACGGGCGGCGAAGACCAGCGCCTGGGCCAGCGTTTCACCCGGCTCCGTCGTCTCCGCCTCGCCCATGGCCTCGGCACGCACCAGGCGCAGGATATCGCGGCTGGCCGAACGCTCCGGATAGTCCACACGGATGTGGAACAGGAAGCGGTCGAGCTGGGCCTCCGGCAGCGGATAGGTGCCTTCCTGCTCGATCGGGTTCTGGGTCGCCATCACCAGGAACAGGGGCGGCAGGGGGTAGCTTTTCGCACCGACCGTCACCTGGCCCTCGCCCATCGCCTCCAGCAGCGCCGACTGCACCTTGGCCGGCGCGCGGTTGATCTCGTCGGCCAGCAGCAGGTTGTGGAAGATCGGTCCGTGCAGGAACCGGAAACTGCCGTCCTCGGGGCGGAACACGTCGCTGCCGGTCAGGTCCGCCGGCAACAGGTCGGGGGTGAACTGGATGCGATGGAAATCGGCCTGCAGCCCGGCGGCCAGCGCCTTGATGGCGCGGGTCTTGGCCAGGCCCGGCGCGCCTTCGACCAGCACGTGACCACCGCTCAACAGGGCAATCAGCAGCCGTTCCACCAGCGCCGGCTGGCCGATGATCCGGGCTTCCAGCTGTTGCTGCAAACGCCGGACCGCGGCCAGCGCGGTCTTTTCCGTCACCTGTACTGCGGATGTCACCGTTGCCGTCATGGCGCTTTCTCCTGTCCGGTAGTCGTGGTCTGCACGGGCGCTGCCGGTGTGGCACCGCCCGCATGGTCCTTTACCGCCGCCTGCGGTGGCGGCGTGTCCTGCCGTGTCGCGGCCTGTACCAGCCGGTCGCGCCCGGCGGCCTTGACCAGGTCATCCGCAACCGACGCAACCAGCCGGAAGTACTCGGGACGGGTCGAGCTCTTGAGCACGAAATCCTTGTCATGCTTGCCGATGCGGTATTCGGCCGTGCTGCCACCGTCCCGGGTCAGCGTCAACGTCAATGCCGGCTTGTCCAGGCCGTAGTCCGGTTTTGCCTCGCGCCCGAGCACCGCGGCGATGTTCAGCCCGGCCAGCTGGCCGGCCAGCGCATTGGCGCCCGCCTGGTTGACGGTCTCGCCTTCGGCCAGCCCGCTCGCGCCCCAGTGGGTCGCGGGCGGCGTTTGCGGCCTGTCTGCCGGCCGGTCCGTCTGCGGTTTTCCGGCCGTGGCCGCGTCCGGCTCCCGTTGCAGCGTGAGGCCGGCAAGCGCAATCGAGGTGATCGTGTCACGCGGCGTATGCAGCACGCCCTTGTCCTCCCAGTCCGCGGCCGAGACCGGTGCATCGTAGATACCGAACTGCGTGGTGTACACGGCGCTATCGTCGCTGCTGCGCGCGTGTACCTGGCGCAGGCCCGGCGAGGTGCCGAAGTAGAGCGTGGCGAGGGTGCTGTCGCCCTGTGCCAGCCGGATGCGGCGTTCGAAGTCCTTGTCGCTGACCTTGAAACGCTGTCGTGCCCCGCTGGTGGTGGCCACCGCCAGCCCGTGCTTCAGTCCTTCCAGGCGCTCCAGCAGCTGATCGACCTTGCTGCGATCCGCCGGAAAGTTTCCGGTACCCGGCAACACCCAGTCCGCCCCCTGCCTGGCCAGCACCAGCTGTTTCCTGTCCGGGCCGTCGATCACGATGCGGTCGATGCTGCGCCCGGCCAGGTCGAACAGCGGGGTGTCCGGACGCCTGGCCACCAGGTCCGGACCGGTATGACTCATGGCAATCGCCAGCAACAGTTGCGCGGCCAGCAGTACACCCAGATAGCGAATCATTTTCTGCATCGTTCAGACCTCCGCAAGGATCGTGCGATAACGGGCCCGGTCGGCGCTCCCGACCCGGCGCCGCCACAGCCACACCGCCAGCAGGCCCAGCAGGGCCAGGCCGTAATTCAGGTATTCCCAGAACAGCTGGGCATTGTGTTCCAGCGGCGCCAGGGTGCGGGCGAACTGTGCGCGGCTGCGGATGGCGAGCAGTCCCCGGTCCTCCAGTGACCAGTCGATGGCGTTCTGCAGGAATTCCACCGGCCGGGTATAGACCGTGCCCTGTCCCTCGGAGGCGAGGCTCAGCACCGTGTCATCCGCAAAGGTGGTCGAACTGACCAGGATGATGCGTGCCGACTCCGGCGAACGCTCGATTACGCTGGTGACCGGCTCCGGGCTATCCTCCCTGACCGCCTGTTTGATCGTCTTGCTGCCCGGCGCCGCGGCATCCTGGCCCTTCCCGGCCGGTCCGGCCAGCGGCGAGTCCTTGCCCTTGAAGTACGAATCGAAGCGCCCTTCCACCGCCACGGCCAGCAACTGCGCGCCGCGCTTGTCACCCGGCTTGAAACCGGTATCCGGCCAGCGGTGGTAGTCCGGCATGATGTCGGTGTCGCTGGACACCCAGCTTTGCGCGGAGGAATGCAACAGCTCGGTCACCTTGCGGGTCCCTTTCGGCGGTGTGACCACGCTGATCGGCGAGGCCCAGTTCAGCGTCAGTTGCCCGAGCGACGCGGTGATCGGGTTCGTGGCGTTCAACCCGTCACCACGGATATCGGGGAAGTGCGGATAGGGCAGCAACTGGATCTCGCGGATCGGGATACCACCCAGCCAGCGCTGTTCCGGCACCGGCAACGACGCGTTCTGCGGATCCAGCACCATGTCGGGCTCGATGACCAGTCCGTTGTGCCGCAGCCAGTCCTCCAGGCCGGAGGTCTGCCGGCTGGCCGTCAGCGTCGCGCCGACCTCGGCGTCGAACGGCGAGGTGGCCAGTACCACGCTGCCGCCCTGCATCAGGAACTGGTCGATGGCGAACACCTGCTTCCGGTCCAGGTCCTTCGGCGCCAGCACCAGCAGCAGGTCGGCATCCGCCGGCACATGGCCATCCTTGAGGTCGGTATCGCGGATGCGCATGTTGTCGGACAGCGCCCGGGTCAGGGCCTTGTACTGCTTGATGTCCGTACCCTGTTGCGGCGGCTTGACCACCGCAACCGTCTTGAGGAAACCCGGCGCCAGGCGTTGCACGGCGGCCTCGAGACTGCGCTTGAGTCCGGCGCGGTCGAGCTGTTCCGGCAACGGCACCTGCACGGACTGGCCTTCACCCTGCAGCACCATGTAGAACCAGAACGGCTTCGGGTCGAACAGGCTTGCCACCTGCGGCGCAAAGCCGTACTTGCGTTTCAGCTCACCGGCGAGCTTGCCGTCGCCCGCATCCGGATCCGTGAAACTCACGGTGAGCTTGTCGCCGGCCTGCTTTTTCATCTCGTCCAGCACGCCGTTGAGATCCTTGTGCAGGGCGACGAGCTGCTTCGGCAGCTTCGCATCCGGCGACAGGTAACCCGTGAAACTCACCTTGTGCGTCAGCGTATCGAACGGATTGCCGCCGGCCTGGTAGGCGGTCAGCACCTTGCGGATCGTGCGGGTGATGGCGTACTCGGGATTTTTCAGCACCACGTCGAGGTCCCGCTCGCTGCGCACCTTCACGTCGATCAGGTCACGGTAGCCAAGCACCTCGTGCTGGTCACCGTAGGACACCAGGATATTGAAATAGGAGTTGACCACCCCCGCCTCGTACTTGCTTGCCATCTGGAACGGGACCGGCTTGATGCCGTACCGGGAGGCAGCCTCCTCCTCGACCGCCTGGTCATCGTGCGGGTCGACGAATTCCACCTGCACACGGCCCTTGCCCGCCACCGCGTATTCCTCCAGCAGGTCGCGCAGCTGCGGCACCAGCGGCGCCAGCAGCGGGTGGGTTTTGGCGGAGAAATAGCCACGGATCAGCAACGGCTCCTGCAGCTCGGACAGGTATTGCCGGGTCGCATCGGACAGCGAATAGATGTGGCCCTGCGTGATATCCGCGCGCGCCCAGGTCACCGGTGCCAGCCACAGGTTGCCGGCGATGAAGTTGGCCACCGCCAGCCCGACCAGCCAGCCCCACTGGCGATGCCGGGCCGTGGCCGGGTTGCCCGCCCAGCGCAGGCGCTCCAGCGAGAACAGGTTGAGCGTGAGGAACACACCCACCAGAGACAGGTAGTAGTACAGGTCGCGCAGGTCGAGTACGCCGCGTGTGATCGAGGCAAAGCGCGAGCCGGTGCCCAGCAGTTCCAGTACCGAGCCGACATGGTGCCCGAACAGCGATACCAGCATGGGCGAGCCCAGCAGGTAGAACAGGCCGCACACCAGCACGGTCAGGATCAGCGCAACGATCGGATTGTCGGTGCGCGCGCTCATGTACAGCCCGATCGCGACATAGGCCGCGGCCAGGAACAGGGTTGCGACGTAACCACCGATCACCGGACCCCAGTCGAGCGGTCCGAGGTGCGCGACCGTCAGTGGCAGCGGCACCGTCAGCAGCAGGGCGACACCGACCAGCGCAAGACCGGCGAGGAACTTGCCCAGCACCAGGTGCACGGGACGCACCGGGCTGGTCAGCAGGTTTTCCAGCGTCCCGGAACGGCGCTCCTCGGACCACGCGCGCATGGTCAGCGCCGCCACCAGGAAGATGAGCAGCACCGGCATCCACTGGAACAGCGGTCGCACGTCGGCGATATTGCGGGCAAAGAAGGTTTCGACCCAGAAAAAGACAAACAGCGTGACGGCCAGGAAGGCACCGAGGAACAGGAAGGCGGCCGGTGAAGCAAAGAACCCGGCGAACTCGCGGCGCGCAATGCGCAGCACTCTATCCATGCTGCACCTCCTGTGCCGGCGCGACCTCGTTGACCTGGGCAAACACCGATTCCAGGTCGCGCTGTTCGGCCTGCAGCGCATACAGGCTGCGGCCGGCGGCCGTCAGCGCGTTCACCACCTGCGGCGCAACGCTCTCGGCGGCATCCAGTGCGTAGGTCCAGCGGCCGTCGGCGTGATCCCGCACCTCGACTCCGGAGACGCCGTTGACGGCGGCCAGCGAATCCGCCGCCTCGCCGTCCACACTGACCAGCAGGCGCCGGCCCCGGCGCAGTTCGTCGAGCCGCGCATCCACCGCCAGCCGGCCTGCACGCAGGATCAGCACGCGTTCACAGACCGCCTGCACCTCGGGCAGGATGTGGGTGGACACCACGACCGTCGCGCTCTCCGCCAGTTGCCGGATAAGTTCGCGCATGTGCAGGATCTGGGTGGGATCGAGTCCGTTGGTCGGTTCGTCCAGGATGACGATGTCCGGCGCATGCAGGATCGCCTGCGCCACCCCGACCCGCTGGCGGTAGCCGCGCGACAGGGTCTGGATGGGGAGCATTGCCTTGTCCTGCAGGGCGGTGCGGCGGATCGCCTGTGCGATGGCGTGGCCGCGCTGTCCCGCCTCGATGCCGTGCAGGCTGGCATGATAGTCGAGGAAATCGATGACGGTCATTTCCGGGTAGACCGGGCAGTTCTCCGGCAGGTAGCCGATGCGCTGCTGGATTGCGCGGGTATCGCGACCGATCTCGAGCTGGTCCACGCGGATGCTGCCCGAGGAGGGCTCCAGAAAGCCGGTCAGCATCTTCATGATAGTGGTCTTGCCTGCGCCGTTGTGGCCGAGCAGGCCCACGACCTCGCCGTGCTCGATGCGGAACGACACGTCGTCGACGGCGAGGAGATCGCCGTAACGACGGGTCAGGTGTTCAACCTGGATCATGCTAGGCCCCTTGTTGTGACAGGCATCACACTGCGCCGAATCCGGCAGCGGGCGACGCTGCCGCAATCAGGCCTGTGCCGCCTGAATGGTTAATCCATAAATCCTCGCAGACAGGAACGTCGTTCAGGAAAAACCGGCATCAAGGACACAGCGGCGGCCGGCACGGGCGTGCATGCCCGCGGCCCCCCTGCGTTGATACGCATTTTTCGCTCGGTGCAACGTGTTGCCTGTATGCACGGGAAACGCTGAATGGAGTTCCGGGGGCGGAAAAAGTTCCCGCGGTAGCGGACATGGCCCGAAAACCGGGAAAATGGCCACGGAAACACACGGAAGAACACGGAATTTCCACGAATCCTTTTTTGCCTTCCGTGTTCTTCCGTGTGTTTCCGTGGCCATTCAGCTTTTTGACTGGACCGCAGGGTGCGCCGTGCGCACTGGACGGACTCAGAAGAAGGTGATGAAGACCTGGAACAGGCGCTCCACGTCGCCGACCTTGCGCCGGTCAGCCAGGAACAGCACCACGTGATCCTCCGATTCGATGACGGTATCGCGATGCGGGAATACGAGCTTTTCCCCGCGCACGATCACGCCGACCGACACGCCGGCCGGCAGCGGCAGCTCGTCGATGCAGCGCCCGACCACCTTGGAGGTCTTGTGGTCGCCGTGGGCGATCAGCTCGATGGCCTCGGCGGCGCCGCGCCGCAGCGAATGCACCGCCACCACGTCACCACGCCGGATGTGGGCCAGCATGGCGCCGATGGTGACCTGCGCGGGAGAGATCGCGATGTCCACGGCGGTACCCTGCACCAGGTCGACGTAACTGGGCCGGTTGATGATGGACACCACCTTGCGCGCACCCATGCGCTTGGCCAGCATGCCGGACAGGATGTTCGCCTCGTCGTCGTTGGTCACGGCACAGAACAGGTCGGTGTTGTCGATGTCTTCCTGTTTCAGCAGTTCCTCGTCCGCCGCGTCACCGTGCAAGACGACCGTCCTGTGCAGGCTCTCGGCCAGCAACCGGCAGTTGCGGTCGTCGATCTCGATGAGCTTGACGTGGTAATCCGCCTCGATGGTCTCCGCCAGGCGTTTGCCGATGTTGCCGCCGCCGGCAATGATCACCCGGCGGTTCGGCCTGTCGGACCGGCGGAACGCGGCCACCACCGCCGGAATATGCTTGCGTCCGGCGAGGAAAAAGATCTCGTCCCCGGCCTCGATCATGGTTTCACCCTCCGGAATGATCGCGCGGTTGCGGCGGAAGATCGAGACCACGCGCGATTCCACGTTCGGCATGAGCTTGCCGAGGTCGCGCAGCTCATGCCCGATGAGTGCCCCGCCGTCATGCGCCTGCACCGCCACCAGCTGCGCCTTGCCATCGGCGAAATCGAGGATCTGCAGCACACCGGGCGCCTCGACCAGGTGCTGGATGAAGGTGGTGACCAGCTGTTCCGGGCTGATGATGAAGTTGATCGGTATCGCATCCGGCGCGAACAGGGCCGGGAACGCCAGGTAGTCACGCGAGCGCACGCGTGCCAGCCGCAACGGGGTATGGAACAGGGAGTGCGCTACCTGGCAGGCGATCATGTTGATCTCGTCACTGCTGGTAACGGCCAGGATCATGTCCGCGTCCTCGATGCCGGCCCGGATCAGTATGTCGGGGTAGGAGGCCTGGCCGGCCACGGTGCGGATATCGAAGCGTTCCTGCAGCGCCACCAGCAGGTGGGGGATCTGGTCCACCACGGTGATGTCATTGGCCTCGCCCGCGAGCCGCTCGGCCACGGTGCTGCCCACCTGACCGGC
>Ga0307424_1002027_pt1 | contig 10237 bp, 9 predicted proteins | sample SalMarWE160320MG_FD_202157 | JGI IMG/M metagenome (GOLD analysis project Ga0307424, IMG submission 202157) | Salt marsh sediment microbial communities from the Plum Island Ecosystem LTER, Massachusetts, United States - WE1603-20 | ecosystem: Environmental > Aquatic > Marine > Intertidal zone >...
ATTTTTTTTCATTGTAATACAATTGAAATAATTTCTTCGATAACTTTGTTAACTTTATTTATTAAAAAAATAAATAAGTGAATGAATCAAAACTCTAATTTTCATTTCAATATAAACTCCTTGATTACAAGGTATAAATACATTTTGGTTTTATATATCATTTTTCAACTTGTGTTTATTTTATTCTTTCCACGCGAATACACAAACGATGCACAATACTATTATTCACTTGCGAAAGAGTGTGTACAAAATAATGAATTTTATCCCGGCACAGAACATCTTTATGAAGATTATATTGTTGCTCCTTTATATGTAAATATCATAATTGTTTTATTGAATATTTATAATTCGCATATTTCAATCGGACTCTTTAATATAATAATTAATCTTCTTCAATTATTTTTTGTTTATAAAATAACCCGGTTCTATTTTGACGATAACACAGCCAAGCTATCAGTCCTGATTTATATTTTTTATTTAAATAGTTTCGGACTTGTTCTATCAAATTTTACCGAATTATTGTTTACCGTTCTTATTCTTTCAAGCATTTACTTTTATTTGAAAAAAACTCCTTCCTTTTTATTCTTATCGGGAATTATGCTTGGCACTTCAATTGCTGTCAGACCGGTTGGATGGGATTTGGCAGTTTGTTATCTGCTTATAGCGGGTTATTTATTTTTTAAAGAAAAGAAATTTAATCTGGATATATTGAAGATAGCCACAGGGACTTTCTTATTTATAATCCTATTTGGTTGTTTTAATTATTGGCATTTTGGAAGATTCATTTTTACTTCAACTACGGGACCTGTGAATTTACTACTCGGGGCTAACGATACCGCAACCGGCGGATTTAATGCAAGAGTTTATGACCAGGGAAATATCGGCTACATAGCTCGTCCCGACACTTTAACTTACTTACAAAAAGGCGACTTCTATTACGACCAGGCTACAAACTGGATAAAACAAAATCCTGGGAAATGGTTGCTTTTAGCTCTATTAAAATTAATACATACTTTCAGTTATGATGATATTTCAATTTCCACAATTGCAGGTTTGGGAGACTGGAATATCGTTGCTACAATCAAACATTTAGTGGAAGACGGAAATTTTAGCAACATTATTCCGACAGAACCATTTTATGTGAAACTAATTTATTTTCCACTTGAGATAATACAACATATCTACTACTATTTTCTAATTTTGGTTTTGGCTTTGTGGATCATCCAGAAGACCAGAGAAAAAAGTTTTTCAGAATTTTCCTTGCTCCACTTGTTTTTTGTTTTAATCGGAATGTTAATGATTATGATTACTGTAGGAACTCCCAGATACAAATACCCTTTTATAATTGTTATGATCCCATTTATCTCTTCATGTATCCAAACAAGATTTTTGAGTAAAATAAATATTGAAAAACAATAAAAACTTTCTTTTACTTTCAGCTATTGTCTTGGCTGGCATCGCACTCAGAATTTATTTTTACGTTGGACATATTTTTTCCGATGATGCTTACTATTCCTATCTTAGCTATACCCTGTTGAAAGGAGATTTTGCAAGAGATTATCTGGGATATCCAATCTTTCCGTTAAGAATTACTTATTTATCAATTACAGCTTTAGCTTATAAAATCTTTGGCATTAATGTATTTGCAACAATTGCATTTCCATTTTTAATATCGATTGCAAACATGATACTCACATATAAGATGCTAAAATTATTCACAGGTAATGAAAGTGCTTCTATTTTATCTGTACTTCTCATAGCGTTTTTTCCAACAGATATAATATTTGCAACTATTTGTTTTGTGGATTTGCCAAATGCTTTTTTTATAAATCTTGGAATCTATTTTTTGTATAAGTCATACAAATGTGGGAAATACTCTCAGGCATTTATTGGGGGATCCTGTTTTTTCATATCGATGCAGATAAAAGAAAACATTTATTATGTCCTGATTCCACTTTTGTTACTTTTTGTTTATCTCTTCATAAAGAAAAATAGAATCAACTTTCAGATATTGGTCGGACTCGGTTTGATTTTGTTAAATACAATTTTAGAAGGTTTTATCTACCTTTATTTGCGTAATGATTTCTTTTATCGTCTAACTATTTTAAAGCAGAATTACATTTATAGTTTCTACGATTTTTTCCCGTACACAGCAGAAAAATTTAGTAATTCAAAACACTACTGGAAAAATTTGTTTTACCAGGTTTTTATAATTAATCTAAAATCAATTTTAATTAGAAGATTTTACCTTTTTACTCCTTTAGTGGCTTCTATAAAAAGCATTTTTAATGTTAAGAAGAAAGAGTATAGTCTGCTTACCTACTGGTTTTTAAGTACAATGATTTTACTTGTTGCTTTTACAACTTCGATTACGGAATTCAAACCTTTAGACTTACAGAGAAGCTGGTATATTTATCCCCTGCTTATGCCTACTTTAATTTTAACAGCTCTTTTAATTAATAATCTTAACAAATTTATCCGGTATTCGGTTTTATCATTGTACATAGCAAGTGGAATGATTATGTGTACTCATTATGAAAGCTATTTTGATGTGACGAATAAAGATCAATTAAAATCATTTCTCTCAGATCATTCTGAAGAAACCATTTATACGGATCATTTTACAAAATATAGTGTTGATCTTATAAGAAATTATTCAAATCCTGAAAATTCCAGAAGAATCTCCAGCAGCGATTTTAACTGGGATAAAGTAAAACCAGGGAATTGGATTTTATACAACAGCAAGCACATCGATGAGCTTGAATTACAAAATTATAAATTCCCGGACTTTTCAATTCTAAAATCCGATTTGTTTACAAAAGTTAAATCCTTTGGTGATTTTTTTATATATGAAAAATCCAGTGGGAATGATTATTAAAACCTGCTCAATAATTTGTAAATTTAACATTCAAAATTTGAAAACGATTTACAATTGTAGATGAAAATAATTGAATATACAGAAGCGTGGAAAGAAAAGTGGGATAATTTTGTACTCGAATCAAATAACGGCACAATATTTCACCTTCAAAAATTTTTTGATTACCATCCCAGGGACCGGTTTAATTTTAACCACCTGATTTTCCTCAATAGGGATAACATTGTTGCAGTATTACCCGGTAGCAGAATTGGTGATTTGTTTGAATCTCCCATCGGTTCCAGTTACGGATCTATCGTTACAAAAGATGTTAAATTTGCAGAAGCGATGGAAATGGTTTCAACTTTAATTGAATATGGCAAAAAGTCAGGTATAAAGGAATTTCTATTAACATCTGCACCTAGAGTCTACGAAAAACATCCAAATGAAAATCTAGATTTTGCTATGTTGTGGCAGGACTTCACTTACGATTTACATTATATTTCCAGTGCAATAAAATTATTCCCGGACCAGGATATAATTTCCAGATTCCAGCCAACTGTTCGCCGGAATATCCGGAAATCATTACACAATCCGGATATTCGTGTAGAAATAAACCAACGTTATGATCTGTTTTACCCAATATTACTTGAGAATAAAGCACGACACGATGTTAAACCGACACATTCTCTTGAGGAACTGATTAAACTGAAAGAGCTTCTTCCCGAAAATATTTTACTGTTTATGGTGTATTATAAAGATGAACCGATTGCCGGCTCATGTATGTTCATTTGTAATAAACAGGTTGCATTATGCTTTTACAACATGCTCAGATATGATTTTGAAAAGTTCAAACCCATTCACAGAATAATGTATGAAGTTGTAAAGTGGGCCACAGAAAGCGGATTTAAATATGTTGATATCGGAGTGTCTCAGGATACAAAAGCCGACAACCCGATGACACCAAGTATGAGTCTTATTGATTTTAAAGAGAAGTTTGATGCTAAAACAGTTATGCGAAATACTCTAAAGAAGACTCTCTGATTTTTAACTTTTCTTGGAATAAATACAGATTATATGAATAGGATTGTTATAAATTAGATTTGCTATCCTGTCTTTAATTTTCCAAAGCCAGAACGGTAAAAACTTAAGAACAACATAAGTTCTCAAAAAGATTAACAGTTTATTTCCAAAGGTTTCATATTTAAAGTTTTCAAGATCATCACCTTTATAATATCCTTCCAACATTTTCTCATCGAATGAATGAAGATGTGCGTGCACAGGTGTTTTCTTATTACAATGAACACAGAGATAATAAATTAATTTTTCTTTATAGGGCGTTGTAATGATCAATCTTCCACCTTTTTTAACTACTCTGAAAACTTCTTTTATGAATTCAACGGGATTAACTACATGTTCAATTATTTCAGATGCAATAACACAATCAAAAGAATTATCCACAAAGGGTAAGCGAAATGAATCAGCAACAATACCGAAATGTTTCTGCCCAGGGTAATGCTGCATAGCCTTAGAAGGATTCGTAATCGATATGTCGAGTGAATGAACTTTTATCAACTTTTTAATATAATGCTCTGCAACCCAGCCGGAACCGCAGCCAACATCAAGTATTGAACTAACATCTTTTGGCACTTTTGAAATGATGTATTCTTTTACTCTTCGCTCATCGTGTTTGGTAGCACCCTTTCTTTCCTCAAAATAGTCAAATTCAATAGCATCTTTTTGATAGTGTTCTATGTAATTGAAATCGTTCAAACTTAATTCTTTTCATTTTCTTTAATGGAACAACATAAAAATAAGAAATCATTGGGAATTTATTTTCAACAATTACAAGCAGGAAATTATATCGACACAAAGAAAATGATTTTAATGAGATAAGCACCTGGATTTGTTTTTCCCTGAGAGTAGACTAAATCTTTTAGAACTTAAACAGGATAGAAAACAGATTTGCATTTCCCAATCCAAGAGAGAAAGGCATATAAGCATAATCGAATCTCAGGCTTCCCCACATTAAGCCAATCCCGCCTGTAAATCCTTTGGATTCATAACCTGTCTGGTACCCCAGCCTTAATGCAAGAGTCCGGTCGTATACAACATCGCCCCCGAGATTAAAATGGGTATCATCTGCATCAAGATATTTCTGAAACTCACCAACTGCAACGATATCCAATTTTGCCGATTCGATTTTAAAATTATATGCAGAACCTAACCTGAAATCGGTTGGAAGCTTTGTAGCTTCATTTCTTAATGCATCCATTGAACCGATGTTTTTTACCACCGATGAAAATGTTAAACCATTAATTGGAGATGTATAATGAACACCAAGATCGAATCCCCAACCATTCGCTTCATCATTTAACAATCCTTCATAGAGATATCTTACAGTAGCACCAGCAGCAATGCCTTTAGCTACATGAAATCCTGTTGAAAGACTTCCAAAAAAGTATTTTGCATCGAATGTCGGAACCGGATATTCCGGAGAAGTTGGTTGTGTTCTGATCTCGATATCGTTAACACCTGTGTAATTAAAACCGGCAGCCAACGGAAGACCAAACATTTCCCACTTAATACCAAACACTTCACTATTTACATCCTGAATCCATTGATTGTGCATAAAAAGTACTTCGTTATCATCAATAAGTGATAACCTTGCCGGATTGTAAAACAATGCGGTCAAATCATTTGAAGCAGAATTACCAGCATCGCCCATAGCAATATTACGGGCACCAAAACCAAATTTCAGAAATGACAATCCTGAATTGCCTGCGGACTGTGCAAGTAAAATTGAGGTGGCAAGTAAAAATATAAAAAGTAGTTTCTTCATATATTAAAAATTAAATGTTAATCCCACAATATGTCTATCTGCACTCGAGTATTGTTCAATCACAAAGGCATAATCAACCCCAATAACTAAATTATTAAATGATTTATAAAAAGAAAATCCTAGCGAAGGTTTAACAGACCAATCCGTATTACTCAGATTAAACTGATCAATACCACCTCTCAAAAAGAGTCCGTTGTAAATGTTGTATTCCACACCAGCACGTAAAATGTTTGTTTCGGCACTACTGTTCTCAAATTCGAGCGCCGCAAGTAACCCCAGTGTTTTATTCAGATAACTAACACCGAGTTTCCTGAGATTTGGAAATTTATCTTTTGATACAACACCATCTGTACCGTAAATTGATCCCGTATCCCATTTATATTTGCTGTTTAAATCCATAATAGCGGCGGAAACTGTAAACTGATCATTGACTCTGTATATAGCACCGATATCCACTCCAAAACCGCTTGTAGAAACATCTTCGTATAATTTATAGTAATAAAATTTTGCTGATATTCCTGCAGAAAATTTCTTTGAGAACCTGTTCGCTACAGCAAGAAAAAATTGGTTTTCCGAGGTCGATAATTCTCCAATCGAAAGCCCGTTATTATCTCTTCCATCTATGTTTGTTACACCGGCATTAATAATCCCGGCACTTACTCCCGCACTATTTCTCGGTTTACGATTTACAACGTTTGTATCTTTCTTTGAATAAAAATCAAAATGACGGGTAAAACTTAAAAAATTCAGATTTCGATCTATTGATAAAAAGGAATACCCGGCATGTGCAGAATTATTGTTTTGGAAAACAGTTACTGCGGGATTATAATAAGAAACAAGTTCACCTGTAATCACAGCAGACATTGCATTTCCCATACCTATGCCCCGCGCCCCGAAACCCATTCTGCTGAAAGCACCTACACGTGATGCCATTTCAGAAAATTTTGGCTGTGCAAGTACCAGGCTACTTGTTATAAATAAAAATATGAAAAAAAAATTTTTCACTTTCTCCTCTATTGCATAACAATTATTTTACCGAAAAGTGGTTTATCTGAGCCAACATCAACCCGATATAGATAAACACCATTTGGAACGATGTTTCCAGCATCATTCTTGCCATCCCAGAAATCCGGTGGACTAGCGATTGTTTTATTTCGCATCGCATTCTGAAGTATTGTTCTCACATAATTCATTCCGAAATCAAAAATCCTGATCGTAACCGGTGCATCTTTTCCACCTGTACTGTATTTGATTTTTAACTGATCAAGCTTTGGTGAATAAGGATTTGGATAACAGTACGTTTCTTTTTCCGAAACCAAAGACTGTGATGCTAAATATATTCTCCATTCACCCTGCCAAAAAGATGTTTCTCTCAGTTTAGCTAATCCGTCACCGGATCCAAGCCAGATATCCCAGACTCCACCATTTTCTTCTACAGCAGAAACACTATAGAATTCTTTTGTTGTAAGAATAACACCAGAATTTCTATCTATAATATTATTTGGTAAAATCCACGTAGCACCCTCATCGCTCGATCTGAAAATCCCGTTATTTGTAGCAACAAATATATCATTTTCTTTAAGCCCAAGATTCCATACATATTCATCGTCTAAAAAGGTCTCCCAGTTTTCTCCTCCATCAGAAGTCGAACTCACACCAAAAAATTCCATCGGATCATCAGCTCTTCGTGTACCTGCCCACAGCTTTTGTTCAGATTGGTTATATTTGAGCGCTACAACCCAGTTACCGCTTATTGGATTTTTCTGATTAGTATGATTAAATTTTCTCCAACTTATACCTCCATCAGTAGATTTGTCAATACCACCCGCACTTCCTGCGTAAATAGTCGAATCATTTATACTGATAACTGAAAACATTTCATGATTTAAATTTTGATCCGGTCCGAAATCACCTGCTACGGGTTGAAGAGCATACTTTATCGTATCATAGGGGGTAACTTCATCAAGCGAATCTGATGGTAAAACCACTCTCTGCCAGGTTTGACCTCTATCTGTACTTTTTCTCAGCCCACTAGCATAAGAAGCTATCCAGATTACACCATCAGTAAATGCAATATCATAAGTAACATTATTAATCCCGGTTGTTATTGGTAAAGCACGAACAAAAGGAAGATTTATACCATCATTAATTCCATATGCTATTAATGAATCACCCGGATCATCAATTGGTTGGGGAACAGATGACCAATTCAGTCCGCCATCTGTAGAGTATTTATATCCTCTTCCTTCGGGCAGGGTTTCTCCTCCAGGTATTTCAACATCTTGTGCAGTAGCTATCCACACAGAACCATCATATTTATTATACGCTACTGCAGAAACCCCCAGATCTCCGAAAACCTCAGTATTATAAAAGTTTGTCCAGTTTTCACCTCTGTCATATGAAACACTTACTCCTCTGCTTGTCCCAATCCAAACAGTATCTCCAATTGTTACAATATCTGTTATAGTATTACTAACGGGATTGGAATCGAAGAGTTTATTAAGATGCTTCTTCTCTCCGGACAATGAAAATGATTCAGGTATAAATTGAGGATAGATTTCAATAACTAATGAAAGAGTAAAAAGGACGAATAGTTTTTTCATCATTGGATAAGCACAAAATGATTTATGATATTACTTAAAGAATCAGATCTGTCTCTTGCCCGGAATTCAAATCGGTAAGTTCCTTTATCATTACTCTGATCAATACTGATTAAGCGGGAATAAATATTGTCTCCTGCTGTTTCATCCCCATATTCTTCAGTATTTCCATCATCATATAAATATATCTTAACATTATTTGTTGAACCATTGGGTTTATAAACTATGAAATAGACTTCATCTATATCGTTGTTTCCGTTTACATCTGTTGCGACTACAGACGTAAATATAACTGTAGTATCTTTTACAACAATCGTATCGGGATCAATTATAGAATTTGAAATAACCGGCGCCACATTATCCTGTCCGTTATTAAATTCAAAACTGCTAGTTGCAACTTTTTTTGTTTTTCCATCTATTCCTGTGATTGAAAAATTCAGGTGATATTTACCAATCGGATATTGTTTTTTGAGTATAAATTTATTTTGATAGATGTTATTTCCCTGAGAAAGTAATTCTATTGGTGAGGAATTAAGAACCGAATTATCAGAAGCTACTACATCAAAATAAGCTTTTTTTAGCTCGCTTCCAGAGGTGAAATAAATAGTTACTAAGAGGACTGAATCCGCCGGTGTTTTTAAATCATAACTCTGACGATGATTAATCCTGTCTACCTGATAATTTCCCGGAACAGTGTCTATTACAGTATCGTAGGTTTTTTCGCATCCCCAAAGTAGGAGAGAAAGAAGGATAAAGAAAACTGTTTTTCTCATATTGAATTTTATTTTTTTGAGTCTTTTTAAACAAGGTAAAAATAAGTATATAATCACCCAGATATTGTAAGCATTATAGGCATTGGGGAAAATGAAATAATAAAAATGACGAAGCTAATATAACCAATTATCCTTCTATTTTTATCAAGTGGAACAGGATCAGGTACCGGCGGATGCTTCAGTTTAATGATAAAGTATAGAATGAGCGCCCAAAAAAGCCATCCTCCCCAACCAATGTTCAAGCCAAGTTCTAGTAGAGCGTCGGCTAATCCTACTACGCCAAAAACAAACAAAAAAATAAATGATATTGCTGAGACTTTATAAGATTTTTCTGTTCCGAACATCGTATAAGAAATATGTCCTCCATCCAGTTGCCCAACCGGAATCATATTCATTGAGGTAATAAATAAACCGAACCAACCTACACAGAGAAACGGGTAGTGATAAATTTCCGACATTGGTGGAAAAAATTTTAATGGATCAACGAAAATCCATTTAAGAGTAGCAAATAAAATCGAGTCACCGAAAACAAGATTCATACCTCCATGTCCATAATCCGGCTGGAGATAATCAGGATGAATATTCAACAGGTATTGAATATCCGGTACGTGAATAAATCCATAAATCAAAATAATAAGACACATTATAAATCCGGCTATCGGTCCCGCAACACCGATGTCAAACATTGCCTTCCTGGAATAAATTCTTGAACGAGTTTTTATTACAGCACCCATCGTTCCAAAATTTATAAAATACGGTATAGGTGGAAATGGGATATAGAAAGGAAGAGTTGCATCTACTCGATGATATTTAGCTGCAAAGTAATGTCCGAATTCATGAAAAGAGATGATCAACATAATTGATATTGAATAAGGCAAACCGGTTAGAAGCATATTTAATTCATACGGTCCTGCTGAATTTGTCGTCCACAAAACTCCAGCAAAAGTAGTAGTAATAAAAGTGATTATGAAAAGACCAATATGAAGGAGATAACGATTTTTTTTCTTCCTCTTTGGTTTTGGAATTTCAGGTTGAACTTCCCTGTTTATTGTTTCAGACATTGATTAAAGATCCAGATTAAAACCAATATTTGTGTAATTTTCATTGAGATCATAAAATTCCCCGTGAACACTCTTACCGGAAATATAAGAAAACATAATACTGAAGC
>Ga0307424_1002029_pt1 | contig 10231 bp, 14 predicted proteins | sample SalMarWE160320MG_FD_202157 | JGI IMG/M metagenome (GOLD analysis project Ga0307424, IMG submission 202157) | Salt marsh sediment microbial communities from the Plum Island Ecosystem LTER, Massachusetts, United States - WE1603-20 | ecosystem: Environmental > Aquatic > Marine > Intertidal zone >...
AGAGCAATGTGCCGGTGTTCATCCTCGTGGCGGAAAACGATGTCTACAACTTCCAGGTAGCGGCCACTAGGCTCATCGAGGAGGTGACGGTGCATCAAGGCAAGGCACCGTGGTTTAGGATGCTGCACGGACACAATCACTCAACGTCGCTGCTCAGCATAGACACGGATGACCCCAGTGTCGGCCCTGAGTTGATCGAGTTCGCGCGACGGTACGCCTGACGAGAATAGTGTGCTTGCGGGGCATGATCCCCAAACACGTCCATGATGAAGTTGGACCTAAAGCAGCCAACACTATGGCTGGATAGTGTGGCCTGAGCCCGCATCGGCTTCTGCCTTGCGCCGGTTGAAGTAGGCGTACCAGCCAACTCGTTCACCGCAGAGCGGACAGACATCGAAGTGCCGGACAGCCGCCCTGCCTTTGTACTCACCCGACGTGACCGGTATGGCGAACCCGCAGTCCTCGCACTCGTGCAGCGGGAGGGCGTCGTGGTTGAGGTAGACCTCCGCCACCGGCGGCGGCATCGCCAGGACGACCTCGGTCGCGATCTCGGTGTAGGGCCAGTGACGGTACTTGAGCCGGTCCATGGCGTCGAGACAGCGTCGGAGCAACCTGCCGGCCGGTGTCTTGTACTCGGGACTCTTGATGTCCTGGGCGCTGGCGGCATACGCCTCGACCACCATCCGGGCGTGCTCGTCGCTCATGGTTCGCTGCATGATCGCCCAAGCCGCGTCGCGCTCCTCGCGGTCCGCTTCGGCTCGGTCCTGAGCCTCCTTGACGACGACTCGCGTTGCCGCGGCCGCCTTCTCCAGCCTGGCCAGGCAGTTACGAGTCAGCTTCTCGCCGTGGCCTATCATCTGCGGTCATCTGCGCTCATTTCGAATCTGGGTGGGTCACACGATCTCGTCATAGTCTTGGTCCGCTCAGGGCGATACTTCGACCTCTGCCTCAATCTCGACCGGGATGCCGGAAGGTAGCTCTGCCATGCCGACGGCTGATCGTGAGTGAGCTCCGGCGTCGTCCCCGTAGAGGTCCATGATCAAGTCGGTGAAGCCGTTGATTACTTCCGGCGTGCGGTTGAAGCCCGGCGCCACGTTGACCATCCCGAGGACACGCAGCCAGGCGGTAACGCGGTCGAGGTCACCAAGTTCAGCCTTCAGGCTGGCCAAAATGGAAAGCCCCGTCAGGCGAGCGGCCTCGTAACCCTGCTCTAACGTGACCTCTGCGCCCACTTTGCCGCGTGGCGGGACAAACGAGGGGTCGAGGCTCTGCGGGCCGTGCCCGGCGATGTAAGCGCGGTTGCCACGCACCCTGACGCGAGAGAACCTCGGTGTGACTCCGCTTGGGCTGGTGCCGGGCTCCGGTAACCTCAGTCCCATTTCTTCCAACTTTGCTTCGATTCGCATCAGCTACCTCCTTAGCACGCGATTGTACGAGGCTCGAGCCGTATTCTCTTTGCATGTCGCTCCTCGAAGGCGCCAACGCCACCGTCCGGTTCGCCCTCGAACTCTGCGCCCTCGCAGCACTCGGGTACTGGGGCTTCCATACTAACGACTCCTTGGCCTCAGACCTCGTTGTCGGCCTAGGCGCGCCGTTAGCCTTCGCTCTGGTCTGGGGTGCCTGGATCGCCCCGAAGGCACCGTACAGACTGGACGACCCTGTGCGCTTGATCCTGGAGGTCACGGTCTTCGCCGCTGCCGTTGTGGCCCTAGTCGATGCCGCCAATCCGATTCTGGCTGGCGTTCTTGCGGTGGCGGTTGCTATCAACATTGGGGTCATGTTTCTCCTGGGGCAGCGAAGGCTCGGCGGTATCTAGCCCTATGAGACAGACCCCCGGGAAGGGGCCTTGTCTCAGGCGCTCGAAGCGCCTACTCGCTGGCGTCCTCCATTGCGGCGTCGGCCGGTGCCGTGAGCTCCGCCAACGTTCATTGACGTTGCTGTCAAAACTGCTGTCAGGTAGCAAGAATCGCGCTCCTGTCGTGATGAGGTTTGCGCGATTCCAGAATCGAAATGGGTGGTGGGCCCTCAGGGATTCGAACCCTGGACCGACGGATTAAAAGTCCGCTGCTCTACCAGACTGAGCTAAGGGCCCAGTCGATTATCCCAGCCGCTGCTTGCCAGTGTCTACGGAAGCTAGGTGTCGATTAGCTCCAGGCCCTGCTTGCACAGCGGACAGGTGTCCGGAGCGTAGCTTTCGATCTGCATGGCGTGGCAGGCATAAAACGGCACGCCGAAGTCGACGCCACCGTTGGTGCGATCGATTAAGAAACCGACGCCTACGACGTTCGCGCCGGTGGTCTCAAGCAACGACAGCACCTTTTTGACACTGCCGCCCGTCGTTAGCACGTCATCGACAACGAGGACGGACTGACCGGGAGTTACCTCGAAGCCGCGGTCGAACATGAGGCCGCCGTTGCCGTCCTTTTCGGCAAAGATGCCGTGCAGGCCCAGCTGCTTCGCGGTTTCGTAAGCCAGGATGATGCCGCCCATGGCGGGCCCGATGACCAGGGTGGCGCCCGACTCGCGGAAGTGGGACGCGATCATGCCGCACAGCTCGGCGGTAGCAGGCGGGTCTTCCATGATGCGGAACTTCTCGATGTAGACGCCGGAGTGGCGGCCAGAGGCGAGGCGGAAGTGTCCTTCCAGGATGGCGCCGGTCGAACGAAGCAGTGCGTCGACGTCTGTCCTGGGCTGTGACGAAGGCTCAGACAACGATGCCTCCTCTAGGGCAGCGGCACGGTGATGAGGCCGAGGTTGATACTACGATTGCCGACGCCGCCGAGGTCGCTCAGCGGCCAGTAGGAGAGCATTGCCTTGCCGATGATGTTCTCTTCCGGCACGAAGCCCCAGCTGCGCGAATCGGAGCTGTTGGGCCGGTTGTCGCCCATGACGAAGTAGCTGTTCGGCGGCACGATCTGCTCTTCCTCCAGGCCGCGGCCTTCGCTGCTGGAGATGTAGTCCTCTTCGAGCGGGACGTCATTGACATAAACGACGCCATCCAACATGCGAATATGGTCACCCGGGACACCGATGACGCGCTTGATGAAGTCACGGCTTGGATCGCGAGGATAGCGGAAGACGATCACGTCGCCGCGCTGCGGGCCATGGAAGAGGAACTTCTCCTCGCCTTCATCGGCGTGGAGGAACGGGATGAACTTGGATAGCGTCCCGACGTCGAGCTTGAAGTAGACGGCCTTGTTGACCAGGAGATACTGACCGTTGTGCAAGCCGGGCTCCATGCTGGGCCCTTCGACCCGGAAGTTTTGTGCCACGGTGCGTACCAGCACGAAGATCAGCACCGCGAGCACCAGCGTTTGGGTCAGTTCCCAAGCGACGCGCCTAAAACGGCTACGCTTCTCGGCCGCGGTCATGCCGTCGGTATCGAGCTCGGGGCTGCCGGAGACGCTGATGGCGCCATCGTCGCTGGTTGCAGCAGTGGGGTCCGCCGAAGGCCATTCAGCGGAAGTGACCACCTCGGCGCCATCTACATCGACGGGGTCGGGCGACCAGAAGTCGGCCTGGGACGCGGCCGCAGCGTCAGATGGCGGCGGTTGCGTTTCGGAATCCAATTGCTCGGGCGTGGCGTCAGATCCGGATTCGTTGTCACGAGGGAATGTCATTCTTGGATCGATTGTAGCATCGACTGCGCGACCGCCGTCGCCGCGCCTCAGGCGCCTTTGAATCGAGGGTAGGAACCGAGGACTCGGAAGAGGCTGGCCTGGGCTTCCAGCGCCGCCAGCGCTTCTGCGACCTGAGGTTCCGTCTTGTGCCCCTGAAAGTCGATGAGGAAGATGTAGAGGCCGAGGCCACGCCTCGACGGCCGCAGCTGGATGTGCGTCATGTTGAGCCCGCGATTCGATAGCTCGCTGAGCGCGCCGGTTAGTGTGCCGGGGCGATCGTGGTCTACGGAGAAGGCGATCGAGGTTTTGTCGTCACCCGTTGGGGGCGCATCGTGGCGGGCCAGGACGACGAAGCGTGTTTCGTTCTGGCCCTCGTCCTGGATCGACTGGGCCAGGATGACTCCGCCGTAGACCTCAGCTGAGCGTCGCGGGCCGATTCCCGCCACGCCGGCCGTGTGTGCCGCCTGCTCGACGGCGTTTGCTGTGGAGAGCGCGGCCTCCAGGCGTGCGTCCGGCAGGTGCGTTTCGAGATAGCCGCGGCACTGCGCCAGCGCGTTGGGATGTGACATAACGACCGTGACGTCTTCCAGCTTCGTGCCCGGCGCGGCGATCAGGTTGTGGTCGACAGGCAGGGTCATCTCGGCGCAGAGCCAGACGTTGGTAGAAGCGAGGATGGCGTCTAGCGTCTCCGGCACCGCGCCCCCGAGCGCGTTCTCCACCGCGACGACGCCGAAGTCGATCTCGCCGGCGTCGACGGCGCGTACGACTGCTATGTGGCTATCGAGAGGGCGGAGCTCGCCGTGGAGGCCTGCCTGCTGTTGATAGAGCAGCGCTACCTGCTCACCGAAGGTCCCAGGCGGGCCCAGATAGCCAACCTGCTCGCTCATTAGCTAGGGGGTTCTGTCAGGGCGCTGCGAAGAGCCTCTTCGGACTCGATGCTGGCTACGGCGAGGAGGATGTCGTCGGCGTGGATCATGGTTTCGGGCGTAGGCAAGCGCGGTGTGCCTTCCGAGATGACGAGGCAGAGCAAGGCCCCCTGCGGCAGGAGAAGTTGTTTGACCTGCTTGCCCACGGTGACTGCTTCGCGCGGCACGCGGATCTCGACGATTTCCATATCGAGGCCAGTCAGGGTCATGAGGGGAATCAGGCCGCGCCACGGCAGCTCCTGCTCAATGTGGCCCAGGATGAGGTTGGTTGCCGAGACCGTGCTGTCGATGCCGAGTTGCTTGAACAGCGTCTCGTTCTGAGGGTTGTTGATTCGTGCCACGGTGCGCGGCACGTCGTAGCGCGCTTTGGAGACCTGGCAGAACGTCAGGTTGTCCTCGTCGTCTCCGGTGGTCGCCACGGCGAGGTCGGCGCGCTCCATACCGGCGAGCTCCATGGTGGCGGCGTCGCAGGCGTCCCCCAGCATGATCACGTCGGTGCCGAGCTCCGCGGCGACGAAGTCGACGCGGTCGGGGTCCTGCTCGATGACCAGGACCTCGTGATCGGCGACGAGGGCGCGCGCCAGGTGATAGCCCACTTTGCCTGCGCCGGCGACGATGATGAACATCTACTCGTCCTCCCGCTCGATCGACTCGCGCAGCAGACCGGCTTCGAGCTTCGTGGGGTTGATGGTGCGCATGCCGAGGCCGCGGTAGACCTCTTCGCGTATCGGGTCGAAGATGACGCTGCCGACGCGTTTGATCTGGAAGACGTGCTTTGCGACCTGGGCTGCCAGCGCGTTGCGGTTGTCGCCGCGGGTGGCTGCTACGAAGGCGTCCGCGCGCTCGGCGCCGGCGCGGCGCAGCGTGTCCTGGTCTGTGCCGTCACCCAGGACCTTCTGTCCCTTGAACTCTGGCGGCAGGTGGCCGAAGGCGTACTTGTCGACATCCAGAATGGCGATCTCGTGTCCGTCTGCCTCGAGCATCACGGCGAGTTCGGCCCCAAGGCGTCCGCAACCCATTATTACGACGTACAAAGGCCTACTCCGCCGGCATCCGCAGCAAGACGACTTCGCAGGGGGCGGTCTTCATGACCTGCGTTGGCACCCTGCTTAACTCGAACTCGCCAAAGGGACGCCGATAGGGAACGCCGATGACGATGAGGTCGGCGTTGCGCTCGATCGCCTCATCGACGATGGCATGGCCGGCGTCGCGGGCCTGCAGCAGCTCACCGTCGACCTCGTAGTCCTGGCGACGGGCGGCCATCTCGGCTTGAGTCAAGATCTCTTCGCCTCTCTGAGCCTCGTCGGTGAGGTCCGCGTCCAGACGCAGGGCGCGACGAACCTCGATAACGTGGACCACGTGGACTTTGCCGCGGCCGCGGCGGGCGATGTTGCAGGCAAACTCGACTGCCATCAGGCTCGCCTCGCTACCGTCTACCGGAACGAGGAGGGACTTGAATGCCAGCGGTTCTTCTTTGCTCTTCTCGTGACGACTAAACACATTGATCATTCGACTTCCAGAGTGACCTGTAATTATTGTCGGTAACTAAACTAGCGGCAAGCCAGATCAGTCCGCGCGGGCGCGTTCCATGCGGTGGGACGCCCGTTGTCCAGGTCCCTCATACACTTCTAACGTTACAGAGCGCAGGTTGTTAACGCCCTTCTCTTCCAGCGCCCGCCACAGATTCGCGCCCATCCATTCGCTGAGGCGCTCTGCGCTGCTGTTGTCGATGGGTAGCGCTGCGACGTCCTGCTTAGGGAATACGTAGCCGAGGCCGTTGCGGGTCTTTATCTTCCATGATGCGTCCACGGCATCGATCTGGAGCTGACGGCTATTCTGCTGCAGCAGGAAGCGATGGTCTAGCTGTTTGCAGAGCCCGCGGATAATCGTCTTCAGCAGCACGAAGTCGACGACTAGCGAGTCCGGCGTTAGCTGGCCTTCAACCTCGGCGGCGACGTGGTAGCTGTGGCCGTGCAACGGCTCCGTGTTGTCGCCGAAGGTCTCGAAGTGCGCTGCATCGAATTGCAGCCCTTCAACGCGGACTTTGAAATTATCGTTCATGTACCTAGCGTACTGCCGGCAGCAAGCCTGCGCGAATCAGGGCATCCCTCAAAGAGCGTTCCGACTGCGGCGCACGGGCGACCTCGCGCTCGCCGGCCAGCAGAACCGGTATTGATTCGCCGTAGGCGCGCTCCAGCGCATCGTCCTGCTCGATGTCGACTTCCTCGAATTCGACGCGCAGGCGCCGCAGGTCGCGGGCCATGTCCTCACAGAGGCCGCAGTCGGGCCGGCGTAGCAGCTGTAAACGGGCCGCCGTCTTCTGGTTCACACTAGGCGCCGCGCAGGCGTCTGCGCCGCTCGGCGCGCGATAGCGCGCGACGCTGGCGCTCCGCCGGCGAGATGCGTTCGGAGTCCGGCTCCTCGCGGCGCAGGAAGAAGAGCAGCAGTGGCGTTCCGGCAAGGATGACAAGGATCGACACGACCTGCGGCGTAGTGAGGCCCAGCAGTAGATCCTTGCTGTCGATGCGGAGGAAGCTGACGAAGAACCGCATCACGGCGTAGAGCAGGAAGGCCGCCGTGAAGATCACGCCGCTCTTGGGGGAAAGCTTCCAGAGGTAAGCCAGGATGCCCAGGATGACCAGGTCGCCCAGCATTTCGTATGTGGTGGCCGGGTGCATCGCCTCGCGGAAGAAGGCCGGGCTGTTGGGGTTGCTGTAGGTCACCGCCCAGGGCAGGTCAGACGTCTTGGCCAGATGCTCGCCGTTGATCAGGTCGCCGATGCGGCCGATGGCAAGACCGAGCATCATGCCAAACATGGCGGCATCGGAGCCGGCGGCACAGGGGAGCTGCTTGCGCAGGCCGTAGGCCCAACCGCCGATCGCCCCACCGATGATGGCGCCATAGATCGAGATGCCGCCCTCCGTGATGCGGAAGATGTCCACGAAGCTGTCGATGGAAGTGCTGTCGCCGTAGTTCTCCATGACGTAGAGGGCGCGTGCGCCGACGATGCCGCAGGCCACGACGATGACGCCGAGCGTGTAGGCGGTATCGGGGTCGATGTTGACGCGGTTGCTCGAAGCGACGCTGACGGAGAGCCAGACGCCGAAGATGATTCCGACGGCGGTGAAGAAGCCGTGCCACGTAATAAGAAGACCACCAACACTGACGATGTTGGGGTCCAATCCGACGTTGAAACTGAGGAACTCGATCATTCCGCCGCGGCCGCTTTCGCCGCTACCTCCCTGATTTCGCGCTCGATTGCGATTTGGCGTCCGCCAAGGCCGCGGAAAGCTGCCTGGTTCGTATCTATCTTACCCCAGAGCCTGCGGCGCGGCGTGTAGAACGTCAGCGCCAGCCCGAGCAGGAAGAGCCCCGTGGCGATCCAGATGAACATTGACCCCGGGTCGCGGCGGACCGTGATGCCGGCGAACTCACGCTGGCCCCCGAAGGTGTACTCGTAATCGCCTATGGTGACCGGCTGATTGGGGGAGAGCGCCAGGGCATGGCCATCGACGGGTCCTACCGTCAGCACCGTTCCCGAGTCTGCCTGTGACATCTCCGCGACGCTGTCGCCGCCGGCGCCGGGCAGCCCGGTGACTGTTGCAGAGGGCAGATCGACGATGCCGGTGAAGCTGATCGTGTAGCCGCCGAGGTCGCGGGTTTGTCCAGGATTGAGCACCGCCTGAGCCCCGTCAGCGCTGGTTTCGAAGACAACCAGCTGCCACGGCGTCGTCTCATCGCCGGGGCGGGCGCCGACCCAGAACTGCCGATCGCTGCCGGGCAAGGCCATCGTGGTCCCGGCGGCGTCCGCAATGAAGTCGGTGGGAACGATATCGTCGTCCAGCACGAGGTTGCCGGTGGCATCGCGGACGACGACACGTGGCGTGGCTGCGGTGCTGGTTAGCGGCAGCACTTCCTCATAGACCAGACGACCGGTTGTGAGGTCGCGCACGCGCAGGCTGGCGCCGTCGGGGAAGTAGAGCGACTGGTGAAAGGTGTAGCCGTTGTAGTGCAGTGGGTCGCTCACCGTCGTCGTGCCTCGCGCTACCTCCTCGCCGTTGCGGTAGATGACCAGCTTGGTGCCGTAGTAGAGCGGGAAGCCGGTTTCGTCAAAGCGGCCGATGGCGTCCTGCACGGCGACCTGCATGTGGTCCGGGGCGTCGATGGCGAACACCGGCAGGGCGGGCTCGCCTTCGCCGATCAAGAGCTCCTGCTCGCGGGCCGTGACTACGGTGACGAAGCCGCCGGCCAGGAATAGTACCAACGCCAGGTGGCTCACGAAGGTGGCGAACTGGGCCCACGGGTAGCGGTCGGCGAAGAGGTAGGTGGCGCCGTTCTCCACGCTGGTGGTGACGCGATAGCGTCGCTTCTGCAGCTGGCGGGTCAGGGCCACGACGTCGGGCGATGCGATTGCCACTGTCGCGTCGCCGCGGGTGAGGTACTCGTCCGGCACGCGAGTCTGGGGCGTGAACACGTTGCGCCAGATCGGCGGCAGGCGGTTGGCGGTGCAAACGCAGACGCTGACGACGAGCAGCGCCAGCGCCGAGACGAACCAGAGGGAGCGGAAGACCTGGAACAGGCCGAGCGTGGCCATGGGGTCGGTGAAGAATCCGAAATTGCCGTGCTGGAACTCGATCCAGGCCGCCTCTGCAGCGGGGTTGCCGCGCATCTCAACCGGCAGCTGGGGGATCAACGTCCCGACCAGGGATGCGATGGCGAGGAAGCCGATGAGGCCCAGTGCGAAGCGCACCGAGACGAGGCCCCGCCAGAGCAGCCGGAAGGGATCGAGGTCTGACCAGCGGACGCGGGAGGTCCTTCCTCTGAAGGACGCTTCTGCCATCTAGCTAGCCCCCGACGGGAGGATCAGCGACAGCCCCTCCGCGGCAAGCGTCTCGGTCACGAGGCCGAAGACGACTTTGCGCACGACGCCGTCGCGGTCGATGAAGTAAGTGGAGGGCACGCCCTGGTTGGGTCCGCCGATACGCCAGGTCGTGGCCACCTCGCCGGTACGGTCGAAGACCACCGGGAATGAGATGCCGAAGTCCTGCACGAAGCTGGCGACGGCGCCCTCGTTCTCGCGCAGGTTGACGCCGAGGATGACGAGCCCGTCCGCCTGGTGCTTTTCATAGAGATCGATCAGGTCGGGCGTCTCAGCACGGCAGGTGTAGCACCAGGTGGCCCAGAAGTTGACGATCACGGGCTGTCCCTGCAGGTCGCTGAGGCGCAGCGTGCCGCCGTCCAGCTGTCGCAGCAGGAAGTCGGGCGCGGCGCGGTCTCTGCTGGCCTCCGGGCTCTCTGCGGTCACATTCTTCGTCGCCGGCAGCGCGACGGTGCCGAAGCCGTCGTCTTCGCTGCTGCCACCGCCGGACTGAACGTAGAGCAGCGCCGCGACGATGGCGACCACGAGTCCGAGCGGTAGCACGACGCTGCGCAGCCAGCCCGACCACTCGCGGCGGCTCTGCGGCCTCGATTCCAGCTCCGGCGGTTGTTCCTGCTCACTCATGTTTACTGCCCAAACAGCTCCAGGTAGAGGGCGCGAACCTCCTGCGGCGCGAGTCCCGCACCGAGGAAGGAATCGCCGACGCGTACCTCAAAGTGTAGATGGTATTCGTTGCCCGGGTTGTTAACTGATTCCGGCGTGCCGGACTCGCCGACGAAGCCGATCACGTCGCCCGCGTTGACGGT
>Ga0307424_1002038_pt1 | contig 10207 bp, 8 predicted proteins | sample SalMarWE160320MG_FD_202157 | JGI IMG/M metagenome (GOLD analysis project Ga0307424, IMG submission 202157) | Salt marsh sediment microbial communities from the Plum Island Ecosystem LTER, Massachusetts, United States - WE1603-20 | ecosystem: Environmental > Aquatic > Marine > Intertidal zone >...
TTCGATCTGGACGGCTCCGAGGTCATCCTGGTGGAGTACCGGGACATTACCCACCTCCACCAGCTCCAGGCCGAACTGGCCCGGGCCGACCACCTCATCACCCTGGGAACCATGAACGCCGGGATCGCCCACGAATTCAAGAACCGTCTGGCCCCCATCCGGGCCTTCGCCCAGCTGATCGGCAAGCCCCGGGCCAACCTGGATCGCGTGCTCCGGCACGCCCCCCTCATGATCCAGGAAATCGACCGCATGAACGAGCTGATCCGCGACATCCTGGACTACGCCCGGCCCCAGGAGCCCAACGCGGCCTCCCGGGACCTGGCCGAGCTGGCCCGGCGCGGTCTGGACGAGTTCCGCGCGGAACACGGGGAAACGCTCCGCAACCACGGCATCCGGATCCTGTTCACTCCCCCCGCCTCGGTGGATTCCTTCGTCCGGATCGACGCCTCCCAGTTCCGCCGGGCCTTCCTGAACCTCCTGAAGAACGGGCTGGAGGCGACGCTGGACTGCGATAGCGGGGAGAAGACGCTGGCCATGGACCTCCACGGCGAACATGGCCAGGTCACCCTGGTCATCCGCGACACCGGCTGCGGCATCGACCAGGCCGACCTGATCCGGATCTTCGACCCCTTCTTCACCACCAAGGGGCCCCGGGGAACCGGGCTGGGGATGTGCATCACCCGGTCCCTGATCGAGGCCAACGGGGGCTCGATCCAGGTGAAGAGCCGGGTCGGCGCCGGAACCCGGATCGAGGTGGTGTTTCCCCGGGCGGATTGCCGCGAACCGGAGCAAGAGGCCGCGTGACCCGCCGGGTTCTGGTCATCGAGGACGAGCCGGCCATGCGCCTGCTCATCCAGGAGTACCTGGAGTTCCTGGGCTACCCGGTGCTCCTGGCTCCGGACGGCGCCACCGCCCTCGAGCTGGCGGCGGGGGGGAACCTCTCGCTGGCCTTCGTGGACATCAACCTCCCCGACATGACCGGGGTCGAGGTCATGCGCCGCTTCCGCGAGATGGGGGTGGCGTGTCCCCTGGTGGTCCTGAGCGGCAACCTCCGGGAATCCTACACGGACGAGATCGAGGATCTGGACGTGGACCGGGTGATGGAGAAGCCGATCGACCTGGACGACCTGGAGCGCGTGCTCCGACAGCTGGCCGGGGAGGCGGCCCGGACCGACTAGGGACGGTCGCCGTCGTGGAACCGCCGCACCTGGTCGTTGTCCTTCCGGGGAACGTCTCCGGGGAGATCGTCCCGGCCGGTGTCGCCGCGGCGGATGGTGGGATCCTCGCCCGGGCTCGAGCCGGACAGCCGGTAGTCGTCCCGCCCCATGAGCTCGTCCAGGCCGCGGAAGACCGCTTCCTGCGAGGCATCGGCCCCGATCATCTTGAGCACCTGCTGGACCACCTCGCCGCTGGGCGCCCGGCCGTCGTTACCCAAGGTGCCCAGGGCCTTGCCCAGGCGCTCCAGGTTCTCGCCGCGGTACCCGTGATTCCAGGCCGCGTCCACCACCTCCAGGGACCGGGCCGGGGTGAGTCCCGACGAGGCCAGGAGACCTAGGGTGAGGATCGGGGCCTCGACCGCGGTCAGGGGAAGCTCGTCCTTCTCGACCAGGCGGATCGAATGCGTCAGGTCGCTGTCGGTGACCCCTACCCCCAGGGCGTAGGCGCCGTGGTCGATGGTCACCAGGCGCGCCTGGGTCTGGGCCGGGTCGGAGGGGATGGCGTAGACGGCGTCGATACGCGCCGCCGCCTGGCGGAGCCGCGACTCCAGGTCCGAGACCGCGGCCTCGATGCGCGCGGGCGGTACCCCCTTGGACAGACCCTGCAGGTAGCGGCTCAGGACCGGGGCCACCGGAAGCCGGTCGTCGGCCAGCGCTTGCAGCCGGCCCACCCAGGCCTCCGCCCGCTCGGGGGCGACTCCGGCCAGGGCCGCCCGCTCCCGCAGCGTCCGGGCCGCCTCGGGGGTGAGCGCGGCCAGGCTCCCCGCGTCCAGGCCAGCGGCCATCAGCGCGGGATGCATGGGGACGGCGGCCGCCGAGGGCCCGGCGGCTCCCATCAGGAGGAGCGCCACGCTCACGACGGGTACGGGAACTGCCAACAGTTTCATAACTTGCATGATTCCTCGGATTCGATCCGGCCTGGGACCCAGGGCCACCCAGAGGCCATTGTGAACGCAACGGGGCCCGGGAGAAACCCCCCTGGCCACCCTCTATCTGCTAGGACGGGAATTTTCCACCCCCGTTACAGAGTTATCCTCTTTTGGGACAGGGACTTCGTAAACTCCGTTCTCCCCTCCGAAGCCGTCCGCCTCGTAGCGGTGGGCCTCGGGGGGCCGGGTCCAGACCCCGTCCACCACGAAGGCGTACCGCCACACCCCCCGGGGGAGGGGGATCACCACCTCCCACAGCCCCCGGTCGTCCAGCTGGACCATCGGGGTGGCGGTGGCGTCCCAGTCGTTGAAGCCGCCGACCAGGAAGACCTCCCGCGCCCGCGGGTTTTCGTAGCGGAAGCGGACGCCCCCGGGAACCGGCTGGGGTGCGAGCCGAGAAACGGCCACCTCCAGGTCGGGCGGGGCGGCGGTGGAGATCAGGCTCATGGCCACCCCGAGGGCGATCCGGGACTGGTTGAACGCGAAGTCCCCGACGTTGGAGACCTGGTGGAGATAACTCCCGTCCAGGAACAACCGGACCTGGTCGGAGATCGGGTGCTCCACCGTCACCCCGAGTTGCCAGGTCTCGTCATGGCGCACTTCCAGGCTGTCCGCGGAGGGGAAGCTGTCGTAGTTGCGGCGTCCGAAGGAGGCGAAGGAGGAGACCACGATCCCCCGGGTGAACTCGGTCCGGGAGCGCAGGGAGACGAGGGGGCCGTCGTACTCCGCGATGGGGAGATTCGAATTGGTGCGCCGGTAGAGCACCTCCCCGGTCAGGAATTCGCGCCGTCCCAGGCGGCGCACCACGGCCATGCTCAGGCTGAACTGTCGCTGCGACTCGTTGTCCGGGTTCGCCACCGTGCTGTCGGCCGGAAGAAACCGGCCCGGAAATCCGAACCAGTTGTATTGCATCCCCAGGGTGGCCAGCCATTCCCGGCTGGGCGCCGCCCCGACGCGGGCGTTCAGGCGCTGGAGGTCGTAGTTGAAGACCGGATTGGGGCTGGTCCGGTGGTCCCGCCGGAACCGGGTGGTCGAGCCGGAGGCGTCCAGGACCCAGGTGTCGGTGAACCGCTTCCGGTAGGCCCCGGTCAACCGCAACTGGCCGTCGCCGCCGTCCACCTTGGAGCCGTAGGTGGTTCCCTCGGCTTCCGCCACCAGGTCCACCCGGTCGCTCCGCCAGGTGTCGTCCCAACGGATGAAGAACCGCGACGAGCCGGTCATGTAGGCCTCGGACAAGGGCCGCACCACGCCCAGGCGCTCCGGATCGGCCAGGATCTGGTCGTCGTGCCCGGCGCTGAAGTCCACCCTCCAGACCGCGTTGGGGAGGGCGGCGGCGGGAAGCGGGAGAAGGAGGGCGACTACTCCCCCGAGCAGGAGCCGGCGCCAGGGGGAGACCGGGGGAAGGGGCGGGGAATCTACACCACGAGCACGGAGTTCCGGCTGCCGAACCCGTCGTCGGCATATCCCATGGCGTTGGGATCCGGGACCCATCGGTCGTCGATCACGAACATGTACTCGTGCCGACCCCGGGGAACGTTGATGGTGATGGACCAGGTGTCCTCCCCGACGCGTCGCATCGGCGCTTCGCAGACTTGCCAGTCGTTGAAGTCGCCGGCGAGGCATACCCTGCCCGCGGCAGCGGCCCGTACGGTAAACCTATAGGGTACCGTATCCGGGGCGGTCTTGTCGGCAGCCGCTCCCGGAGCCCCGGTCCGGGCCACGTCCCCCGACGGCTTGGGGGTGCCGTCGGAAGGACGAAGCACGCGGGTCATGGGGATGACCGCCAACGCGAGGAGGGCGGCCATCGCAGGAACCCAGGCCCAGCGCAGGGCGGACCTGGGCCCCCGGCGTCTCCCGAGAGCAGGGGAGGAGCGGGGGGCACCGGCGGGGGAGCGCTCGGCGTCGAGCCGGAGCACAACCGACCGGGCAAGAGACGACGGGGTCCGCGGACGGGTAGTCCGCAACCAAGCCCCTAGGTGCTTCAAGGTTCTCAGTTGGTTGGCGGTGTCATTACCCGGCCGCAGATCCCCTTCGAAGGCAGCAGCATCCGAAGGGGAGAATTCCCCGTCGAAATAGTGGTGAAGCCGCGGGTCCAGGCCCCGGGGTTTCCGTTCGTCGTTCATGAGATCCTAGACGTCGAAGCCGCGGGATCGGAGCCCCTCGAGAACCATTTCCCGGGCCCGGTGCACCCGCACCTTCGCGTTGTTCTCGGAGATCTCCAGCACCGCGGCGATCTCCGCATAGCTCAAGCCTTCCTGATGCCGGAGCAGGAACGCCGCCCGGTACTTGGGCTCCAGGGCGTTCACTCCGGCCCGGAACAGGTCCCCAATCTCCCTGGACTCCAGGTCCTCGTCCGGAAGCGCCTGCGACGCCGGCGGATCCAGCCTGCCGGTCTCCGGCGCGTCCAGGCTCGTCTCCCGTCCGCGGATCCGGGCCGCGGTGCTTCCCCGCTGGTCGTGACAGACGTTCACCGCGATCCGGTACAACCACGTCGTGAACAGCGCTTCCCCACGGAAGGAATCCAGACGCCGGAACGCCTTGACGAAGGCGTCCTGGGTCAACTCCTCGGCCAGGGACCGATCCCGGACCATGCGGAACACCAAGCCGTAGACCAGATCCTGATGCATCTCGACCAGGCGACCGAAGGCTTCGGTATCGCCTCCGCGCGCCCGCCGGAGAAGCTCGGCTTCCCGGGGATCCGTCACGGCGTTCCCTCGTGCGTTCGTTCCCGAGAGAGACCCGAACCGGGGGGGGACGCCGAAACTCCGGGACCTTCATCCAGGGTCTTCGCTCGCTTTGACGGCATCCCGGGGACATCGTTACAGGGGGCGGCGGGTTTCCAGGGAAAAATCTGGGTTCGTGGAAGGCATATAAAGAATATTGCCATGTTTCGGCCTTGCCGAACGGGCAGCGCCCCGGTTCGCGCCGGGCCACCCCGTTCCGTTCGCAGACAACGGTTTGCCCCCGAAGAGATTACCCCAACAGCCAAGTTTGTAACCGATCCCGCCGGCTTCCGTCCAAGTTCATGAGGCCGCCAGAAAACCGTTGGGGCTGGCCCGACGGATCTCGATCCAAGGAGGAATCTCGGGAATCTCGAGGATCGGTTCGGAGCATCTCCATCGAATTCCGTTAGGGGTTAGGACATCCCCCGACACGGCAAGGGGCGAGAGGAAACTCTCGCCCCTTGGACTTTGCCGGGGTCGTGCCACCGCCCCGGGTCCCGCTCACGAGGGCGGCGAGACCTGCCGGGGCGCCTCCTCGACAGTCTCCGGGAGTTCGAGCTGGCGGGTCGACTGCTCAGTCACCTTCATTTCCTCGAGCTGGCGCCCCATGGGCAGGAGCCGGCGCTCGAGCGAGCCCACGGCCCGATTGTACGCCTCCACCGCCCCCCGGAGCCCCTTTCCTACGTTGTTCAGGTGGTCGGTGAACGTCGCTGCCCGCTCGTAGAGCGTGCGCGCGGCCCCCGCAATCCGCTCCGCGTTCTCGGCGAGGGACTGCTGCTGCCAGTAGATGGCCACCGTCCGGAGCAGGGCCATCAGGGTGGTGGGGGTGGCGATCAGGATCTTCTGCCTGAGCGCCTCGGTTTGCAGGTCCGGGGCCCGGGCGAAGGCGGCGGCCAGGAACGGGTCCCCGGGGAGGAAGAGAACCACCAGGTCCACCTTCCCCCCCAGCCCCTCTGCGTAATCGCGGGAGGCCAGATCCCGCACGTGCCCCCGCAGGCTGGCCACGTGCCGGTCCAGGGCGGTGTTCCGGTCCTCCTCGGTGGTCGCCTCCAGGGCGGTCAGGTAGGCGTTGAGCGGGGCCTTGGCGTCCACGGCAATGAACCGCCGTCCGGGAAGCCGCACCACCATGTCCGGGCGCCCTCCGCCCTCCAGGGCGGTCTGCTCGGTGAAGTCGCAGTGCTCGGTCATGCCCGAGAGTTCGACGATGTTGCGGAGCGCGATCTCGCCCCAGCGCCCGCGGGTGGTGTTGCCGCGGAGCGCGGCCTGCAGCGTGGTGGTCTTCTCCTGGAGCCGAACCGTCTCCTCGGCCAGGCGGGTGATCTGCTCGTCGATCTTGGCGTAGGCGTCGATGCGGGCGCGTTCGATCTCCCCGGTCCGGCTTTCCAGCTTCTGCATCGTCTCGCGGAGGGGATCGAGCAGGGTCTGGATGGCTTGCTTGCGGGATTCCAGGGCCGCCTCGGCCTCGGCCTTGCTTCGCGAGAAACGCTCCTCCGCGAATCCCAGGAACTGCTTGGTGCTCCCTTCCAGGACGGCGCCGGCCAGGGCTTTGAAGGAGTTCTCCAGTTCTTTCCGGGAGGTTTCCAGGAACTCCTGTTGGCGGCGGATCTCCTCCGCCGACCGTTCGGCATCGCGACGGGCCACGGCCAGCGCCTCGGCCATGCTGGAACGCTGGGTCTGGACCTCGCGCATCTCCCGGTCCAGATCCTGGCGGCGCACCCGCTCGTTCTCGGCCAGCGCCTCGGCGGCGGCCACCCGGCCAGCGGCCTCGCCCCGAGCCCGGTCGGCGGCGCCGCGCAGCCGGAGGGCGACCGCGAGACCGCCCAGGAGGGCGCCGGCCAGGGCGGCCAGGAGCAACCCGAGGGGCGAGATGGTCATGCCGGGGCCTCGTTTCGGAGCCCGCCGGGTCGCGGCCGGGGGGCGGGACGATCGGCTAAGCACAAAGCCAGCAAGAAATTATTCGCGCCGGAGCAAAATCTACGCGCGTAGTTGTTAAATCTGCGTGCAGAGTTGCAAAATTTGGTATAAGAATATGTTAAGCCCCGGACACAAGGGCTCGGCACGGGCGAGTCGGAGCGTGGCCTTCGATCGGGCGCCGTCTGGATCCGAGAATCATCTCGGTCCTTGGGGGAAGGCGCTGCTTTTAGATCGCAAGTCCGTCGTACCCGACTCGCCCGGTGCCGTATTTTTTTGCCTCCGTGGGTGCGCACAATCCTCTTGGCCGCCTTCCGGGGGGAACAGGCCTACTATACCCCATGGTGGACCTCCGGAACCCCCGCTGCCGCGCCGGGTATCAGGAGACGAACCTCTTCCCTCGCTCCGGGCCCACTCCCGTCGTACGGAGGTTATCTCATGCGATTGCTCCGAATGTCGATATGGTCCGCCGCTGTCTTGACCGGCGCCATCGCCGCGGGCCCGGGCCCGGCCGCGGCCGGCGAGGGCGCGCTGGAGGTGGGAGGCGGCTTCCACGCGCCATTCGGATCCCGGGAGAGCGACGTGTACGGCTCCGCGGGCGCGGTCTGCCTGGGATACAGCCGGAGGCTCACCCCCGCCGGGGCGAGAACCGACACCCGGCTCATCGCCGACGCCACCTACCTCTGGGCGTCGGGGGCGGTGGTGAACGATCCTACCTTCTCGCTCCCCGAGGAACGGTACTGGCTCCTTCCCCTGGTTCTGGGCGTGCGGGTCAATTTCGTGGCGCCGGGCCTCCGGAATGCCTTCGGCCTCTATGGCGGACTCGGGGTGGCCACCGTCATCTCCGGCTACCGGGATATCGACGGGCGAACCCGCAACTCTCCAACCTTCGGCGGGGTATTCGAGCTGCGACCGGAATTTCGCGTCTCGGACGCCCTGTCCATCTGGGCCCGGGACCGGATCTGGGTCCTTGGCGAGATCGACTACGGCGACCTGGCCACCGGACTCAACTACAGTGGTTCCACCCTGCAGCTGGGGCTGGCCTGGCGGGTGCTTTGATGAGGAGACCGGCATGCCACGCATTCCTCTCCGCAGCCTGATCGTGGGGTTGGCCCTGCTCGGCGGGACCGCACCGTGCCTGGATGCCCCGCCGGCCGGCGCCATGTGCATGCCCTTCTGCCGGGATTGCGACCTCCGGTCCCGGGGCCAGATGAACTGGGTGATCCTGGATCCGGATGGCCAGCACGTGGGCCTGATCCCCAACGTCCGGCTCGAGGGGCCCGCCGCCGACTTCGGCCTGGTGGTGCCCACCCCGTCGGTGCCCGACGTGGTGCCGATTCCGGTGGAGATCTGGGACGAATCGACCCGCCTCACCGCCCCGGTGGTGGCCCGCGGGGACGAGCGGGGGGGCCTGGGCTGCGGCGGTGCGGATCCGATCGTGGTGGCCCCGGCGGACGGCCAGGACGTGAACATCGTGGTCCACACCACGGTGGGCGAGTTCGACGTGACCGTGCTGGCGGCGTCGGACCCCCAGGCCCTGGTGGACTGGCTCAACCAGAACGGGTTCACCTACGACCCCCAGGACGTGGCCCGGTTCGCGCCCTACGTGGCCGCGGGCTGGGTGTTCACGGCCATGCACCTGAGCCCGGGGGTGCCGGTGCCGCAGAGCTGGGACACGAACGTGGACCCGGTGCTCTTCACCTTCGCCGCCCCCGAGGTGCGGATCCCACTCCCGCTGGTGGCCATCCACCGCGCCGACACCTTCCCCATGGCCTTTTTCGTCCTGGCCGACCACCGCATGGACCTGCCGGGGTTTGCCACCACCTACGCCAATCGCCTGAGCCGGGATGAGATGGACGCCATCCGGAAGCAGTACCCCACCCTGGGCTCGTTTCTCACCGCGGACCGGTTCGTGACCCGACTGGACCGGACTTTTCGGGTCGACGATCCGATGGACCAGGACCTCGTCCTGGTCCGGGCCGACAGCGACACGGAATTCCGCCGGGTGACCCGGGGCGTGATCTACGGCGGCTTCCCCGCGGGGGCGGGAACGCTCCTGGCCGGCCTCGGGCTGGCGTGGATGCTGGATCGCCGCCGCCGGTTGCGGACCGCCTAGGGCGGGCCGGGCGGACCCGCGGCCTCCCGCCGACATAGGCGTTGCGCCCCGGTCCGCCACCGGCGGAGAATCAGATTCGTGCTGTGCCTACCGAAACCCGAGCGGGACCGCCTCTGGCAGGCGGTGCTGGCCGCCATCGAGACCTACCAGGAGACGGTGGACGAGGGACCGGTGGTCCCCGCCCTGAATCCTGCCGCGGTGCGGGACCGGCTCCGGCCGCTCGACTTCGCCGAGCCCTGGGACCCGGTCCGGGCGGTGGCCTGGGTCACCGGCGGCCTCCGCGACCTTCAGGTGCACACCCCGCACCGGCGCTACTTCGGCCTCTTCAACCCCGCTCCCACCACCATGGGGATCGCCGCCGACACCCTGGTCGCCGCCTTCAACCCGCAACTCGCGGCCTGGAGCCACAGCCCCCTGGCCGCGGAGATCGAGGCGCACCTGGCCCGGGCCCTGGGGGAGCGCATGGGCTACGATCCCGCGTCCACCGAGGGCGTCTTCGCCTCCGGTGGCGCCGAGGCCAACCACACTGCGGTGCTGACCGCCCTCACCCACCGGTTCCCCGCCTTCGGGGCCTCGGGGGTGCGCGCCCTGGACGGGCAGCCGGTCCTCTACGCCTCCGCGGAGAGCCACCACTCCTTCGCCAAGGCAGCGCGCCTGTGCGGCCTGGGCACCGAGGCGCTCCGCTGGATCCCCGTGGACCGCGGGCTCCGCATGGATCCCCGGGCTCTGGAGGCGGCGATGCGGGACGACCGCGACCGGGGCCGAGTCCCCTTTCTGGTGGTGGGCACCGCCGGTACCACCGGGGCCGGGGTGGTGGATCCGCTCCCCGAGCTGGCCGCGGTGGCCGAGCGGGAGGGGACCTGGTTCCACGTGGACGCGGCCTGGGGAGGGGGGGCGGCTCTGGTCCCGGAACTGCGGCCGGTCCTGGCCGGGATCGAGCGGGCGGACTCCATCACCTTCGACGCCCACAAGCTGCTCTCGGTGCCCATGGGGGCGGGGCTCTATCTCACCCGCCACCCGGGAATCCTGGAGCGCACCTTCCGGGTGGCTGCCGGCTACATGCCGCGGGAGGCGGAGGCACTGGCGGTGAACGATCCCTACGCGGTCTCCATGCAATGGTCCCGGCGGTTCATCGGGCTCAAGCTCTTCCTCTCGCTGCTGGTGGCGGGATGGGGGGGCTACGCGGAGGCGATCCGGCACCAGACCGCCATGGGAAACGCCCTGCGCGAGCGTCTGAGCGGTGCGGGCTGGCGCGTGGTGAACGACACGCCCCTCCCCGTGGTCTGCTTCACCGATCCCGGAACCGGCGGG
>Ga0307424_1002039_pt1 | contig 10205 bp, 11 predicted proteins | sample SalMarWE160320MG_FD_202157 | JGI IMG/M metagenome (GOLD analysis project Ga0307424, IMG submission 202157) | Salt marsh sediment microbial communities from the Plum Island Ecosystem LTER, Massachusetts, United States - WE1603-20 | ecosystem: Environmental > Aquatic > Marine > Intertidal zone >...
TCGCCTCAGCCCTCGAGAAGATCAGCGGCGACACCGACCCCCTGGATCAGGCCACCAAGGCCACGGAGTCCATGTACTTCGTCAACCCGCTGACGCCCCACAAGAGCGCCATCAACAACCTCTTCTCCACCCACCCGCCGATCGAAGACCGCATCAAGCTCCTACGCGCCATGTAGGTCACCGGTGACGGCAGGACGCCGTCGCGTTGGAACGGCCGGTCTACTTGCCGATCGTGAGAATGCGGCAGGCCGCAGGCTCAGCCACGCCTCAATCAACTCCCTTGCACCCCACCCGCTGTGCTCTGCACTATGACCCCATGCCCCGGAAGACGAAGCAGAAGCCGCTCACCCCGGACGAGATCATCGACCGCCTCCGCGCCGAATACGGCGAGCCCGAGTGGCGCCCCCACGGCGACGCCACGGCAGAGCTGGTGCTGACCCTGCTCTCCCAGAACACCTCGGACTCCAACTCCGGCCGCGCCTTCTCCCGCCTCCTGCAGCGCTTCCCCGACTGGCAGTCCGTCATCGAGGCCCCTCTCCCCGAGGTCGAGGACGCGATCCGTCCCGGCGGCCTCGCGCCGACCAAGGCGCCGCGCCTGCAAGCCATGCTGGCCGAGGTCAAATCGCGCACAGGCGGCTTCGACCTCGGCTTCCTCTCCGGGTTGCCCGTGGAGCAGGCCCGCGAGTGGCTGCGCACCCTGCCCGCCGTCGGCCCCAAGACGGCCGCCTGCGTCCTGCTCTTCGGCCTCGGCATGCCCGGCCTGCCGGTCGATACGCACGTCTTCCGCGTCGCCACGCGCCTCGGCCTCGTCGACGAAAAAATGGGCCCGGACAAGGCGCAGACCTTCCTCGAAGCGCTGGTGCCGCCGCAAGATCACTTCGGCTTTCACATCCTGCTCATCCGCCACGGACGTCATTGCTGCAGCGCCCGCAACCCAAACTGCGGAGCCTGCCCGCTGCGCCCGGACTGCCCCTCAGCGCCCCGATTTTCAGCTTCGAATTAGGTTCTCGCCCGGCCTGGTTCGCGTTGACACTGGCGGAAAGCCGCTCCTAATATCAAAGTTAAGAATAAGTAAACAACCTCCTGCAGGTTCGTACTCATGACTATGTGCCTCAAAATCGGAAAGGAACTTCAAAATGTCCACGGCGATTGTCGTGATCATCGTCATGGTGATCGCGCTGCCGGTAGGGGCTCTCATTGGACTGGCGCTTTACCAAAGAAGGGAAAAATCAAAACTCGCAGGCACGGCAGCTGACGCGGAACGTCTTCTCGCGGAGGCTCAGACCAGGGAGAAAGAGCTCCTCCTAGAAGCCAAAGAAGAAGCCATCCGCATTCGCGGCCAGGCCGAAGACGAAGCCAAGAACATGCGCCAGGAAGTCATGCGCCTGGAGCAACGCGTCTCTCAACGCGAAGAGAACATCGACCGCAAGCAGGAGTCCATCGACCGCCGCGACTCCGCCCTCAGCGACCGCGAGCAGAAGATCGAGGAAGCGCGCCAGATCATCGAGGAGCTGCACGGACAGCGCCTCGCCGAGCTTGAGCGCGTCTCCCACCTGACCCAGAGCGAGGCTCGCACCGTCCTCATGACGGAGATGGAGGCGGAGGTCCGCGAAGAGGCCAACCGCCTCGTGCGTCAGATCGAAGAGGAGGTCAAGGAAACCGCCGGCCCGCGCGCCCGCGAGATCCTCACCGCCACGCTGCAGCGCATCGCCACCGAGACCGTCTCCGAATCCACCGTCTCGGTCGTGCCGATCCCATCGGAAGACATGAAGGGCCGCATCATCGGCCGCGAGGGCCGCAACATCCGCGCCCTGGAGCACGCCACCGGCGTCGACCTCATCATCGACGACACGCCGGACGCCGTCATGCTCTCATCCTTCGACGGCGTCCGCCGCGAGGTCGCCAGGCTGTCGCTGACCCGTCTCATGTCGGACGGACGTATCCACCCCACCCGCATCGAGGAGATCGTCGAGAAGTCGCGCATCGACGTCGAGAACGAGCTCAAAACGGCGGGTGAGGAAGCAATGCTGGAGGCCAACTGCTCCGGCCTGCACCCTGAAATCGTCCGCACCCTGGGACGCCTCAAGTACCGCACCAGCTACGGTCAGAACCAGCTCATGCACGCCGTCGAATCGTCCAAGATCGGGGCCCTACTGGCGCGCGAAATCGGCGCCGACGTCAACGTCATGCGCCGCGGCGCTCTGCTGCACGACATCGGCAAGGCGATCGACCGCGAGCTCGAAGGCACGCATGCCATCCTCGGCGCCGAGCTGGCGCGCCGCTACAACATCTCGGAGCCCGTGGCGCACTGCATTGAGGCGCACCACGAGGAGGTCACGCCCAGCAGCATCGAAGCGCTGCTGACGCAGATCGCCGACGCGGTCAGCGGAGGGCGCCCCGGCGCGCGCATGGAAGCGCTGGAGTCTTACATCAAGCGCCTCGAGGAGCTGGAGGGCATCGCCAACAGCTTCAGCGGCGTCGACAAGTCCTTCGCCATCCAGGCCGGGCGCGAGGTGCGCATCCTCGTCAAGCCGGAGACGATCGACGACCTCGGCGCCATGCGTCTGGCGCGAGACGTCAGCAAGAAGATCGAAGAGTCCATGGAATACCCGGGCCAGATAAAGGTAACGGTCGTGCGCGAAACTCGCGCCACGGACATCGCGCGGTAAGATGGCCTGGTGCGAGTTCTCTTCATCGGCGATGTCGTAGGTCGGCCGGGCCGTCGCGGCCTGGGTGCCATCCTGCATGGCCTGCGCAAAGAGCTGCTCATCGACGTCGTCATCGCCAACGGCGAGAACGCCGCCAACGGCCGCGGCCTCACCCTGCGCACCGCCAAGGAGATGTTCAACGCCGGCGTCGACATCATCTCGTCCGGCAACCACATCTGGGACCAGCGCGAGATCGTCGAAGAGCTCGAAGGCGAGCGGCCCATCCTGCGGCCCGCCAACTACCCCCCGGGCTCGCCAGGGCGCGGCATGCTGACCTGCAAGGGCCTCACCGTCCTCAACCTCCAGGGCCGCACCTTCATGGCCAACATCGACTGCCCCTTCCGCACCGCCGACGCCCTCCTCGCCAACCCACCGCAGGGTCCCATCGTCGTCGACATGCACGCCGAGGCAACCAGCGAGAAGCAGGCCATGGGCTGGTACCTCGATGGCCGTGTCTCCGCCGTCCTGGGCACCCACACCCACGTCCCCACGGCGGACCCGCGCCTGCTGCCCCGCGGCACCGCCTACATCACCGACGCCGGCTTCACCGGCGCCCGCGACAGCGTCCTCGGCTTTGAAGTCTCGGCATCCCACCGTCTATTCCTTACCCAGCTGCCAACGCGCTTGCCCGTTGCCGAAAAGTGTCCCACCGTGGTCTTGAACAGCGTCCTCGTCGACATCGAGGACGACACCGGCAGAGCCCGCAGCATCGAACGCGTCGACCGCGAGCACACCTTCGCGGACATGGCAAAAGGAGACTCCGCGGACTGACCCCGCTGACTTATGGCGAAAGCTGACTTCCACAACCACAGCACCGCTTCCGACGGCAAGCTCACCCCCACCCAACTCGTCGACCTCGCGGCCTCCCGCGGCGTCAAGATCTTCGCCCTCACCGACCACGACTCCACCGAAGGCATCGCCGAGGCGCGCATCGCCGCCGCCCGGCACGAGGGCTTCGTCCTCATCCCCGGCGTCGAGCTCAGCACCGACATCGAAGGCGACGAGGTCCACATGCTCGGCTACTTCACCTTCGAGATGCTGGAGAACGCCGACCTGCAGGCTGAGCTGGCCGAGTTCCGCGCCGGGCGCTTCGAACGCGGCCGCCTCATGACCGAGAAGCTCCAGGCCATCGGCAAGCCCATCAGCTGGGAGCGCGTCCAGGAGATCGCCGGCGAAGCCTCGGTCGGCCGCCCCCACGTCGCCCAGGCGCTGGTCGAAGCCGGCCACGTCGCCAACATCCCGGAGGCGTTCGAGCTCTACATCGGCCGCGATGGCCCCGCCTACGTCGAGCGCGAGAAGATGACGCCGCTGCAGGCGATCCAGACGCTGCGCAAGTACGGCGCGCCCGCGGTCTTCGCCCACCCCACCTTCACCAAGAGCTTCGATAACGTCGTGCCGGAGCTCGTCAAAGCAGGCCTCGCCGGTATGGAGGTCTACTACAAAAACTACGACGCCGAAACTGTGCGGTCGCTGGCCGCAAAGGCGAAGAAGTACGGCCTGCTGCCTCTCGGTGGCAGCGACTACCACGCCCTCAACAACCCCGGCGAGCGGGAGCCCGGCGACATTCCCCTGCCAGACCACGTAGCGAAAGAGTTCCTTGAGAAAGAGCTGCCTTGGGTACCGACCGGAGCCCTGAACTAGGAGACGAGCAAGAGGGCGCGACGTACTGCGCTCGCCACCCTCAGGTCGTAACGTATCTACGTTGCAGCCGCTGCAACACACCCATCTGCCCGCGCTGCCTGGTCCAGACGCCTGTCGGCGCGCGCTGCCGTGAGTGCGGCAACGTCAGCCGTCTACCCACCTTCAACGTCACGCCGGTCTACTTCGCCCGCGCCAGCGCGGCAGCCCTGATCAGCGGCCTCGCCGTGGGCTGGTTCTGGGAGCTGATCACGCCTCGTTTCGGCTTCGGCATCTTCTTCGCCGTCTTCATCGGCCTCGGTGTCGGCTGGATCATCAGCGAGGCGGTCAGCCTGGCGACCAACCGCAAGCTCGGCCTCGGACTGCAGCTCGTGGCCGTCACAGGCGTTGTGATCGCCTTCTTGTTTCAGCAGCTTCTTTCGCCAGGCAACGTCATCGATCTCGGCAGCCTCATCGCGGCCGGCGTCGGCGCCTTCTTCGCAGCCTCTCGATTGCGCGTGGGCTAACGCATCACAAACGCGAGGACGACGATCAGCACGAACAGCGAGCCGGAGATGATCGCGATGCGCCGCAGCTCATCCACGATGTAGGCGTGCTCGAACGTCGGTAGCTGGCCCGCCATGATGCGCGCCGCGCCTTCCGACCCGCCTGCCCGCCGCAGCTGCGCCGTCCTGCGTCCCGGCGTGCGTGCCGGCTGCGCCGTGCTGCCGATCCACTCGGGCCGCGTCTCCACAGGCCCCGTGGCCTCGCCGAACGCGCCCGCTGCCGCGGACGTTGCGACCTCGTCGGCAAAGATCGGCTGCCCGTCCAGATCCGTCCTCTCGGCCTGTTCCGGTCCGGGCGAGAATTGGGGGCGGCGCGGCGCGCGGCGTTTGCGGGAGCTCTGTTGCGGTGTTTTGGCGGGTCGTTTCTTGGGCATTTCCTCCCGATTATAGTCTTGAGCCCGAAATGCGAACAACGCCGGTGCTTCCGCTTTGGCGTCTACCTGCTAAACTGACTGAGCAAAACCGGCCTTTAGCGGGGGATCCGGGATGTCCCTGGTGCAATTTCTGGGGAAGGAGCAGGTCTTCGAATGCTGGAACAGCCCACACGTCCTGTAAGAGTCCAACGCACCCCAATCGTCCGCAAGGAAGAGACCACCCTGGTCGTTTGCGAAGAGCTGGAGCTCGAGACAACCGCGGCGCCCAGCTTCCACGACATCACGGAAGAGGTCTGCGGCATCGTCGCCGAATCCGGCATCAGCTTCGGCCACGTCACCGTCTTCTCCACCCATACCACCGCCGCCATCCGCATCAACGAGCACGAGCCGCTGCTGCTGCGCGACATGGCGCGTACCCTGCGCCAGATCGCGCCCTCGGACGCCTACTACGAGCACAACGACTTCGGGCGCCGCACCGTCAACATGCACCCGGATGAGCCCGCCAACGGCCACTCCCACTGCCAGCACCTCTTTCTCTCCACCAGCGAGTCGATTCCGGTGGTGGACGGCAAGCCGCAGCTCGGCACCTACCAGAGCATCTTCCTCATCGAGCTCGACCAGCCCAAGCTGCGCCAGGTCCTCGTCACCGTCGTCGGCTGCTAGCGACTGCAGCGCAGCTTGTTCCTGCCGGGTATCCCTGCGCTCCCTGATCTACGCTTTCTCCTGGCATGAACCTCTCTGACCTCGATGCGACGCACAACGCCGCCCTGAAGGACCTCATCACCGAGCGCATACGCGCCTCCGGCCCGATCTCCTTCGCCGAGTTTTACGAGACCGTCCTCTATCACCCCCGCCACGGCTACTACTTCACCTCCGACCCGACCCGCGACTTCCAGTCCAGCCCCAACGTCCATCCCGTCTTCGGCGCCGCCATCGCCCGCAAGCTCGCCACCTTCTGGCGCGACATGGGCGGCCCGGCGCGCTTCGACGTCTTCGAGGCCGGCGCCTCCTCCGGCAGGCTCGCCGCCGACGTCCTGCGCCACCTGCGCTCGGCGGAGCCCGCCCTCTATAAGGCCATTCGTTATGTCGTGCAAGACGTCACCCTCACCGGCGACACCGCCTCGGACCGCCTCGTCGATGCCGGCCTCGCGCCGGATAAGGTCGAGGTCGCCGCGTCGTTACCCGACTCGCCCCAGATCGAGGGCTGCATCCTCAGCAACGAGCTGCTCGACGCGCTGCCCTTCCACCGCATCCGCCGCCGCGACGGTCAGCTCTACGAACTCCTCGTCGGCCTCGATAACGGCGCCTTCGCCGACGTTGAAGCGCCGCCCAGTCCCGGCATCCTGGCGTACTTCGAAGCCCTCGGCGTGCAGCCCGGCGAAGGCTGCGAGGCCGAGGTCAACCTCGTCGCCCCCGCCTGGATCGGCCGCGCCGCCGCCGCCTTGCGCCGTGGCTACGTCCTCACCCTGGACTACGGCTACGAGGCCACCAACCTCTACGCACCGTGGCGCAAGCGTGGCACGCTGCTCACCTTCTACCGCCACACCTCCGGAGACGACCCCTACGCCCGCATCGGTCGCCAGGACATCACCGCGAGCGTCGATTTCACCAGCGTCATGCGCGCCGGCGAGGCCGCCGGCCTTCGCACCGTCGAGTTCAGCACGCAGGCCGAGTTCCTCGCCGCCCTCGGCATCGGCGAGGCCCTCGCCCAGCCGCCCGCGACGGACCAGCTCGAGGCCTACACCGCCCTCCGCCGCGCCGTCACGGAGCTCCTCGACCCCGCCGGCCTCGGCCGCATCCGCATCCTCATCCAGGCCAAGACCTAGCCGGGGTCCGCGTACGTGTGCCCATACTCCCGACCGCAGGCCCGACCCTGCGCCAGCCTCAACCCAGCGCATCCTTGAGTCAAAGCACCAGGCGCCGGGCCGCAAGCCCGCCAGCAGGGGTAGCGCGGGCCCAGCCCATGCGCGGGGAGCCCGAGGGGTGTCCCCTCGGAAGTCATCCCTTTATAGGGGGCGGGGGCGAGCAGCGCGCAGCGATGCAAAGCAAGGGTGGCAGCCACGAACGACGTAACGGATGGTCACCAGCTTGATATACCCTGCTATCCTGAAAACGTGAGCGAGCACTACAGCGACATCGTCCTCGACCACGCAGAGAACCCCCGCAACCAGGGCATCCTGGAAGACGCCAACGCCCGCGGCTACCAGATGAACCCCGTCTGCGGCGACGTCCTCTCCCTCATGCTTCGCATCGAAGACGGCCGCATCGCCGAGGCGCGATTCATGACGGAGGGCTGCACGGCGTCCGTCGCCACCAGCAGCATCCTCACCGAGATGATCACCGGCCTCACCTTGGAAGAGGCGGACCAGCTCACGCACGAAGACATCGACGACGCGGTTGGCGGCCTGCCGGCCAGCAAGCTGCACTCCGCCGCGCTCGTCATCGGCGCGCTGAAGCAGGCGCTGGCCGCCTACAAGACTGCGGCCTGAACGGAGAAAGAGATGCGTTTTCTACTTGGATTGCTGCTCGGCGCCGCGCTCGGCTTCGCCGTCACCACCTACATCAGCCAACAGCAGGCTGACCGCGAAGAAACCCACGGTTTCTGAGTTCGTCCCTTAGATCACCTGGCGCTGGAAGGCTTCCACCAGGTCGGCGTCGAGCTGCGTGCCCGCCGCGCCCTCGAGGCGTGAGCGAGCTTCGTCGCCCTCGACCTTCGGACGGTGCGGCCGGTCTGACGTAATCGCCACGTAGGCGTCCGCCACGGCCAGGATGCGCGCCTCCAGCGGGATCTCGTCGCCGCTGCGGCCTTCCGGATAGCCACGGCCGTCGATGCGCTCGTGGTGTGCCTCAACCCATTCGGCGACTTCTTCCAGGCCCGCGATGCCGGCAACCACGTCGCGTGAGTAGATCGTGTGCAGGTGCAGCGCGCCCAGCTCCTCGACGCTGAGGATGCCCGGCTTCGACAGCACGCGCTCCGACATGGAAAGCTGGCCCACGTCGTGCAGCAGCGCCGCGATCTGCAGCTGCTTCAACCGCACGTCGGACAGGCCGGCCACACGCCCCAGGCTCTCGGCGTAGCGGCAGACCCGGGAGGACACGCCCACCGTGAAGGCGAATCGAGCGTCCACCAGGCGCGCAAAGCTCTCAGCGAACGCCATGAGGCGCATCGCCTTGGGCTCGCGGACGCGTGAGCTGTGGCTGTTCACCTCGGCGACGATGTCATTGCTGAACAGGCCCAGCCAGAAAGAGTCCCCGGCGCCCAGCTCGCGCAACAGCTCAACCAGGTTGGGGTCGCATTCTTTGCCGCTGAACCCCGCCAGCCAGTAGGAGAAGTTGCGACGCGCCAGCAACGGCGTCGTCTGGTCGATCAGCGATTCGACGAGGTCGGCAAGGCCCACGATGCGGCCCACGATGGGCACCTGATCACCGCCCATGCCGCGGGGGTAACCGCCGCCGTCCCAGCGCTCGTGATGCGTCGCGACTGCTTTGGCCACCATGTCTGGCAGGTCCAGCTCTCGGACCGCGCGTGCTCCGTGCGTCACGTGCTCGGCCACCCGGTCGACAATGGCGTCCGGCGTGTCGCTGGCGCCTGCAACCGCTTCGTCCGGCGTCAGCAAGGGCAGCGAGGCGAAAACCAGTCGCTCGTCGCCGCGCGTGAAGCCCGCAAGGTCGGCGCCGGCAGAAATCGTGCCGATGTCGTGCAGCAACGCCGCATACAGCGTCGCAAGCTGCGTTTCTTTGTCGAGTTCGAGTGCGCCAGCGATGGAGGAAGCAATGTAAGCGACGCGCGTCGCATGGCCGGGGTCGCGGCCCTCCGCCAGGTCCAGGGCCTGGCTTACAGGGATCAGCAAACCGCTAACGGTGTGTTGCTGTAGCCGGCGTGGCGCCTGGCTGCGCTCGGTGGTTCCGGAATCGAGAAGAGCGTTCTGCCCGCGAACTTCGTTCAAGTTGTCCTCTACCTCTACCTGGCCAGGTCCTTTGCCTGGAGCAGGACTTGTACTAGTTATCGGCAGACAGAAGGCGCTGATTGAATCCAACGGGCAGCATCAAGCCAATTTATGGCAAGACGAAGGGGAAACACCTGCGTGATCTGGCGGTAATACGAGTGAAAGGAATATACTTCGCTCGAATTTTCACTAAGGCTCAACCAGTGTGATTTGCCCCGCGACTCTTTAAGTCCTTGATTGAAACTCGGTCTTTCAGTAGCGTCATCGCTGGCCCAATCGTCCCAGCTACGTACCAGCGCCCGCAGGAGAGGTGTCAATGCTGCCCATAGTCATCGCCATAGTCGCAGCCGCAGGTGCACTGCTGTTTGCCCTAATCACCGCTCAGGGAGTGCTCAAGGAGGACCAGGGCGACGACACGATGCGCGGCATCGCCGTTGCGATTCAGGAGGGCGCCAACGCCTTCCTGCGGCGCGAGTACACCTACCTCGCCGTCTTCGTCGTCTGCGTGGCAACCGTGCTCGTCGTCTTCATCGACGTGCTAAACCGCTTCGGCGATCAGGCCGGCAATCTGACCGGAGCGCCGCGCACTGCAATCTCCTACGTCATCGGCGCCTTCGCCTCGGCCATGGCCGGCTACGTCGGCATGAAGATCGCCGTCCAGGCCAACGTGCGCACCGCCGCCAAGGCCCGCGTGGGCCTCAACCCGGCCCTGCGCGTCGCGTTCTCCTCCGGCGTCGTCATGAGCATGAGCGTGGTCGGCATCAGCCTGGCCTGCCTCTCCATCCTCTACCTCATCTTCGAGAACGTGCAGCCCCTCACCGGCTTCGCTTTCGGCGCCTCGTCCATCGCGCTGTTCGCCCGTGTCGGCGGCGGCATCTACACCAAGGCCGCCGATGTCGGGGCCGACCTCGTCGGCAAGGTCGAAGCTGGGATCCCGGAAGACGACCCGCGAAACCCGGCGACTATCGCCGACAACGTCGGTGACAACGTCGG
>Ga0307424_1002040_pt1 | contig 10204 bp, 8 predicted proteins | sample SalMarWE160320MG_FD_202157 | JGI IMG/M metagenome (GOLD analysis project Ga0307424, IMG submission 202157) | Salt marsh sediment microbial communities from the Plum Island Ecosystem LTER, Massachusetts, United States - WE1603-20 | ecosystem: Environmental > Aquatic > Marine > Intertidal zone >...
TTTGGTGGCTACTACCTCGATCTTGCCTTTTCTTCCCTGACTATGATAATTTAGTGCATCTTCTTTGCGAATCATTTCTCCTCCGTGGTCAATAAATTTTTACTGCATTTTGATATTCAACTCGTCCATCTTTCTGTATAAAGAGGACAGGCTTATCCCCAGAATATTTGCTGATTCTTCTTTATTGATAGCCGTTTTCTGTAGAATTTTTTTAATATGTTCGCGTTCAAAAAAAGCCACCGCCTCCTTCAGACGGGTTGGGATTTCCTCCTCGATCTCCGCGTTTACCATATTCGGCGGCAAATCACCCGTCGTGATCACATCTGCTTCGCAAAGGATAATGGCTCTTTCAATAACGTTTTCCAGTTCCCGGATCCCTCCTTTCCAATCATGGTTTCGTAAAATCCGCATGGTCTTATTGTCCGGATTCTTTATCTGCCGGTTTAGCTCTTTATTATATTTCTTGATAAAATGCTGGACCAGCAGGGGTATATCTTCCTTCCGGTCAGTCAGGGAGGGCAAGGGTATTTCGATCACATTCAATCGATAATATAGATCCTCACGAAAATTACCTTTTTCAACCTCGCGGGCCAGATCTCTGTTTGTTGCAGCGATAATCCGTATGTCTACCTTTATCGGATTACTGGATCCGACCGGATAAATTTCCCCCTCCTCTATCGCTCTAAGTAGTTTGACCTGCAACGGCAAAGGGATATCCCCTACCTCATCGAGGAAGAGTGTGCCCATGTTTGCTATCTTGAAGAAACCGTCCTTATCATTGATCGCGCCGGTAAATGAACCCTTCTTGTGCCCAAAAAATTCACTCTCTATCAGTGTGCCAACTATAGCCCCGCAATTGATCGCTACAAAACGTTTGCTCTTGCGTGGGCTGTTAAAATGGATTGCCCTGGCAACAAGTTCTTTTCCGGTACCGCTTTTTCCGGTGATCAGCACATTTCCTTTTGTTGAACAAACCTTCTTGATCAGATTGAAAACCTCGTGCATCTCAGGGCTTTGACCGATGATGTTGCTGAAATTGTACTTTTCATCAACTTCCTTTCTTAGAGCCTGGTTTTCCAGAGCGAGTTCTTTGTGATTGAGTAAACGCTGCACCTTTAGTATGAGATCATCAAAATCAAACGGCTTGAGTATGTAATCGAAAGCGCCGGTCCGTAAAGCCTCGATGGCTGATTCGACAGAAGCATGCGCGGTAATGATAATGACTGATGTCTGCGGACATATTTTCAGGCTCTTTTTAATTAAATCGATCCCATCGATGCCAGGCATCTTTAAATCCGTGATCAGCACATCAAAATCCTTCTCACCTAGTAAATTAAGTGCTTCGGATCCATCCGAAGCGATTTCTGTTTCATAACCTTCTTCCGAAAGCACCAGAGAAACAGATTCGCGAATCCCCTTTTCATCATCTACGACTAATATTCTGGGCTTCATCTTTCTCCTCTATTTTTAACTTGATCGGTATGCTGAGGATAAACGTACTTCCCTTACCGACCTTGCTTTTTACTTTAATATCACCTTTTAAATTTTTAATAAAACCGTAACTAACGGTTAATCCCAAACCTGTTCCCTTACCTACCTCTTTTGTGGTAAAAAAAGGTTCAAATATTTTTTGCTGGATGGCATCGGGAATCCCGCTGCCCTGATCGGAAATCTGCACCTCAATTGCGCCGTTCTTTGTGACTGAGCTGACATTGATGACTTTTCCGACCCCTTCACTGGCATCCACTGCATTTATAAGGATATTTAAAAAAACCTGTAAAAGATGATCCGCCACCAGGACGGTTTCAGCCAGATCCGGATCCAGTTTCAGCTCATAGGTAAGATTTTTTGAGCGGCGGTCATAACGGATAATTCCGACTGCTGACTTAATAATTTCATTGATATCCGCGGGCGCTTCTTCATAGGATGAGGGCCGGCTGAAATCAACAAGCTCGCGCACGATCCGTGAGATCCGTTCAATATTTTTTAATATTTTAGAGACATAATCGGCAACCAGCTCATTACTATTTTTTCTTTTGATTATCTGCACCATGGAAGATATACTGGTCAAAGGATTACCTATCTCGTGCGCAATGCCGGCTGCCATCATGCCCAGAGAAGCCATCTTTTCCTGATGGGATATCTGGGCCTGCGCTTCCTGCAATTCCCTGGTCCTGTTCCTGATCTTCTCTTCCATTCCCAGGTATGACTCCTGCAGCTTCTGGCGCATCAATTCAAACTCATTGGCAAGCACTTCGATTTCATCGCGGGTTTGAATTTCAATCTGCTTTTCGAGATTGCCATGCCCGATATTCTGCACCGCCTCAATCAGGCGGTGAATCGGTGTGGTTATACGCTGTGAGGAAATAATAGCCAGCGCCACCATAATCAGAGCAAATATAAGATTCGCCAGAATGATCTTGTTTCTGAATGCGTTGAGCTCGGCGTAGAAGACTCCCGGGTCGACGGCGGTCAGGATGACCACATTTCTGCCCGGTATTTTTGTATGATAGGTCATATAACTGGACGCACCAAGTTGAAGGGGTAGCAACTGTCTTTCCGGCTGATCAAGGAGAGCTGCAAGCCGGCTTTTATCCCTCTCCGAATAGTGCCCTTGTCCGCTGGCATCAATTATTTTCTTAATATTGAGAAAATATACAAAATTTTGTATATCTTTTACTTTTTGATCGATCAGATCGCTGATTTCATCAACGGGAACAAAACCAATAATCTGCTTGTTTTCATACAATTGCTCTACAATCGCCATGCGCTGTGCAGGATCCCCTTCGTTTACCGACTGATCCGGATTTTTCTGATCGGCGGCGGAGACCTTTACCTGAACAAAAAGCGAGTCAAGTTCCGGCTGGATGTCAAGAAAAGTTTGTAAAGATACTGTTTTTCCAAAATTTGTGTAATCAGAAAGGGCATGGCGGAGGGCTTGATTTTTTAGATCCATATACAATGTAAAAGATCTTACACTGCTCCTGTTTAAGGAACGTAAATGATCTGTATTAATATCGGTGATCAATTCTTTGCTGAGAAAATAACCAAGCAGACTGAATATCAGAAGGGGAAGAATAGCAAATAAGATAAAATAGACCACAATTTTCGTATTAAGACGTTGAAATATGGCAGGAAATTGATCAAATTTAAACAACATTACGAACCTTAAAATCTGGATTTTCTCAATATTAAGAAAATCTATTTCTTTCTTAGGATTATATCAAGCTTAAAGCAAGAATTGTGAATTTATTTTCTAATTTCTTTGCTTTTATAAGCTTAGTTGATTATTTTTTGCATGTCTTGAACAAAGCGAAGGAAAGTCAGTATAAGAGTTATACCTAAAATTAAAAACGGAGGTACTATGTTGCATAATAAAGTCCTTTCCATTCTGATGCTTATTCTGTTCTCATTTGTCCTGATAGGATTCGCTGCAGACAAACCACAATATGTCGGTGCCAGTAAATGTAAGGCCTGCCATAATTCGAGTAAAAAAGGTGCCCAATTCAAGAAGTGGGAAAGCACGAAACATGCCAGTGCCTATACCGATCTGAAAAGCGACAATGCCAAGAAAAAAGCGGAAGTGATGGGGGTTAAAGATCCTTTAACTGACGAAAAATGCCTTTCCTGTCATTCCACAGCCGCTGGTGCCAAAAATGTCGAAGCCAGTTATAAGGTTGATGAAGGCGTTGGTTGTGAAACCTGCCATGGTCCGGGCAGTCTGTACCGTAAGAATACTGTGATGAAAGATCAGAAAGCGGCTGTTGCTGTCGGCATGCTTATTCCGGATGAAAAAACCTGCAAGAACTGCCATAAACCCGATACTAAGGGACATGAGAACAAATTCAAGGATTTCAAAACTGAGTATGCCAAAATTGCCCACGAGATGCCTAAAAAGAAGTAATCGAATATTTTAAATTGTTGATCTGAGAAACCGCTCGCCCTGAGCGGTTTTTTTTTACCAGAATTTTCTTGCATCCTATGCCTATCACGCCTATAATTTAATTTTCAGGTACAGGTAATATATAGCGATTCCATCTGATTACTGTCCTCCCCTGTGGTAAAATAATTACTTGCAAAGCCAAGGATGTGTGTACAACTGCGCTGTACAGATGAAAGGATGAATAAATGGACCACTACGGATTCTGGTCGCTCTTGCCTCCCCTGGTAGCTATCATTCTGGCGATTAAAACCCGACAGGTTTTTATATCTCTATTATTCGGTATCTGGATCGGCTGGTTTATTTTATCCGATGCTAATTTTTTATACGGGACATTGAATACCATTCAAGCCCTCGTAGATGTTTTTAAAGATGCCGGAAACACACGAACGATCATATTCAGTTCCCTCGTCGGTGCCCTGATTGCGTTTGTACAGCGCTCAGGAGGCGTTGATGGTTTTATCGAAGTAATCAACAGATTTCTGCATCGGTTGGATGAAAAAGGACATTCCAACCCCAAAAAGACGGTAGAGATCATGGCCTGGCTTACCGGTGTGGCTATCTTTGTCGAATCCAGCATCAATGTATTGACCGTCGGGTCGATCTATCGTCCTATTTTTGATCGTCTGAAAATACCGCGTGAGAAACTGGCTTACATTGCCGATTCCATTTCAGCACCGACCTGTATCCTCATTCCTCTCAATGCCTGGGGGGCTTATATTATGGGCCTGCTTCTTGCCCAGGGCATCACCAATCCCCTGCATGCCATGATCCTTGCCTACCCTCTTAATTTTTATCCGATCTTTGCCATGATCATTGTCGTACTGGTAATTTTACTGCAAAAAGACTTCGGACCGATGAGAACCGCAGAGAGAAGAGCACGTGAAGAAGGTAAAGTGATCCGGGACGGGGCCACACCGATGATCTCCACTGAAGTGATCAGCATGCAAAGGACAGAAAAAGCCACTCCAAAGGCACGGAATATGATTGTACCGATTGCGACTATGGTGGGAATGATGCCGATTGGACTGGTCTATTCCGGTTGGTCGCAGGTCGAGAACATCGATGCTTATCCACTCTGGGAGCAGATCCTGCTTGCCCTGGGAAAAGGATCCGGCTCGACAGCGGTGCTTTGGGCGGTACTCACCTCGCTTCTGGTCGGCGCCACCATGTATCGCGTACAAAGAATCTTTCATCTAAATGAGATCATCGATCTGGTATTCAAAGGTATCGGAGGCCTTATACCACTGGCTTTACTGATGATGCTGGCCTTTGCCATCGGGACGGTCTGCCGTGATCTGGGAACCGGGAACTATGTGGCAGAAACGACCAGATCCTGGCTGAGTCCGGGTCTTGTTCCTGCCATCGTTTTTGTGGCTGCCGGTTTTATTGCTTTTTCAACGGGTACATCCTGGGGTACCTTCGCGATCATGATCCCCATTGGCATGCAAATGGCCCAAAACATGGATGCCAATATCTATCTGACAATCGCTGCAGCGTTGGGTGGCGGCGTTTTTGGCGATCACAGTTCACCGATTTCCGACACGACCATAATATCGTCCATGGCCTCGGCCAGTGATCATATCGACCATGTAAAAACACAATTGCCCTATGCATTGACAGCCGGCGTCATTACGGTCGTGCTGTATATTTTGATCGGTCTTTTTCTATAGGAGCGTGCATTTATATGTACCTGCCAGCATATATTGACTTGTATAACAGCGGAGAACTTGAGAAAAGGGTTATTAGTTTAAAAAAAGTATTAGAGGATTGCACGGTTTGCCCGCATCAGTGCCATGTTGACCGGCGGATCGATAACAGTGGTTTGTGCCAGTCATTCGATCATCTGACTATTTGTTCAAACTGCGCCCATCATGGTGAAGAACCGCCGCTTAGCGGCAGTAATGGGTCGGGAACGGTCTTTCTTGGCCGCTGTAATCTGAGCTGCGTTTATTGTCAAAATGCCGATATAAGCCAGGGAAATGTTTATACCCCCTCGAACATCTGTTCCGCTGCCGAGCTTGCCCAGATAATGCTTGAACTTCAGGATGTCCGGCATTGTCATAATATAAATTTTGTTTCACCTTCACATTTTGTTCCCCAGATCGTGGAAGCCGTCTATCTGGCCATACCTCTCGGATTAGAACTGCCGCTGGTCTATAATTCAAACGGCTATGATCATCCACAAACGCTAAGCCTGCTTGAAAACATCATTGATATTTACCTGCCCGATCTTAAATATGCAGATGACCGGATTGCTGAAAAATATTCAGGTATCCCAGACTATTCAAGCACAGCCCGCAGGGCCATTAAAGAAATGTTTCGTCAGGTTGGCTTGTTAAAAACAGACCGCTATGGGGTGGCAACACATGGAATTATCGTCCGTCATCTGGTGCTGCCCGGAAATCTTTCCGGTACCGCAGAATGTCTTGACTGGCTTGCCCGGGAATGTTCGCCTCAGCTAACACTGAGTCTGATGGCCCAGTATTATCCGGCGCATAAAGCAGCAGAATTTCCTCCCCTTGATCAGATATTGTCCGCTACGGAATATCATCATGCCCTGAAACAGTTAAAAAGACTGGGATTCAAAAATGCCCTTTATCAGGAACCACGCAGTGCTTTTTATTACCGCCCCGATTTTAAGAATAAGGAAGAGCCATTTAATCAGGAACCTTAAAATAAGGATTATTTATATGACCGATTTTAAAGATAAAACCGTTTTTATCACCGGCGCCAGTAGTGGCATCGGAGAAGCCTGTGCCCATCGTTTTGCCCGGGAGGGCGCTAAAATGCTACTCTGCGCGCGCAGGAAAAAACGCCTGGAAGCCGTCAGTTCTGAATTGAAAAATAAATATGGATCTGAAATCTTCACATTTGAACTGGATGTACGCCACCGTGAACAGACCAGCACAAAGCTCGACGCGCTGCCGGAATCATGGAAAAAAATAGACGTTTTGGTGAACAATGCCGGACTGGCCCGCGGCCTGTCCAAACTGCACGAAGGTCTGATTGACGACTGGGAGGAAATGATCGATACGAATATCAAAGGGCTGCTATATATCTCCCGAAAAGTCATTCCCTGGATGGTCAGGCAAGGACGGGGTGATATTATCAATATTGGGTCGATTGCCGGCCACGAAGTCTACCCGAACGGAAATGTATACTGTGCAACCAAATATGCCGTTGATGCTTTGACCAGGGGGATGCGCATTGACCTGCTCGGTACACCGCTGCGAGTAGCCACTGTAGATCCAGGAATGGTAAATACCGAGTTCAGCCAGGTGCGCTTTCATGGCGACAAAGAACGCGCCGACGATGTATATGACGGATTGAAACCATTGAGCGGCGAGGATATCGCTGATGCTGTGTTCTACTGTGCATCGAGACCGGCCCATGTGCAGATTGCTGAGATCATTATTTTTCCGACAGCTCAACGATCAGCGGTAATGGCTCATCGTGAGAAATAAAAAACGAAAGGGAATTTTCGACTTGCAAATCCGCTTATTTTATTAAAAGAGGGGTGTAAATGGTTAGAAATTTGCAAAAATATTGCTTAAATTTGGCGTTTGCAGAAATGAAAAAGTAATTTGTGACCTGAGTACAGGCCGGCGTTTCTGATTAAGGTTGGTTATGCAAAGATGATGATGTCCCGGCCGTTTGTATTTAGGGCATAAACCCAGATATAGAAGGAGAGTTACAGCAATGACCTATGTAATTACAGAGCCCTGTCATGGTGTTTGTGATGCGTCCTGTGTGGATGTATGCCCTGTAGATTGTATTTATCCCCCAGAGGGTTATACGCTATCCGATGCAGATAAGGAGCGGATGCGGGCGGCAAACGAAATACTCTATATCCATCCTGAGGAATGTATCGATTGCGGTGCCTGTGAACCGGAATGCCCGGTGGAAGCGATATTTCCGGAAGATGAAGTACCCGATAAATGGAAGAATTATTTAGAGATCGCCAACAAAAGGTTTGGCCTGTAAAAAAAGAATACAACATAGCTGAGAATTTATTGATCCTGGTGTTTATTCGACCCCAGGATTTTTTTTAAAATAAAAGCCCATGAGTAATCATATTATCATCGATGGCTGGAATGTCTGCTGGAAAATACCTGAATTAGCTGAAATGATTCCTGCGCATTTAGAGGGCGTTCGAAGCCGCTTTAATCAATTGGTTGCCGGACATTTTGCCGGTAAAAAGATAACCTATCGAATTGTTTATGACGGTCAGCCACAGTTTTTTACTGATCTTGACCGGCAAAACAAAAAAATACTGTTCTCGCGTAATCCGGAAAAGGCGGATGACCTGATCATTCGTCATTTAATTAAACAAAGAAACAAAAAAAACTGGACTGTAGTTTCCTCAGATAACCGTTTATCACGCCAGGCGGAAGATCTTGGCGCTAAAACAGTCTCATCAGAAGATTTTATAAAACGTTTGAACAAGAGAAAGCCGGGAGAACCTGAGAATAATCAAAAATCAAACCCGAGACTTGATCAGAATGAACTCAATTACTGGCTGAATAAATTTTCCAATGATCCAAAAAAGTAATCGGTGGTCAAGGAGCGAAACAGAAGTCGCCGGAACGCGAATACAATTTCCGCTTTCAGCACAATGAGTTTTGTGTCACTGCCCGTGTGAGGAAACCAGGTGAAATGATCTGCCTCAATGAACTCAATAATCTGTATTTGAACGATCTTACAATAGGATGCCTGCTGCCATTCTTATATGCAGAAACCCACTACCGGTTTAAATATTTTATCAGTTATTTGAAAAAGAATGAACCGGAGATCATTATCGATATTCCAGGCCGGATTAGAATTGGCGATCCATTACCGACACTGCTGATCGTTAAAGATGCAGATAAATATCCAGTCAAGATATTAAAAATTGAATTACAGGGAAAGCACAAACCTCCTATTATTTTTGATTTAAATGCGAATTTTAATCAAACCTATGAGGAGCGAATATTAGCCGTCGATACTTCTGATTTTGCCCCGGGCAACTATTTATTCGCTATAAAAGTATTTTATACGATCCGCGGCAAACAGCGCGTCTGTTTTGCTGACAATCACCGTGGCACCCGTCATGAACCTTTTTCTATTTATTTGTCGGCAGAAGATCTGCCCCGGTTAGAAGACTGTCTGTACGGGGAAATGCACTGTCATACGAATTTTACTTCCGATCAGGTGGAATTCGGGGCTTCACTGCCTGCCACAAAATCACTCGCCATGGCAATGGGGCTGAATTTTTATTGTGCCACCGATCACTCTTACGATCTGGATGATTTTGAGGATAATTATCTTAAAAATGACCCGGATCTCATTAAATGGCAGCAATTCAATCAGGCTGTTTGTAAGCTGAATCAGGCACAGGATCCTTTTCTTATCATTCCGGGTGAAGAAGTGACGGTTAGAAACGCCCGGAACAAGAATGTTCATTTGCTTGTTTACAATTCAAAAAAATATTTTCCCGGCTCCGGAGACAGCGGTGAAAAGTGGTTTAAAACACAATCGGAATTCTCGCTGGAGGATGTAATAGCACAGCTGGAGGAGCAGGCCCTTTTGTTTGCCGCCCATCCGGCTGAGCCCCCCCCTTTTTTGCAGCGTATTTTTATTCAACGTGACACCTGGGGGGAAAATGACTGCCAGCGGAACGGACTTCACGGACTACAATTCCTGAACGGCGGCGAAGATATCCACGATAAGCTGGGAAAAGAGCTGTGGAAGAAACGATTGTTGAGTGGACAGCGTCTGATCGGTTTGGCCGGAAATGATGCACACGGAAATTTTTCACGATTTCGTCAGATCGGTTTTCCTTTCTTCACAATGCGTGAGAATCATCACCATTTATTCGGAAAATGGCGGACGGGTGTCTACACCGGCGGTCCGCCCAAAAATGTGACGTCCCTCCTTCAACATATCAAAACCGGACGGTGTTTTATGACCAATGGTCCGGCGCTGCAGATCTATGCCGGCTCGGAAAGACATTGGCTGCCGATGGGTGCAACTAGCTCCGGACCAGAGGCGATACAGATCTCTGCTCTGTCAACTAAGGAATACGGGCCGTTAAAAGAAATAATAATTTATTCCGGCCGGACAGATACACAGACCGAATCCACACTCTTTTTTGATGAGATGGGAATGACCGGCTGGGAATATACAAAGCATATTCCACTCACTGAAGGTCAGCTCAAAACAGGCTACATCAGGGCTGAGGTAAAAACACACAAGAATTTTGAGGCGTTTTCAAATCCAATA
>Ga0307424_1002042_pt1 | contig 10201 bp, 10 predicted proteins | sample SalMarWE160320MG_FD_202157 | JGI IMG/M metagenome (GOLD analysis project Ga0307424, IMG submission 202157) | Salt marsh sediment microbial communities from the Plum Island Ecosystem LTER, Massachusetts, United States - WE1603-20 | ecosystem: Environmental > Aquatic > Marine > Intertidal zone >...
CTGCTGCCTGCTGCAACGAGGCAAGTGCTGCGCTTTCCTGCTTAATATCCTTCAGTTCTTTCGCCAGTGCCGCTTTCATTCCTTTTCCGGAAGGCAGTGCTGTCAGGTTATCCACCCGTTCATCTAAGGTGAGTACAGCCCGCTGTGCCAGGGCTTGATCATTTTCATAGGGACGCAGCGTTAATGATCGTGACCCGCTTACCAGTGTCGTACCTGACGGATCTTTCAGCCCCCAGCTGAATTGATAACTGCCCGGTGCGCTGACATTGACCGGCAATGCGAGCACACCGTTTTGACCGATAATTTTTCCCACTGCTGACTGTCGGGAGCCATCGGGACGAATGCAGCTGGCTTCTGCCTGCAGCAGCGGATAGGCGGATGCCGGATTGTTAACCCGAAACAAAGCCTCCGTTCCGGTATATATTTGATCCCAGTATAAATTTTCCGGATACATTTGCATCACTGTCATGTCACCCAATCCAAACCAGACGCCGGTCAGATGTTGATCACCACGATACGTCGACCAGGGACTGGCGAGTGTAGCCGTTTGTGGCAAACCCATACAGTAAATCACCCCGCCCTCGCCGCCGGTCAGCGCCATTTCCAGCCCGGCCCGTTCTGGTACGATATCTCCGAAAGCCGGTGTAACGTTAATTGTACGGCTGTCAAACTGATAATTAAAAATGATCTCTCCGCTCATATTAAAGACAAGTAAATTGCCGCGTTGGGTACTCAGGATATATTCAAGCTGGCCATCGCCGTCAAGATCAATGAGGGCACCGGATGCCAGGCTGCGCCCCTGTGTATCAATGTCCCACAATATGCGGCCTTCTTCATCAAAGCGATACAATACACCCAGTTGCGTAACGATAAACAGGTCAGCACGTCCATCGCCGTCTGGATCACCAGCGGAAATGGTAGAGGCAATGGCGCCGAGTGTGCTGCGCTGCCACAACAGGTCACCCTTTGCATCCAGGCAAAATAAGTCTCCGGCCTGTGAACCGGCAATGGCGCAACGTTCTCCCCTGGAATTCTGAAAAACTACCGGAGAGCAGGTTGACCAGTCCTGTGAAGAACTTCCTGTATCAAATTGCCATTCCGTCTTGCCCTGGGCCGAGAGGGCGTAAATGCGTCCCGACGTGGTCGCGATGATTATCTCTGCCAAACCATCCTTATCTAAATCTCCGACAGCCGGTGACGAACAGTCACCTTCCAGAGTTTGCTGCCATTTTAACTTGCCGCTTAAAGCATCATAAACACTCACCACGCCTGTTTTATGTCCCTGGATAACCTCGGTTCTACCGTCACCGTCGACATCCGCCAGGGCCGGTGAGGCGCAGAAGACTGGTGCCGTATCTGCCTGCCAGACGATATTGCCACTGCCGTCCAGGCAGGTGAACATACCTCTGTTATCGGCCGCAAAGATCAGTGGTGACTGATTCTGCCGTTCGAGTATAGCCGGGCAGGTGGAATAACGCCCTCGGGTATCAAAGCGCCATAACTCACTGCCATTCCCATCCACCACAATAATATTTTCGTAGGCGGCGGTGATTATTTCGCAATCGCCATCCCCATCCAAATCTGCCGCCATCGGTGCACCTTCCATGACCATATCGACATCGGCCTGCCAAAGTAAAGGCAGGTCAGGTGTTGTTTTGGCCGGCGCCGGCTGTATAAAAATAGCGGTAATCATCAGTAAACCAAATATCCTCGTAAATGTTGCGCATAATCCCTTCCGGCGGAATACCCATAATTTGAAATTCATTAACACCTCCATTTTCATACAAATTTGGACGACTCGTTTTCATTCATTGACAGGGGCCCTGCCCCCTACCTTTTTTTAATTTAACAGCCGGTTACAAGGCCAGGTACCATTTCGCCAGTTCTTCACCGATCTCATGCGGATGGTCTTCCTGTGAAAAATGAAGCCCATCACCGATATTTACTGTTTTTAAATTCCTGAGATGCTCTCTGCACCATTCGACTGTTTCCGCCTGGATAATACCACCAGGTGCAGCAAAGAAGAGTAATTTGGGCAAACCGGATTCTTGAAGTTTTTGATTGTAATCTGATATCGTTTTATACACATCAGCCGGTTTTCCATCAATAGGTATTTCACATGGCCACTGCCGAACCGGTTTACGGCTTCTGACCGTTTTATAGGGTGCCGCATAATGAGCCATTTCCTCTTGAGATAATTTTCTAATGGTGGTTTTCGGCAAAATTTGTTTAACAAAGATATTCATAACGCTGAGCATAAGCCAGCCTATACCAGGAGTGCGCATCAGCTTAAAGCCCAATTTGAAATCACGCGGAAAGTTCTCCCATCTCATTGGCCTCACAAGTGCTTCCATAAAGGCAATTCCTTTAATATTATTCTCGTGTGTCATGGCATAATGGAAACCCAGTGCAGAGCCCCAGTCGTGTATGACCAGTGTGATGTTGGATTGCCATGCAGAAAAAGAATCGGATCCCCCGAACCTTCATCGATATAATGCATGCGAGAACCGTATACCTCATTAAATTTTGATTCAAACGGAAAACGGTCAGAGATTGCTTTTGCTCCCATATAGTGCTCCCGCCATCGATGTCATTAGTCTAAATGATACGAAAATATTTTTGAAAAATTCTATTTTTCAAAACACTAAGTTAAATTTATATAAAATGATCTGGTATTTCTTTTGGAATTCAGCTAGGTGAGTAAAAAAAAATTACCACAACATATACACATTAAGAGGGATCATGCCTAATGGACATGACCATGGGTAACCTCCTCAGCTGTTGCCTCACGGACACCTATAATATCGATGTCAAAATTGAGTGCCATTCCGGCTAACGGGTGGTTGGCATCGATAGTGACCTGATCACCCTCCACTCCTTTTACGATGATTTGTTGCTGGGACCCGTCCGGTGTCTTGGCCTCAAACACCATTCCCTCTTCCACCGTATCGACCCCCTTAAAGGCCTCTCTTTTGACCTTCTGAATCAACTCCGGCCGGATTTCGCCATATCCCTCAGCCGGTTCAATCTTTACCTGCAAAGAATCGCCGGCAACTTTTCCAATCAGGGCTTTTTCCAGGCCCGGTATGATATTCCCCGCCCCGTGCAGATAAGATAAGGGCTTGGATTCCTCTGAACTATCTAAAATTTTTCCCTCGTCATCAGTCAGCTTATAATGCATGGTTACTACCAGATTATCACCAATCAATAAAGACATGCTTTCTCCTTCGGTTAATATGAGACATTCATTTTTACCAACTAGAAAAGTTGACTCCGGAAATCTCCGTCAGGCAACTCCACATAGGCTGTGCCGGGATCGCCGGCTGCCGCCCGGTTCAAGAGGCAGGCTGCCAGAATCAAAAATACACCATCTACCTGACGGTATTGTACTTCGATCCTGCATTGGTGCGACAGACAGAACTGAAAAGATAACCACAATAATCTGAAATCAAAAATAAATTTTCAGCTGATGGGAAAATCCATGCCGCTGCCCGGTTTGCCGAGCAGCCGGCACATGGCCAGGATCTGGCCCTGATGATGGTAGAGATGCGTCATGGTTCGGATATAGACAAGCGCCGGTGTCAATATCTTTTCCTTGTTTCCCCAGGTCATCATTTTCCGGGCAGTATTGAGTTCCTTGCTGGGGGTGGTGATCAGATATTTCTCTGTAACCTGATAAACACGCTGGCGATAGTCTTCCAGCGATTTAATGGTGGGATAGGCGGCATCATTGTCATCGGCAAATACCCGCCCCTGCAAGACACCGATCCAATATTCCTCGGCGCCAATTTCATGATGAAACTGAAGTCTGATAGTCGGGTATCCGAATCCGGCTAATTCCCTGTTCAGCTCTTCCCCTTTAAACTGGCTGCAATGTGCCAATAATTTTTGCAGACTGCGGTGCGATCGTTCATGCAGATCAAGCAGCACTTCTGTTGTATACATTTATTTCTCCTTCATTTCTATTGATCAGCTTGTCTACCCCGGCGATTATCACTCATCCGGCCACTACAATAGTTTTTATCTGTCGATTTTTTCCAGACGCCGCGTATGCCGGCCCCCTTCAAAATCTGTCGACAGCCAGGTTTGTACAATCGCTCGTGCTTCCTCTTCGCTGATCAGTCGTTGGCCCAGGGCCAGCATGTTGGCATCGTTATGCTTCCTTGCCAGACGTGCCGTTTCTGTATTCCAGCACAGCGTGCAGCGTATACCGGGAAGCCGGTTGGCAACAATCGCTTCACCATTACCGGAGCCCCCCAGAATAATACCCTTGTCAACCTCAGCACGGGCAACCGCCTGGGCAGCCGGGCGAATAAAATCAGGATAATCCACCTTCTTTTCCGAAAATGTGCCAAAATCCTTTATTTCGTAACCCTTCTCGATCAGAAAACGGCTGAGCATTTGTTTGTACCGGAAACCGGCATGATCTGACGCAAGGGCAATTTTCATGTTTGATCCCTTATCGCTGTTTGGCCAGTGTTAAAAAATAACCCCAGAATCCACGGAGTTTTTTAATATATTTTGAAATCATTTAGATTAACCATTTAATCCTAAATAAGCGATAATTCACTTATCGAATGCACTCTGTGCGCTCAGTGGTTTAGTAATCAATCCGTCCAGGGCCTGGAAAAACGATGATAGTTTTTTTTGATCAAGTTTTCCCTGGCTGCGCACCCCGCTGCACAGATCGATCGCAAACGGCCGGACAATATTTACTGCTTCCCGTACATTAAAGGCGTTCAAACCGCCGGCCAGAAAAACCGGAAGGCCTGCCTCCTCGCTTATCCGGCGGCTTATCTGCCAATCGTGGATGCGCCCCGTCCCGCCAAGTTCTTTAACCGGCGGATGGCGGTTGCCGGAATCCAATAGCAGGGCATCGACTTTTCCCTTGAAGGATTTAGCTTCATCGATTGATCTCTTACCGCTGACATGTATCACCTGGATCAGTTTGATGCCTGGCAGCCGGCGGCGCAATTTTTTTACTTCTTTCTTGCCTATATCATCCACTATCTGGATCACGCTCGTCCGGCAGCGCCGGTGCTGGTCAATAATCTCCTCAGCAGACAATTTAGAGGTGAGCAGAAAAGTGGCCACCGGCGGGGGTACGGAGCGGGCGATCTCTGCAATCAGGTCCTCATCGATGACCCCAGGCCCGCTGGGCATGGCGGAGACCAGACCGATGGCAGAGGCGCCGGCGGAAACGGCCAATGCGGCTTCACAGCGGCTTTTAATACAGCAGATTTTTATATAGGGGCGGTAATCCGGGTTCATTCACATAATCCGTTTGATTCAGGGTTGCCCTGTTTCTGTAAAGTTTATAAAGAGATAAAATAAAAACTTTTCTGTTTCCTCATCAGCGGTTTACTGTTTGCATCAATGCCTGCGCATAGCGGGTCCCCGCAGCTGCCCCCAGCGGCGCGATTTCCTCCAGGCGGCGCATATCGCTGTCGCCGAGTTGGAGATCAAGCGCCTGCAGATTTTCATCCAGTCGTTTTTTATTTTTTGTGCCGGGGATGGGAATGATGTCTTCCCCTTTGGCCAGCAGCCAGGCCAGAGCCAACTGAACCGTCGTACACTTTTTATCAGCGGCCATTTTTTGCAGGCTCTCCACAATTTTAATATTCTGTTTAAAATTTTCTTCCTGGAAACGCGGCATATGGGCACGGGCATCATCAACCGGGATGTCCTGTGGTTTTTTAATTGCGCCGGTAAGAAATCCCCTGCCCAGCGGCGAATAAGCCACCAGACCGATGCCAAGTTCACGGCAAACCGGCAGCACATCGTTTTCCGGTTCCCGCGTCCACAGGCTGTATTCGGTCTGCAGCATAGCCAGCGGATAAACGGCATGGGCACGACGCAGGGTTTCCGGACCGGCTTCTGACAAACCTACATAACGTATTTTTCCTTCTTTGACGAGTTCCGCCAGCGTACCGACGGTGTCTTCCACAGGTACATTGGGATCGATGCGTCCAGGATAGTAAAGGTCGATATAATCAGTCCGCAACCGCTGTAAACTATAGGACAAATAATTCCGGATCAACGCCGGGCGGGTATCAATTCCGATAAAACTGCCGTCATGATTCCGTAAACCGCCAAATTTGATTGAAATAAAAACCTTGTCGCGCGGAAAATCTCTGATTGCCTCGCGGATCAGCTCCTCATTGTGCCCTACCCCGTAATAATCACCGCTGTCCAGCAGGTTAACGCCCAATTCCAGGGCATGGCGGATGGTGGCGATGCTTTCCTTGTCATTCAGCTTCCGCCCGCTGTAAAAATCCGACATCCCCATGCAGCCCAGACCCAGGGCCGAAACCTGTGCATCGCTGCGACCCAGTTTTCTATATTTCATTTTTTACTCCTCATTATTTATGTTTCCGGCATTTCGAATATACCTCGCCGGCTTTTTCCCCTGAGAAAGTATTGGAGACTCATCTGCATGAACCGAAGAGTGACAGGTATGCATTCCCTTTCTGTTATCCGTCCTCTATGATAAACTCATAGTTATAATCAGGAATATCAGTATGAACCGGCCCGGCAGATTTTATCCGGCTTATTTGAAACCATAAAAAAATTTTCAACACAGGAACGCGATGATCTTACTGCCCTGCTTCTGAAGATAAACGGAAACTGGAGGCGATAAATACCGAACATTTTGGCCTCATCCTTTTCTGCTGATTCATACAGAGACCGGTACCCGTTCATGTCCGATTCGCACGACTTCTCTGGCCAGCAGGTCAAAGTCTTCCGGCCGGCTGCGGTGATTGGCGATAGCAATGCGCAGGCAATATCTTCCGTTCAGGGTGGTATAAGAGGGTACGGCAATGGCCTGTTCATGTAATTGCATTAAAATTTCTTTGTTCAGAACGTTCAGCGCCTCGTCATTCATCCCGCCCGGATTAAAACGGAAGCAGACAATATCCAGTCCTACCGGCGCGACCAATTCCATATCCGGATTTTTTTCTACCAGTATCGCAAAATAACGGGCCTGTTCGATATTTCTATCAATCATCCTTCCGAAGCGCTCTGAACCATGTTCTTTAATGGACATCCACACTTTGAGTGCACGAAACTGGCGCGATAATTCCAGACCGTAGTCAGAGAACCATAATCGTGCACCCGGTAACCCTCGTGTTTCATGTTCCAGGTACTCCGGCGTAAGCGAGAATGTACGGCGATGAACTTCCTCGTGCCGCACTAAAACACAGCCGGCTTCAAAAGGCATGTGCATCCATTTATGAAGATCGAGTGCAATGGAGTCAGCCCGCTCGAGGCCGGCTAATTTCTCTTTTACCGTTTTTGCCAGCACAGCCACTGCACCAATCGCACCGTCGACATGAAACCAGAGGTTCTCCTTTGCGCACACCTCCGCTAGTGCCTGCAGATCATCAATCGCGCCGCTATTGATGGTGCCCGCATTGCCAATGACACAGACCGGCAGAAAACCTGCTTTTTTATCCGCGGCAATGGCAGATCTCAGGGCCTCCAGATTAATCGTATAGTCATCGTTAACCGGAATCTTTCTCAGGTTCTCATTCCCTAGCCCCAGCAATTCAACCGCTTTCTGATTCGAACTGTGTACTTCAACCGATGCATAAATAGTCATCTGTGGCGCCTCATGATGCAAACCCGTCCGGCGGATATCGAATCCGCATTTACTGTTCCTGGCAACAGCCAATCCGACAAAATTAGCCATTGAAGCGCCGCTGACCAGCAGACCGCTGGCCTCCCTGGGCAAGCCAAGCATTTCTTTCATCCAGTTGATCACCTGTTCTTCGACAAGCGGAGCGGCATGATGACCGCCGCCCAGATTGGAATTCATCACTGCCGCCAGGAATTCTGCCAGGGCACCGAAAACCGTACCGCTTCCCATATAATAAGCCCAGAAGCGGGGATGGATATTACCCATCGGATAGGGAAAAATATTTTGCAGAAATTCTTCATAAACCGCTGCCGGCTTTTCCGGCTGATTGGGCAGCGGTTTGTCAAATTTTTCAATAATTTCCCCGGGAACCGCCTGCCATACCGGGCGTTCGGATACGTTTTCAAGATAGTTCATGGCGTCATCTACCATACGATGGGCCAGGCTACGCATTTCTTCCCAGTTTTGCGGATCAAGTGTCTCAAATTCTTTTTTTTCAGTCATTGATTCCTCATATTCGGTTATATGTCACGGCTTCCAATATTAGGCTGTATTTAACTCTTCGAGAGATTGGTATAGTGTCTGGAATAAATGTGCGGGCAGATCATCTTTGATATATGATGATCAGCTGGGTTTTTATACTTACCTTTGTTCCGCTTTTCTGTAGAATTCGCTCAACCACATTCTCCTGAATATCAGTGATTTTACTGCTATTGGCCATTCAAAATAAAACCGGAATAGAGTGGAATTAATTCCGTTATTTAAAGTCACTGGTACGGATTCCCGCTTGCAATATTGTCGAAAAATCTAATATAGATCAGCGGTGCTGCCGTTCGCGGATCAGACGATGAATTTTTAAAGCAAGCATTCTGAATTTCGGCAGTGCCTCCTCTTCTTTCAAGGGCAGAAAGCAGGCAATAATATAGCGTGTACGCCCGTCACTAACGATGCCTACATCGTTGGTCCAGAAAGAGTACCAGCCTGTCTTATGATAAAACATGGTATTTGACGGCAGAACGGCTGCATATTTTGTATCATCAAGCTGGCGGGCCAGGAATGATTTTAGCTGCATGCTGACCCAGGGATTAACCAGCCGGCTGGTTTCGATCAAATACATGAAATCTGCTGCATGCTGCGCACAGGTTTCCGTACCGCGGACCTTTTCATAACCAGGATCTTCAAATTTACGGCCGAGAAACTTGCGGGTGACTTCACTGCCATCCCACTTATATTCATGGATCAATGCATTGATATTTTCCCTCTTAGCCAGATCGATGAGACAGTTAGCCGCCGAATTATCACTGCGCGTAATCATCAGATCAAGCAAATAATTGACGGTAACGGTATCACCATCGCGGAGCAGGGGGCGGGGATCCGATTTGATTTGCTTTGTTCTGTCCACATCATTGGGTGACCTGACCCGTATGAGACTGTCCAGGGCATAACGACCTTCTGCGATCTGCTTTAACACTTCCGCAGCCACATACATTTTATAAACCGAGGCCGGATAAATAAAATTAGCAGCATGAAAACCTGCAAAAACCGGTTTTTCAGAATTTAAATCGATAACAGCCAGAGAGATCTGCTCGGTTCCATCTTCACCGACGTCAAAATCTCCATCCAGTCCAAGCTCCTGAATAATCACCGCCAGTTGGCCCGACAAAACGGAGTCGGGATGAAGATAAGAAGGTAATCCAGTTTCTTTTGAGAATCCGCTGACTACCATACACAGGAAAAGAAAAGCCACTACTTTAAACATCTTTTCCTCCTACACTTATAGAGAGATCATGATGGCACCGAGAACAACCAGCAGGCCGCCGGTAATGGTGCGCCAGGTCAGCGTCTCTGAAAGAAAAACGGTGGCGAGTAATATCACGAAGACGATACTCAAACGGTCTATGGCCACAACCGCTGAAGCACGGCCTTCTTTCAATGCCAGGAAATAAAATAGCCAGGACGAAGCACCGGCCAGTCCGGCGAGTATCAGAAAACCCCAGGCTTTTATATGAAGCCCGGTAATCGAAAAATCCTGAAATTTTCCAAACCCCCAGCTAACCAGAAGCAGGAAAACGGCCATAATGAGCGAACGCAGGGTAGTCGCCAGTGTTGGGTCCAACTCACGTAAACCAGCCTTGGCAAATATGGCCACCAGAGCTGCCGTAAGCGCAGATAAAAGGGCATAAAAAATCCACATGTTATTTCTCTTTTTATTTAATTTGTACAGTTTCATCGAACATCCGTTTTATATAGGTTTTATAATACAGATTGTCTTATGCCGGAACCAAGCTCTGAAGATTATTCCTCTTTAGTGCTGTACAAAATGTCCATACTGTATTCCAGCGGTTTTATGATATCTTTTTCCCGCCGTATCTTCATATAGCGTAAAAAGATTTTGACTTTCAGGAGTTGATCCTCAGCTGTCAGCATCATTTTATCCGCTGGTATATTGCTGGCACTCATATCCGGATAATTGGTTATGAGCCTGTCGATCATCGGATTTAGATCGATCAAAAGCGAATCATGAACCGGCCCGGCAGGCGTATTGATAAATGTGATTTTTTT
>Ga0307424_1002049_pt1 | contig 10174 bp, 9 predicted proteins | sample SalMarWE160320MG_FD_202157 | JGI IMG/M metagenome (GOLD analysis project Ga0307424, IMG submission 202157) | Salt marsh sediment microbial communities from the Plum Island Ecosystem LTER, Massachusetts, United States - WE1603-20 | ecosystem: Environmental > Aquatic > Marine > Intertidal zone >...
GCCCGGTCCGGATTCCCATCCCCACCCTCATCCGGCGGGTACGCAATGAAAGTTATGACGCCTCGGGCAGCGCTGTGATCCCGGGGCACGGCTATCGCAGGAACTTGATGGAAATCATGGCCTGGAGAGCCTGGGCCCTGGCCAACAGCCATCCGGTCATAAACCGGCTGATTTTTAAATTGGCAGGCCGGATCGGACATCTGCTGCCCGCCATAGGCCCTTTAAAAGCCTGGACCCAGGTCCGCAGCCGGCCGCAGTTTGCGCCCAAAAGCCTGCATCAACTGGCCCGGGAGAAAGGAGTGCCCAATGGCTGATATTACCCGCGACCGCATTCTAAAGCGGCTCCACAAAGCCGCTGCACAGGCGCCGGACATATCGCCGGTCGCCTGTCTGCCCACCGCCGCCTACGACCGCACCCACCGTCTGGAACGGCTGATCACGCTGATGAGCGCCATGCGCACCCAAATCGAGACGGCCAATTCCCGGGATTGGGTCGATCGGCTTCAGGCGATACTTAAAAATCGCAACCTTAAAAGGGTGCTCTATTCTCCGGAAACCGCCATGGGCCGTGAATTGCAAGATGCCTGGCCGGCTGAATCCCAGGACCTTCCGGCCCTTTGCTCCTGGAAAGGCCAAGCAGAGGATTTCAAAGACGAATTGTTTCAGATCGATGCCGCCATCACCACCACCATGGGTGCCATTGCCGAAACCGGTGCCATCGTGCTCTGGCCGGATGAGAAGGAACCTCGCCTGATGTCCCTGGTTCCGCCGGTGCACATTGCCGTATTGGCGGCGGACAGGGTCTACAACACATTTTGCGAAATCATCCAGGCCGAGAAGTGGTCGGATCATATGCCCACCAATGCCCTGCTGATCTCCGGGCCTTCAAAGACCGCCGACATTGAAATGACCTTGGCCTTTGGCGTACACGGCCCCCGGGAGCTGATCGTGCTGATCATTGATGAGACATAGGGATTACTCTTCGATTTCTATGGCATCGGGCACGCATTCCTGGGCTGCCTGACGCACCAGATCGTGGTACTGCTCCGGTATGACATCGAACTTGACAATGGACAACAACTGGTCCTCATCGTATTCAAAGACTTCCGGGCAAAGCTTGTTGCAGTTGCGGTCCCCCATGCATTGACGGTTGATGCGAACTTTCATGAATTCCTCCTTTTATTTTGAGCCTTGTTGCCGTATCATCATTTATATCTTGTCAGCATAAGCCGACACTTGAACGATCTGCAAGGATATTTTGCACGGTCGTCAAAAAATATCGGCGGTCGGATGTTTTGGCGGACCCGCCGTGTCAATTGCCGGATAATAAAGACTCCTTAAAAACGAGGATTGTGAAATGACGACCTCCATATTTAGAATCGCGCTGTGGACGGCAATTATTTTTGCCCTTGTCATATCCAATGCCTTTGCCGGCGGCGAGGTTCATGTGGAAAGTCAATTCTCATTTCCGTTTTCATCGAAAAAGACGGCCAAAGATGCAAGAACCTGGGGCGGTTTGGTCGTGGGTGTCTCAGACGGCGATCGAATCACGGTATTGCACAAAGGTAAAGGCGAAAAGCTCAGGCTCTATGGGATCGACACACCCGAAATCGGCCAGGCGTTTGGTAAAGAGGCAAAGCAATTTGCTGTTGATATGGTATATGGCAAAACCGTTAACGTTGAAACCAGGGGAAAAGACCCATACGGCCGCACGGTCGGCATCGTTATTGTCAACGGCAAATCGCTCAACGAATCCCTTGTTCAAAACGGCCTGGCCTGGGTCTACCAGAAATATTGCAAAGCCACATTTTGCGAGGATTGGCTAAACCTTGAAATCGTTGCCAGATACGACAAAATCGGCTTATGGAACGAACCGAATCCTACCCCGCCCTGGGAGTTTAGGCAGGGAAAATAAACCTCATATCCTTCGATACCTGCATCTTGCGCTTCCACCGTGGATCTCCCGACGCCGACCGGACAGATGACTGGCAAAAACGCGCATGGGACTGGGTCAGAGGCGTCCAAAGAGGGGAAGGACGGCGGGGAATCAAAAAAGACCATTTCTAACGTACCATTCCACTGTTCAGCGACTTTTCAATAAGTTTAAAACACCCTTCGACTTTCGAACTGCAGGATTTCCCATGACGCCGTTTGCTCTTGAACGCAATCTGCAATGTTAAAATGGATTGCCGTTGGAAACGTGCATGTAGAAAGCCCTTGACCTTCAATATCGAATATGAAAATTTCAATAGAGGACTTTGAATTGCACACCTTCAAGAAGTCCGAAATCGATGTACAAATACCCTTGTCATTGAATTTAAAAAGATTCTTTTAGGGCTGTTTCGGCTTTTTTTGCGATATTCGGCCTGTGCGGTGTAACGGTGTTTTTGTTGTTTGGCAAAAAGGAGGGAAGATGGGAAAAAAGGTAGAAAAGATAACCCTGGACATGAATGAAGGCCGGCTGCCAAAGGATCTTGAGCGCTATGCGGCCAAAGCCCTCGAGCTGGGCGCATCCAATGCAATGGTGGTCAAGGCCGATGACATTCCGGTGGACGATCGGGTAACCCTGAAGTGCCGGATCCCCCGATGCTTCGGCTACGGTGTGAGCGCGCATTGCCCGCCTAACGCGATGAAGCCGGCGGAATTGCGGGAGCTTTTGAAAAAATACAAATGGGCTGTTCTTTTTGTCAAGGATGTGCCGCCCGAGGTTATCGTTAGAGACAGGGCCACCATCAAAGAACGCGTGGCCGTCTATCAGGAGGTCTTCAAAATCGTGAACGAAGTGGAATCCATGGCATTTTATGACGGTCACTACCTGGCCTTCGGCTTCGGCGCAGGATCCTGCCGGCACACGTTCTGCGGCCAACAAAAGAGCTGTCAGGCCATGGAAGGGGAAAAATGCCGTTTCTCGCTGCTATCGAGGCCGTCCATGGAAGCGGTAGGCATCGATGTCTACAAAATGGTGACAACGGCAGGGTGGGATATTTACCCCATCGGGAGCAACGCCAAACCCCAGGATATGCCCAAAGGAACTTTGGCCGGGATAGTCATTGTGCAGTAGATAATAAGTCATCTTCCCACGCTGGGCGGGACTTATCTGAGAAACACCGCCAGAGGCTGGCAAGCCTTGACAATCGCTCAATTTAGGTGTTATTGAATCTTCTTAATAAATATTAGGGAGAGAGGATATGCTGTTTAAAAAAGGAAATGATTTTGTAGAAATTACACAAGCGATATCTGCCGATACCAATGATACGGTATGGTATGTGCATACCAATCTTGCTTTTGAGACGTTACCGGTTGAGTTCCGGGTCCGAATCCCTGAAACGGATCAAGAAGGACTTGAAAAGCTTAAAAATGCCTTGGTAAAATGGGCAGATCAAGAAGGATTTAAGCTCGTATTAAAAATATAACGACAAGGCATCTTCAAAAATACATCCAGCGCCCGATTACGAAGTTTCCCCGCATGGCGGGACTCGCCGTTGAATCATCTTCATAGAGACCTTTGAGAAATGCTCATTTTTGTTCAAGCTCAAGTCGTAGATCCCGGACCTTGATCCGGGAGAACGCGAAAGTTTTAACCGAATGAATACATTGAGTATTTTATTGACTTGCAAAAGGTGTTCGGTCAGTTTTCCTGCGTGATGGGCCATATCTGGCGGGCCCGCAGAAAAAAGACCGCTGCCTATTTTTCCGATAAACAGTTCGGATGCCCCGGAGGGGTGTTCTTTTTGGGGTTTAACAAGCCCCAGACCTAAACCATCATCCATTGGGAAACGGCCCGGAAAAAATCCTGCGGAGCAAAAAAGCCTAGGGTAAAATTTCTCACCTTGAATGATCATCAGATATTTTCTTTCAACCAGTCGGAGATATGCTGAACGATATCTTCCCAGCCGGGCTCGGCGATCAACCAGTGGGCATTATTTTCAAAAACCCTGTAATGATCGAGGGCATTATATTTTTCCGCCACCTTCCGGACCACCTTCTCCGGCGTGATCCTGTCGTTTTTGCCGGCAATCACCATCACCGGGCAGGTCACCATTTTCTCATCCACCCGACTGGCCCTGCTCCGGTCGGCCCACCACAGCCCGATCTCGGCAGCCGCCCTTCCGGACTCGAAGACCATTTTTTCATAGATCGCCCGTCGATCCTCGGGGGACATCAAATGAAGTATTCCATACACAGACGTTTTAAAACTGATTCGGTGATGCTTTCGCCAGAATCCGTATCTGAAAAGCGGACGCATAAAACATCTGAGCACGGAAACGGTGAGGGCGTTAATACCTGCGGGCGGGGCAGGCGCCAGCAAAACAAGGGCTTTGGCACGCCCTCGGGCAGCGAGAATCTGCGCCAGGAGCCCGCCCATGGAATGGCCCATCAAAATTGGCGGTTCCAGCCGGCATATTTCTTTTTCCAGCCGGTTTGCATAATCCAGAACGCTTGTTGATCCGAGCCTGGGATCCGGATCTTCATGAACGCTTATGTCGTGATAAAGAAGCGTCGGCGTAACGCATCGATACCCTTTGCTTTCGAAAAACCGAACGTAGTTTTCCCAATACCAGCCGCCGCTCCACATACCATGTATCATAAAGATTGTATCAGCCATCGACGCTTAAAAACTTCTTCTATTTATTTTCATCCAAAACTTTTCGAACCGCTTTGGCCAGATCAATCATGGTAAGCGGTTTTTCAATATACTCGCAAATCCCGATTTCCTTTGCTTTTATTTCATCTATCTTTTCACTGAACCCCGTACATAAGATCGTCGGTAAATCCGGACGAATCTTCAGCATTTCCTTCACAAGCCGGTCTCCGGTCATCCGGGGCATGGCCATGTCGGTAATCACCAGATCAAATCGATGGGGGTCGGCACGAAATAATTCCAGGGCTTCAACCGGATTCATTCTGGTCTCTACCCGGTATCCCAGTTTCTCCAGCCGATTTTGTCCGATGAAAACCATTGATTCCATATCGTCGACAAACAGTATCCTTTCATTTCCTGTGGGAACCTCTTCGGCTGTTTCGGTTTCGATCACGGCTTCTTTTTCAACCGCCGGAAAAAATATACTGAAAATCGTTCCTTTTCCGGGTTCGCTCTCCACGGAAAGCCAACCTTCATGGCTTTTGACGATACCGTGAACAAAAGCCAATCCCATTCCTGTGCCTTTCCCCACCTCCTTGGTCGTAAAATAAGGATCGAAGATGCGATCCATTTCTTCCTCCGGGATGCCATGACCCGTGTCGTTTACGATGAGATTTACATATAGACCCGGTTTTAAATCGGCATATCGAGCGGCCATCGCTTCATCGAGTTCCATATTCTTAAGGGCAACCTCTATGATACCGCCGTCAGGCATGGCATGAACCGCATTGGTGCAAAGATTAAGTATAATCTGATGGATCTGTGTGGGATCCGCCATAATCGTATCAATATCTTTGGAAATGTTCTGCCGAATGTCGATACTTGTGGGAACAGATGATCTTAAAAGCTTTAGGGTCTCTTTTATAATGGGAGCGATAATTATCGGTTTTTTCTCCAGATCTGTTTTGCGCGCGAAGCTAAGAAGCTGCTTGACGACGTCTCTTGCGCGAAGACTGGCTGTTCGGATCTCTTCAAGATTCGATTGGGCTTTATTTTCTCTGGGAATATTATTCAGAGCCAATTCCGCATTGCCGATAATGATCCCCAGAATGTTGTTGAAATCATGAGCTATTCCGCCGGCCAACGTGCCGATTGATTCCATCTTCTGAGATTGTTGAAGATGCTGCTCGAGATGCATCTGCTCTGTGATGTCTCTTAGGAAGTTAATGGTAGCAGGTCTATCTTCCCAGGTAATTACTGCGGCATTGATTTGAACCCATAATTCTTCACCGGATTTATTTATAATCCTAAAGGAATATGTCATTGGCAAATCTTCTCCTGCCAACCTTTTTTTATGCCTTTCGAGTACAAAATCTCTGTCTTGTGGATGGATAAGGTTGACAAAGGGAATTTTTGAAAGTCCTTCTTCTGTATAACGCGTCATTTTCAAAGCCTGAGGGTTCGGAAATTTTATGAATCCATCCTGAGCGATAAAAATAGCATCATTGGCATTTTCAAATAAAAGTCGATATTTTTCTTCACTCGCGCCAAGTGCTTTTTCTGCGCGCTTGCGATCTTCCACCTCTTCCCGCAGCTTTTGAAGCGCCACCGCCATATCCGCCCGAGTGGCTTCGTCGGACACCAGCAGGTTTTCTATTTCCATTTCTATGGACCGATCCGAAGGTTCGATGATAAACTCATCATAAGAATCCCCTTTTGCAATAAATGCGGTCTGCCTGGCCCAGCAGTTGGTCCCGAAATATTTCGAACAGTAGCCGGCCAGTTTCCCGGCCAGCATGCCGCTCTTCCAGCAAACACCTAAAGATCTTTGGTAGCGGCCTTCCCAACTGTTCTTCACCCTGAATCGGCATTTCTTACTGTCTTGATCCATCGAGACAAGATTCCAATCTCCCCAGCCCGCAACGGCTGCAATATTGGCAATGGCTTTAAATCCGTCCCCAAAATCCGAAAATTTTGAAATGACCTGCCAGTCGTCTTCAACACTGTTACGGCCTTCACTCTGCAGCGCCAGGCTAAAACGCTCCGTTCCAACCATGGCCTGAACCCCGGACATTAGACCTGCAAGGGTGGTATCGATCCACATCATCGCCACGGGAAGATTCTCGAAAGCGCAGGTCCCCTGGTTGGTATCCCATTCGATGTTGATGCCGGACACCTTGATATGCTCAGATTTAGGATCGACTTCACTTTCTAATTCTTTGACCCTTTTCTCCAGTTCTTCATAGGTAGGCTTATCATCCATTCAGAAGTACTCCCAAAAACAATCGGATTTTGGCGGATATCGATCATATGAGAAATATATCCACCGCTTCTCTCATCAGTTTGCCGATGGCCATCTTTTGCGGGCATTTTTGCTCGGCCGCCGAATAGTCCAGATCGGTCAATTTCAGCCGGATATTATCAGGAATTGTCTTAAATCGAACAGCGGCGTAATCGTATTCACCGTAACTTCGATAATACATAAGATACCGCATCACGTCACCGATGGGCACATCCGGTTCAACAGCGGATTCACAAATAGCCGTACAGCCGGCGCAATAATCCGAATGGGTTTTTCGGGCATAGCGATGCAGCCATCCCATATCCCCCCGGGAGAGATCGGTCCGGTTCAACGCCGCGGCGACATTGGCCTTAAGGATTGTCATGTTCGGCATTTGCGAACAAATACTGGCGATATCCGGATTTTGCCACACCGCCATTAACTTGGCCTGGGCGTCGGTGAATCCTTTGCGCAAAAACCGGCCGGCCATTTGAAGCTCGAAATCCGTGTCCGTCCTGACCGATCCGCCGCCCTGGGTTTTCATGGCGGTCAAACCGATACCCGCTTTCCTGCAGGCATCGACGGCTCGCTTCATGGGGTCGGTATGCATCAGGCGAAAGTTGTAGGCCATCATAATGCCGTCGATCCAGCCAAGCTTTGCAGCCGCCAGCATGCATTCTTCCATATTGCTGTGGGTACTGAATCCGAAAAAACGGATTTTCCCAGCTTTCTTGGCTTTTTCCGCCCAGATTCTGGTGTTTTCATTCAGTTCATCGATGCCGTAGATGCCGTGAACAAAATAAAGATCGATATAGCCGGTATGCATTCTTTCAAGGGATCGATCAAGGAGCCGGGTCATGCCTTTTGGGTCCCTGGCGTCGGATTTGGTCACCAGGAAAATCTTATTTCGATCTTCGGGATATTTATCAAAATATTTTCCGATGCCCCTTTCGCTGCCGTGTTGATAGCAGTCCGCGGTATCCCAGTAGGTCACGCCCCATTTTACGGCCTGTTTCATCATGATCTGGTTGGAAGCAATGTCGAACATACCGCCCATTGATAGGATGGAAACCGTTGCGCCGGTTTTCCCGAAAGGTCGCACCGGTACGGTTTCGGGTCCCTGGGCGGCTTCGGCCAAAGGATTAAAAGCCGAAAATACCGACCCCACGCCGGCTGCGCCGGCGGCTTTCAGAAAGTCTCTTCGTGATGGATTGTGTTTTTTTGTCAACATACAGAGCACTCCTTATTTAAGATAGGCGCGTTGATCTTGATTGTTAAAGCAATAATCTTCCCGATCATCGTCATGATTTCAGAATCAATGCATGCTCGGGATTTCTTGATTCGTTGTCCGCCGTCACCCGGATCGCGCGCTTTCCCGGAACCGGGCACTCGTGTTCGCAAACACCGCAGCCGATGCATCGTTTTGGATCGACATGGGGCTGTTGAAGCCGAACCTGAATGACGACGCGGCTTCCGGGTTTGGGCAACGGGTCAAAGGGAAGTCCTTCGGCAACCCGCAGCCCCCTTTCCCAGTTGCCGACGATCCGCCGCGGCCGATGATCGGCTGACGGCTGAACCACGGCAAAATAGTCGCCGGTGGCCAGTTGATTCATGCCGGGACCGGTGCCTTGAAACTCGATATATAAGGCATCGGCTTTGGCCACGGTCAGCTTGGTACCCGTATCGATGGTGTTGAAAACCTCACGGGTTTGGATGGCTTTGGGACTCACCGGGCAATTTTCCTGACAAACGATACAGGGTCTGTCCATGGCCCAGGCCAAACAGCGGCCCCGGTCGACAAAGGCGGTTCCGATTTTAATGGGCCCGCGATCGGCAAAACGGTTTCTTCCCAGCCGTTCATCCAGGGTAATGGGCCGTATCGCGGCCGTGGGACAAAGATTTCCGCAGGCAATGCAATTGAACTGACACCCGCTGGTACCGATTCGAAAATTGAGCACCGGGGACCACAATCCTTCGAGGCCGCCCTGAAGCCCGGCCGGGTGGATGACATTGGTGGGACAAATGCGCATGCACTGGCCGCATTTGATGCACCGGGAAAGAAAGGCTTTTTCCGGCAGGGCGCCGGGAGGGCGCACCAAATCGGGATCCCAGTTTTTCCCCAAATGACCGCTGATCCGCAGCATGGGAACGGCGGCGGCGCCGGATACCGCCGAAGCGATAAATTGTCTGCGGGACAGATCCGGTCCGGGCATTTCACCCGAAGCGGAAGCAGCGGTCTGATAGGTCAATAAATGGTGACGGCAGTCGTTCAGGCAGTTCATGCACAGGACGCATTCGTTGATCCGGATTTGGGACGTGGGCGAGCATGCGCCTTCGCAATTCTTTTCACAAAGACCGCACGCGACACATTCATCTTTTGTTTTGCCCACCCGCCAGACGGCAAAGCGGCTCAATATACCGAACAGTGCGCCGGCCGGGCAGATGAAACGGCAGTAAAATCGCGGCACCGACAGATTCAGCAGTACAGCCGCCAGAAATACGGCCGCAATCAAAAAGGTCCCGTCGTAGGCCCGCGAGGCGGTTGAGACCGATACAAGAGACGGGCCCACAAGGGGCAGGATAACAAGGTTTATGGATCGATATAGTAGCGCAATGGGATCCAGCAATCCGATTTGAAGGGATGCCGCCGAGGGTTGGGCGCCGTTAAAGACGGCGCTGAGCAGCAGCCAGACGGCAATGACGACCAAAAACATGATACCTGCTTTTTTGGGCTTCGCCGATGTCCGGCGCACGGCTTTGAAAATCATCCATGCCAGCGCGGTCAGCATCAGTATCCCGAAAAGCAATCCATGGGTGCCGGGTAAACGAATCAGATCGACGAGCACTTCCAGCGCCGACATCGTGAGCAGAAAAATCAAAATCCAGTATTTGACGGATTGTCCGGAGTGGTATTGATTGAGGCTTATTTTTACGGCGGTCTCTCTGTTTCGCCTGGCCAGAAACCCCACAAACTGATGAAGGGCGCCAAAGGGGCATAACCAGCCACAAAAAAATCTTCCCAAAAGTATGGTCAGGACGATGGTGGCCAGTCCCCATAAAAGTCCGGCATATACGGTCCGGGTGGTCAGCAGGGTCCCCAGCCCCACCAGCGGATCCAGTTGAATCAACCAGTTTACCGGCCAGCCGCGCAATTGCCACCATTGTCCGCCAAGGGTGGTGACCATACAAAACCAGATAAACAGGACAAAAAAGAACACCTGGCAGATTCGTCGGGTGGTTGTGATGTTCATAATTATATTTAAATCGATGCCATAACAGGATTCAGCTTCTCATAGTCCGCGGTTCCGATG
>Ga0307424_1002050_pt1 | contig 10167 bp, 9 predicted proteins | sample SalMarWE160320MG_FD_202157 | JGI IMG/M metagenome (GOLD analysis project Ga0307424, IMG submission 202157) | Salt marsh sediment microbial communities from the Plum Island Ecosystem LTER, Massachusetts, United States - WE1603-20 | ecosystem: Environmental > Aquatic > Marine > Intertidal zone >...
CCGGCTATATCGGCATGAACGTTTCGGTGCGCGCCAATGTGCGGACCGCGCAGGCCGCGACCAAGAGCTTGGCCGACGGCTTGAGTCTCGCGTTCCGCTCCGGCGCCATTACTGGCCTCCTTGTCGCCGGTCTCGCGCTTCTCGGCGTCTCCATCTATTTCCTTGTTCTGACGCACGGGCTCGGCTTTAGCCCCGCATCGCGCGAAGTCGTCGATGCACTGGTGGCGCTCGGCTTCGGCGCCTCGCTGATCTCCATCTTCGCCCGTCTTGGCGGCGGCATCTTCACCAAGGGCGCCGATGTGGGCGGTGATTTGGTGGGCAAGGTCGAGGCCGGAATCCCGGAGGATGATCCACGCAACCCGGCCACAATCGCCGACAACGTGGGCGACAATGTCGGCGACTGCGCCGGCATGGCCGCCGACCTGTTCGAGACCTACGTGGTGACGATCGTCGCCACCATGGTGCTCGCCTCCATCTACTTTGCGGGCGGCGAGGAGCGTGTCATGCAGATGATGCTTTATCCGCTCGCCATCGGCGCCACGTGCGTCATCACCTCGATCATCGGCACGTACTTCGTGCGCCTCGGCGCCAGCCAGTCGATCATGGGCGCCCTCTATAAGGGTGTGATCGCCACTGGCGTCCTGTCGCTCGCCCTATTGTGGCCGCTCACCTCGTGGCTGGTCGGCATGGACACGGCCATGAAGATCGGCACTGTGAGCTTCACCGGCCAATCGCTCTATTTCTGCGGCGTCGTCGGCCTCGTAGTCACGGCGCTGATCGTGGTCATCACCGAGTACTACACCGGAACGAATTTCCGCCCGGTGCAGTCTATTGCCAAAGCTTCGATCACCGGCCACGGCACGAATGTCATTCAAGGCCTCGCCGTTTCGCTCGAATCCACGGCACTACCGGCCCTGGTGATCATGGCGGGCATCGTAGTTGCCTATATTCTCGCCGGCCTGTTCGGCATCGCCATAGCCGTTACCACCATGCTGGCACTCGCCGGTATGATCGTGGCGCTCGACGCCTTCGGTCCGGTCACGGACAATGCCGGTGGTATCGCCGAGATGGCGGGTCTGCCTGAGGAGACCCGCAAGACAACCGATGCGCTCGATGCGGTCGGTAACACCACCAAGGCGGTGACCAAGGGCTACGCCATCGGCTCGGCCGGTCTCGGCGCCCTGGTGCTGTTCACCGCTTATACGCAAGACCTGAAATACTTCGCCGCGAACGCGGATAAGTTCCCGTACTTCTCGGGCGTCGATCCGACCTTCACCCTGTCGAACCCCTATGTGGTGGTCGGCCTCTTCCTCGGTGGCCTCCTACCGTATCTGTTCGGCGGCATGGCCATGACGGCTGTCGGCCGCGCGGGCTCGGCCATCGTCGAGGAGGTGCGCCGTCAGTTCAAGGAGAAGCCGGGCATCATGAAAGGGACTGAGAGACCCGACTACGGCCGCGCGGTCGACCTTCTGACCAAGGCGGCGATCAAGGAGATGATCGTGCCGTCGCTGCTGCCGGTCCTGTCGCCGGTCGTGTTCTATTTCCTCATCAACTGGATCGCCGGCAAGAGCGCCGCGTTCTCGGCGCTCGGCGCCATGCTGCTCGGCGTCATCGTCACTGGCCTCTTCGTCGCCATTTCCATGACCGCGGGCGGTGGTGCCTGGGACAATGCCAAGAAGTACATCGAGGATGGCCACTACGGCGGCAAAGGCTCCGAGGCTCACAAGGCGGCAGTGACCGGCGATACGGTTGGCGATCCCTACAAGGACACGGCAGGCCCTGCGGTGAACCCGATGATCAAGATCACCAACATCGTGGCGCTTCTGTTGCTGGCTGTACTCGCCCACCACTAAGGGCGAGCGGTTAGCTAGATGCCTGGGATGCCGGCTGGGTTTCCCGCGCCGCCCGATGGAGTCGAGCCCTTGAGCTTTCTGCGGTTTGCGATATTGCCAAAGATCTGCTCGAGGAGGGTCAAGTCCTTGCCGCGCGCCGGCGTCTCACCCTTGTAGTAGTTGACCACGATGCCGTCCTTCTTGCCGTAGTGCGCCACGTCCCGAACGGTTTGGCGCCCATCGAAATAGACGGCGATGACCTGACGGTCGATCTCATATGGCTTGAAGAAAGCGACGGTCTTCTGCGTGGTGGAGATATAGTAGAAGGCGTCGCCGCCGATCGTGCTCGTGGTGTCGGGTGAGCCAAGAACGGTCTCGACTTCCTTCTTCGACATGCCCGGCTTGATCTGGTCGAGATCGACGTCGATAAACACGTGCCCGTGCCGGTCGATCTGGGCCCCACACGCCGAGAGCGTCGCCGCGCCCGTCAGAAGCGCGGCGAGCAAGGGCAGGGAAGCCCAAGCAGAAGCAGGCTTGACCTTACGCAAGATCCGGTCGTCCCCTCGTTCGGCCCCCGAAAGTGCCAAGAAGCTAGTTGAAATGGCCTGGTCTATGAAGCCTATTGCCGTCTTGCTGCCGTGGCGCCGCAAGCCGCCTCATGCAGACGAACTCTATGGCGCGATTGTGGCGCGGGCACGGCTTCCTGTTTTTTATCAGGGGTTTGGTGTTCCCGATACGTTGGAGGGCCGGTTCGTGGTCCTGTCGCTGCATCTCTTTGCCGTACTGCGCCGCCTGAAGGAAGGGGACGCGTCCGCGTCATCGATGGCGCAAGACCTTGCCGATCATTTCACTGCGGATATGGAAACCGTGCTCCGGGAACTCGGGGTCGGCGATCTTGCCATCCCCAAAAAGGTGAGGGCGCTCGCCGCCTCTGGCGCCGCCTTGCTGCAAAACTACGAGGAGGCACTTGGTGAGGGCGAGGATGCTCTCGCCACTTCGATCGCTTACGCCCTGCCTCTTGATGAGGCGCCCGCCAAGCTCGCCAGCGCGCGCCTGACAGCCTATCTAATGAGGGTCATCCGGCATCTGGACGCGCAACCTGTCGCAGACCTGTGTGCCGGCAGGCTGATGCTTGCAGAGCCGTGCGCCGAGCCAGCGCTGAGAGATGAGAGAACGTGATGGACGAGGACATTGACGCCTTACCGCTGTCGCGGAAGCTGCGGATCGCGGACATCGAGGAAAACGCCGAGCACAGGATCGAGGCCACAAGTGCCGAGATGACCGACATCGCACGCCTGCTCGATCTCGTGGGGCTCGAAGATCTTTCCTTCGACTATCGCCTGCGGCGCGGGGCCGGCGGGCGTATCCAACTCACCGGCCAGCTCAAGGCGCGCGTGATCCAAACCTGCGTCATTTCGCTCGAGCCGGTAGAAGCGGCCGTCGACGTGCCGGTCGAAGCCGAGTTCTGGCCCGCGGCGCTGATCGAGGAGCTTGATAAGAAGGCCGAGGACCCCGGACAGTCCGGTCTGCTCGATTGGCCCGATGCTATCACGGACGGAACCATCGACCTCGGGCCCATCGTTTACGAGACCCTGGCCACATCCCTCGAGCTCTACCCGAAACGGCCCGGTGCGAGCTTCCAATGGTCCTCGGGCGCCTCCCAGGCGGAAGCCCCCAAAAGCGGGCCATTTGCGGCGCTTGCCAAGCTCAAGAAGCCTTGAGGGGCGAATCCAGAGGAAAATCAGGTTGTCACTGGCGGCCTTTTAAGTCTATTCGGGTTTGGTTTCCGGGGGTTGCCGCGGCTTGACCGCTGCAGGGTAACGTCTTCCAGATCGGTACGGAGAATGGCTGCTCAAGTCACCATAGCGCTTGACGCGATGGGCGGTGACCACGGCCCGAGCGTGGTCGTTCCAGCTGCGGCGCTGGCGCTCGTCCGCCATCCGGACATGCGGTTCATCCTCGTGGGCGATCAGGCCAAGATCGCACCGGAGCTTGCGGCCAACCCCACGCTCGCGGGGAAATGCGAGGTCGTCCATACCGACGTCGCCATCGCCATGGACGCAAAGCCGAGCCAAGCGCTGCGCCGGGGCCGCTGGAAGTCGAGCATGTGGCTTGCCATCGAAGCCGTCCGCGACGGCCATGCCGATGCCGTCGTGTCCGCCGGCAATACCGGCGCACTCATGGCCATGTCCAAATTTTGCCTGAAGACGATCCGGGGCGCCGATCGCCCAGCCATCGCCGCGATTTGGCCCACGATCGACGCGGAATGCATCGTGCTCGATGTCGGCGCAAATGTCGGCGCCGATTCCCGCCAGCTCGTGGAGTTCACCCTCATGGGGGCAGCCATGGCGCGGGCCCTGTTCGGCATGGAGAGGCCCTCTGTGGGCCTCCTGAATATCGGCGTCGAGGAGGTGAAAGGCGTCGAGGAGATCCGCAAAGCGGCGGCGGTGCTCAAGGAGGCGCCGCTTCCCATCCGCTATCATGGCTTTATCGAGGGCGACGATATCGGCCGCGGCGTCGTCGACGTGGTCGTGACTGATGGCTTCACCGGGAACATCGCCTTGAAGACGGCCGAGGGAACAGCTAAGCAAATCGGCGAGTACTTGCGTGCCGCCATGGGGCGGTCGCTCCTTGCGCGCCTGGGTGCCGTTCTGGCGCAGGGCGCTTTCCGCGCACTCAAGGAAAAGATGGATCCCCGCCAGCTGAATGGCGGCATTTTCCTTGGGCTGAACGGCATTGTCGTCAAGAGCCACGGCGGAACCGACGCCACGGGCTTCGCCAGCGCCGTCGATCTCGCCTATGAGATGGCGTCGAGTGGCGTGGTGAAACGGCTCGGGAGCGATGTGTCCCATTTCCACACCAAGCTCGAGCTTGAAGGCGCGGCGTAGGCTTCGGAGCAGACTGAGTTGCACACGATACGGTCAGTCATCAAGGGCGTGGGCGGCTATCTGCCCGCGCGGGTCGTGACCAACGACGATCTGGCCAGGATTGTCGACACCTCTGATGATTGGATTTCAGCGCGGACCGGTATTCGCCAGCGTCACATCGTGGCCGACGGCGAGTTGACGTCTTCCATGGGTGGGGCGGCCGCGCGGGCGGCGCTCGCCGATGCGGGGCTGGAGCCCGAGGACATTGATCTTATCATCCTCGCGACCTCGACGCCCGATCAGACCTTTCCCGCCACCGCGGTGACCATCCAGGCCGAGCTCGGCATCACCCAAGGGGCGGCCTTCGACGTCCAGGCGGTGTGCTCTGGCTTCGTTTTCGCCTTAGCCACGGCAGATAACTATCTGAAAAGCGGTCAGTTCAAGCGGGCGCTGGTGATCGGCTCGGAGGCCTTCTCCCGGATCTTGGACTGGGAGGATCGCTCGACTTGTGTGCTGTTCGGCGACGGCGCCGGCGCCGTTGTGGTCGAAGCCCAGAAGTTGAACGGAGCCATGACCGACCGGGGCATCCTCGCCACCTCTCTGCGCTCCGACGGCCGCTTCCGGGACAAGCTCTATGTGGACGGCGGTCCGTCTTCCACCCGCACCGTAGGCTATGTTCGCATGGATGGCCCGGAGGTGTTTCGCCATGCTGTGACCAAGATCAGCGAAGTGATCGGCGAAACGCTGGAAAAAGCCGGATACCAACCTTCCGACGTCGACTGGTTTGTGCCCCATCAAGCCAACAAGCGTATCTTGGACGGAGCGGCCAGGAAGCTTGGCCTCGCCCCGGAACGCATCGTCATTACAGTTGATAAGCATGCCAATACATCGGCGGCCTCAATTCCGCTTGCCCTCAACACGGCGTGTACTGACGGCCGTATCAAACCTGGCGATCTGGTGCTGTTGGAGGCCATGGGGGGCGGATTTACCTGGGGAGCGTTGCTCATTCGCTGGTGAGTGCCGCGAATGTCACACCTTCCCAGAAAATGACGCAAAATCAGGAATTTGATTGCGTCGAAGATTGACCCCTCAACGCCCGCTCGGCTAGCATCTTGGTTCGTCCCGCGACTTTGGGGGAGCCGTAGTACGATGAGCGGGAAGACATTGACGCGCGCGGACCTCGCCGAGGCCGTGTTCCAGAAAGTTGGCCTGCCTCGGAACGAGTCCGCGGAGCTCGTCGAGCTTGTGCTGCGCGAAATCGTGGCGAGTCTCGAGCGTGGGGACCCGGTAAAGTTGTCCTCATTCGGCTCGTTCGGCATTCGCGACAAAGGCCAACGCATTGGGCGCAACCCGAAGACGGGCCAAGAAGTTCCCATCACACCAAGACGTGTGCTTGTTTTCCGTGCAAGCAACATCATGAAGCAGCGCATCAACGAGGCGCTGTCCCGGAGAAAGGCCGCCGAGTAGGCACCAAGTGTTTTTAACGCCAGGAGGACGAGCGTTGGAAAAGGCGCCCGAGGCGTTTCGCACGATCAGCGAAGTCGCTGATGAACTAGAAGTCCCGAAGCACGTGCTTCGTTTCTGGGAAGCCAAGTTTGCCCAGCTCAAGCCCATGAAGCGCGGCGGGGGCCGACGCTACTATCGGCCGGAAGATGTGGCGCTTCTGCGCGGCATTCGTTTCTTGCTCTACAACGACGGCTACACCATTCGCGGCGTGCAGAAGATTCTGCGCGAACACGGGCCGCGATACGTCATGGATTACCGTCGCCTCGCGGAAGAGGCGGAAGAGGACGAAGAGCTGGCCACGGCACACGAGATTCCCGATGTCGCCGCCGAGGCGGCCCAGAGCGGGAGCTATGCGCGACCGGAAAAGCCGGTCCGCAAGATGGACGGGGACGCGCTCTGCACGCTTCTTGAGGAAATCGAGGCCTGCCAGCGGCTTCTTGCCGCCGCCGACGCCAAGGAATAGCCGACGGGCGACTCGCGCTTTGGCTTGTTTCCGGGGCCCGATCGAGTATATGCAAGTCCCCTGATCATCGAGACGTCGGAGCGTAGCGCAGCCCGGTTAGCGCACCGGTCTGGGGGACCGGGGGTCGGGAGTTCAAATCTCCCCGCTCCGACCACTCTTCTAGCTTACGATCAGTCGCGTGTCTCAGACGGCCGCGCCAAAGCCATCCCCCAGATCATCGCCATGATGAGATAGAAGTGCCGCCAGTGATCGGTATCGATCACCGCGCCTTCGAGCGCCATGCCAAAGAACGCCGCAACCAGCACGGCGCTGACCCCGTCGCCGCCGCGATCTCGGAGCACGAGCTTCAAGCCGAGTACCAGCGTGGTGAACACGAGGAAGATATACAGCGTACCGCCGACCCAGCCCGTGTTGAGGTACATGTTGAGATACACCTCGTGCACGTCCTCGTTGTGGTACACGCGCGCGAATTCCAGCGCGCCGATGCCGAGCGGATGCGTCGTGACGAGCTCAGCCGCCTTCTTCTGCCCGCCGAACCGTCCCTCGGGTCCGACATCATAGGATTGCTCGAATGTGGCACGCTCGCCCATGAGCTGGGCGACCTTGGGGATGCTCTGCGCCGCAGCCAACACGCCAACAGCAAGCACCCCGGCAAGCACGATTGCGATGATGAGCTTGATGCGCTCGCGATTGGTTGCGGCGATACCAAAGGTGAAGAAGCTGTAGACTGCGAGCGCCACGAGGAGATTGAGCCAAGAGCCGCGCGAGAAGCTGAGCAGCGTGCCAAATAGGAGAAGCGGCAGGGCGACCGCCCAGAACCCGGCGCGTCTGAAACGTGAGGTGAGGACCACATTGAAGGCATAGAGCAGCGCCGGGACAAGGAACGCGCCGAGCACGTTGGGGTCCTTGAAAGTGCCGCGGGCCCGACCAAACTCGGTGAAGATGTCGTAGAGCCCCGGCACCACGTTAAAATAGCCGATCAGCGCCGCCGAGGCCGCGACCAGCGCCGCAAACATATAGGCCGACATGATCAGCCGCACATGGGGCGCCGGGTTATGGGCGACGAAGGCGGCCATCACCACCGAGGACAGCGCGAGATAGAGCGTGATGGTGACATGGGTGACCGGCACGCCAAGGATGCCAGCTTGGGTCGTGGCGATATAGCCGCCGGCGACGATGCCGCATAACAGCATGAGATAAACGGCAAGCCCACGCGAGAACTGCGTCAGGCCCACAAGGGGCAGCAGGATCACCGCGCCGACCATCAGCCCGTCGTAGGGCGAAGGCTCGAAATAGACGACACCGCCAGTTGCGATCGTGAGCCAAAGATAGACGAGGGCAAGCCGCCTGATCCCTGGGCTGATCTGCCGCCGCGTACCAGGGGCGGCCACGGCATCGTAGGTCACAGCCATGGCGTGCCGCCCTGCCTAATAGGCGTTGTCGCCCTTGAGCAGGGCGAAGGGGGTCATCAGGAGAATGTAGAGGTCGAAAGTCACCGACCAATTCTCGATATAGTAGAGGTCGTGCTCAACGCGACGCTGGATTTTCTCTTGCGTGTCGGTCTCGCCCCGCCAGCCGTTGATCTGGGCCCAGCCGGTGACGCCCGGCTTCACGCGGTGTCGTGCGAAATAGCCATCGACCGCATCCGCGTAGAGCTTGTCGGCAGCCTTGGCCTTGAGCGCGTGGGGCCGGGGACCCACGAGAGACAGATCGCCCTTCACCACGTTGAAGAATTGCGGCAGCTCATCGAGGCTCGTCTTGCGCAGGAAGCGGCCGACGCGGGTGACGCGCGGATCGTCCTTGGTGACCAGCTTCGAGGCCTCAGCGTCGGTCGAGTCCGCATACATGGTGCGGAACTTGTAGACATTGATCTGCTCGTTATTGAAGCCGAGGCGCTTTTGCCGGAACAGCACTGGCCCTTTCGAGTCCAGCTTGATGGCGAGCGCGATCAAGCCCATCAGCGGCGCCAGCGCGATCAGCGCGAGCGTGGCCACGACCTTGTCGAACAGCCATTTCTTGACGTAGTCCCAATCGGCGATCGGCTTGTCGCTGATGTCGATGAACGGCACGTTGCCGATATAGGAGTAGGTCCGCGGCCGGAAGCGGAGTTTGTTGGTGTGCGCCGACAGCCGGATGTCGACCGGGAGCACCCACAGTTTCTTGAGGAGCTCCAAAAGACGCTTCTCGGCGGTGACGGGCAGCGACACGATGAGGAGGTCGAGTCGCGAGTGGCGCGCGAACTCCACCAGCTCGTCGATATTGCCGAGCTTGGGGTATCCCGCGATTAGCGGCGACACACGGTCAGGTCCACGATCATCGAAGATGCCGACGATGCGGATGTCGGTATCGGCAGACGCCTCGAGCGCCTTGATCAGATGTTCCGCCTCGGGCCCGCCGCCCACGATCACTGCGCGCCGATAAAGTCGTCCCTCGCGGATCCACCGCTTGGCTAGGAAGGACAGGGCAAGCCGCTCGCCGAACAGAGCCACGAGACCCGAAGCGTACCAGCTTGCGATCCACACACGGGAGAAGTCGGCGCTGACCTTGGAGAAGAAGGCCAGCACCATCATGCCGGCCATGACTACGGTCCACGCGAACACGATGCGCGTGAAGCTTCGCACGAAGATGTTGAACGCCGGCATTCGATAGAGATCGAGCGCCTGGAAGATCGCCATGTTGGCGGTCGCCGCGATCAGCACCGCACCCAGATAGATCACGTTGGCGTTCTCGCCTTCGTAGTCGACATAAGCGAGATAGATGACGAAGCCGAGCACCGCCACGATCAGGAACTCGACCATGCGCACCGCGCCGCTCACCACGATAGGCGGCAGTAGATTGAGCTTGCCGCCACGCCGGATCTCGGCAAGGGGCGGCCGGGGCGTGCGGCGCCGGTCAGGAAAGGCGAGACCCGGTTTGCGGCGCTGACGCGAGTCGGGGCTCGCAACTGCCCCGCTCGGACGGATTACGTCTGTCTTGTTCATTCTTCTTCGACCCTGAGCCTTGCCCACCCTGCCGATTTCTAAGAAAGCGCCGGGTTACCGCCAGCTCTGCCGGGGGCATCGGCCGCCCAGGGTTATGGCACGGCGACACTTTTGGATGCGTGAAGGGGGAGGGCGTTGGAAGGCCGCGCTCGACCTATGGTTAAAAGGCTGTTGCAGCCTCAGGTTCGGGCAGCTTGTGGATGCCGGCGCTGAGGTCGGAAATATAGAAATCGACCACATCCCGCGTCATCTGATCCACGGTAAAGTGCTGCGCGACATATTTCTGCAGCGCCGCCGCGCGCACCAGGAACGGCTTGGGATCGGCGAGGAAGGCACGCAATTGGCTCGCCAGCGCGTCGACGTCGCCGGGCGGAATCAGCGGCACGGGGATGTCCCCGACGATCTCGGGGATGCCGCCGACATTGGTTGCGATCATGGGCATCTGCGCCGCCGCCGCCTCGAGCACGATATAGGGAAACGACTCCGCTCTCGATGGGACCACCACGCAGCGTGCCCGC
>Ga0307424_1002054_pt1 | contig 10163 bp, 8 predicted proteins | sample SalMarWE160320MG_FD_202157 | JGI IMG/M metagenome (GOLD analysis project Ga0307424, IMG submission 202157) | Salt marsh sediment microbial communities from the Plum Island Ecosystem LTER, Massachusetts, United States - WE1603-20 | ecosystem: Environmental > Aquatic > Marine > Intertidal zone >...
CTCAGAATCAGCTAAAAAGGCAACGTCCCCGTGTATAATGCGGTCAGCCTCTTCCCTACTGAGCACCGCACTCTCCTTAAACACGTACTCGTTAAATTTGCTCTTTCGCTCAAACTTGATGAAATCGTCACAAAAATTGTAGATACGCATACGATACTTCTTCCGCGTAGAAACCCCAGCCACCTTATCAAAAAAGGCGGAGTTCCTAAAGTCATCAAAATAGAGGCTCCTAATGTGATAGCGCCCATCATCTCCAGCATGCGGGTCCAGCTTAAGAACTGCTCCCAGCTTCCGGCTGAGAACCCTGTACTGCAGGAAAGTGAGATGATACTTTAGTTCATGCCTTAGAGGACGTCCCTCACTGTCAATCATAACATCACCTGCGCCTAGCACTCAATTTGACGCCAACAACAAAAAGAACGCACACTGCCCCCACCACGCCAAGAAGCAGCAGAACAGACCAAAGCGAAGACTCAGCATCAGACTGACGCTTATTGTTTCCCCATCCAGGAGTCGCCGAGAGCAGGTACTTCCAGTTATCTGACCCGTCGGGTAGCCGCCCATATGAAACGTCCTGAATCTGCTTGGTATATGTTATCGAGTCAATCAAGGTTGTTCCATCAGAGGCGAAAAGAGCAATCGCTTCTCCATTTGCGCGAAGACCAAAACTGCAATGAAGCCCATCTGAATCAGAGGCGTTGTCAGCCCAGATCAGCAAAAAGCCGCCCGCCTCGATTACTGTATCGTCAGGAAACTTCCATTTCATGGGATTATTGAGGTTGTCAGTCAAATACATGCCGCCCAAGTTAACCGATTCGTTGCCGCCATTATACAGCTCAACCCAGTCAGGATTAGTGCCGTCAGGCCCCGCAATGGTGGCGCCGTTATCAGCCATAAACTCGTTGATAACCAAACCCTCTGGAACACTAACAACATGCGTGGATGGTCCATTATTTGCGTCTCCCTCTATGTTCTGCGAGCCGGGAGTCGGCGTCAAATAGGTCCAGTTTGCAGTTCCGTCAGGCAGCCTACCATAAGAAACGTCATCAAGCTGCGCCCCAAACACCACTGAATCAATCTCAGTCAATCCATCGCTTGCAAAAAGACCAATCGCTTCACCGGTTGCGTTAAGGCTGAAGCTGGCATGCATGGGTCCCTTCTCGGGGTCGTTGTCAGCCCAAACAACCAGAAAGCCCCCAGCATCTATGACTGTGCCTTCGGGAAGCTGCCAAGCATCAGGATTTGCAAGGTCGTCAGTCAAATACATGCCACCAACGTCAACCGCCGCGGAGCCGCCGTTATACAGCTCAATCCAGTCAGGGTAAGTTCCGTCAGGACCAGCAACGGCTTCGTCATTGTTTGCCAAAAACTCGTTAATGAACAGACCCTCTGGAACTTCAACATGCGGGGTTGGGTCGCCGGGGGTCACAGGCTCGCCTAAGGCATTTGATGAACCAGGAGTTGCCGTCATATATGTCCAGTTTGAACTGCCATCAGGCAGCCTAGCATATGAAACATCATCAAACTGCTCATCATAGACAATGCTATCGATTACAGTTTCGCCGTCGGCTGCAAAAACTGCCACAGCTTCGCCAATTGCGTTAAGACTGAAGCTTGCATGCAATCCTCCTCTGTTAGGAAGGTTGTCTGCCCAGATGATTAGGTAGCCGCCAGCATCTATAACGGTGTTAGAGGGGAACTGCCAATCGTCTGGGTCATCCAAGTCGTCAGTCATGTACATGCCGCTGAGGTCGATCGCCTCGGAGCCTCCATTATATAGTTCAATCCAGTCAGGATAATCATTGTAAGGACCTGCAACGGCGGCGTCGTTGTTGACCATAAACTCGTTAATGAAAAGATTATCTGGAACGACAATGGGGGTGGATTCATTGGGATTCACGACTGTGCCTAGACTGTTTGACTGACCACAGGTGGGCGTTAAGTAATCCCATGTTGAAACGCCATCAGAGACCCTGCCATAGGAGACGTCATTAAACTGTTCATCATATGTGATTGAATCAATTAGCGTCTCAGCGTCGGACGCAAATAAACAGACGGATTCACTGATTGTGCTAAGGCTGAAGCTGGCATGCAATCCTCCTCTGTCAGGAAGGTTATCCGCCCAGATAACTAGGTAACCGCCAGCAGCTATGACTGTGCCATCTGGAAACGGCCAAGCATCAGGATTCGCAAGGTCATCAGACAAGTACATTCCGTTAAGATCAATGGATTCTGTGCCGCCGTTATAGAGCTCAATCCAGTCAGGATAATCATTGTAAGGACCCGCAACAGCATCATCATTATTCGCCATGAATTCGTTGATGTAGAGATGTTCTGGAACTTCAACGGGTATGGGTTCACCAGGCACCACAACAGTGCCCAAGGAATTTGATTCACTGGGAGTCGGTGTTAGGTATTCCCATGTTGAACTGCCGTCCGGCAGTCTACCATATGCGACGTCGTCATATTGCTGGGCAAAGGCTATTGAATCAATTAGCGTTTCGCCATCGGATGCAAGTAGGCATATTGATTCTCCTTGGGCGTTAAGATTGAAGTTCGCGTACCCCGGTTTTGGTAGAGTAGAATTGCTGGTGTAGAGGACCAGAAAGCCTCCAGCATTTATGACTATTCCAGCTGGAAACTGCCACTTGGGGTTTCGCAAGTTATCGGTTAAGTACATTCCACTAACGTCAACTGCCGCGGAGCCACCGTTGTATAGTTCGATCCAGTCAGGGTAATCGTTGTAGGGACCTGGAACGGCTTCATCATTGTTTGCCATAAACTCGTTGATAACCAAGCCAACAGGAATTCCTAGGCGCTGGTTAGGCTGAGCAGGTGTCACAACTTCATTCAGTATCTGCCATAGACCCTCCCCATCGGGAAAACGACCAAACGAAACATCCGCATCCAAGGCAGGATACGAAATGCTGTCCACAAGCACATAATCTGAGCCGTCAGCCAGGTATAAGTACACGTTGCCACCGCCCGAGCTGAGGCTGAAGGGCGCATGATCGGATCCTTCGCCGGGTTCGTTGTCGAGCCACAGCAACAGAAACTCTCCATCGTCAACATTCTGTACAGGCAGCTCCCACTTGTTTGGAACCGCGGGGTCATCAGTCAGGAAAAGGCTGCTAGTGTTCACCAAGCCGGGTCCAAGATTGTATATTTCAACCCATGGACCGTAGTCGCCTTGATTGTCGGCGATTGTACCCTGATTCACTGTCATCAAATCGTTTAACTGGAGATCAGTTTTTTTTGCAAACGCATTAAGCTGAGTGTTAACATAGGCTGCTCGTCTGGTCACAAAATCGGTTATGTTTTCAAGTGCAGGCTCGAAAGCCGTCGTGTTTGTCCACAGGTTAGGGTCAGTGTAGACTTCGTCGCGGATAAGGTCAGCCAACTCTTGAACTCTAGCACTTACAGATTCTGCATCGAAGCCTTCCCTGAGCATCTGGGCGAGGGCACGAAGATACGTGGCGTTGTATGACGGTACTGCCATTACATTCTTTACCAGCGCCAGAGTGTTGTTCGGGTTTTCTCCTCCACCAGGCGGAATGAAGAAACCAGTCATTGTGGAGGGAGGAAACACGCCATATTCTACGGGGTCAGCTCCACTTCCCATCATGCCGAATCCGAAATTCCCGAATGCCAGGTTAGCATCCCACAGCAGATGAGTGAATTGTCCAGTGTCGCTTCGTTCGTAGAGGTAATAGTTGCGTGCGTTGCCAATATACGAGTCAAGGCTGACGAAGAGGTCAAGAAGCGCCAGAGAATACATTGCTGAGTCAACATCAAAGATGGACTCAAGTTTGTCAGGCAACTCGGATGCTGGCGTATTTGTCAGCACGTTTGTTAACCAGAGCAGACTTGACCAATCATTTACATCCTCGTTGTTCTTGAGCTCATACAATCCGTAGTAAGATTCAGGGTTTTGACCACGATAAGAAAGAGTGCCTTGGCGCTCAACCTTGAACAGGTTGCCAGCCTCGTCGTCACCAAAACGGCTTTCAACAAAAGTGTTGTCTACGTGCTCCATCGCCAAGTAGAGACCATAATATTCATCGTTAACATACAGGCGCGTGTACACGGAGCGGGGCGCAGGCACATAGCTGCTGGCAAAATCCATGAACAGCTTCTCGCGAATCAGAGACGGGTCAAGCGCACCATTGTTCAGATTCAGCTTTTTGAGACCAAAAAAGTTTGTTTCTTCTCCCTCTCCATCATCATACAGGTTAAAATCAATCCGTAAAGGCTTCTTGATCTGCGTATCCTCGCCTCCGCCGCCCCCGAAAAAGAAGCCGCCACCGCCGTTGAAGCCGAAGGTGGACAAACCTTTGAAGCGTACCCCAACAGGAGCTAGTTCAATACCATGAGAAACAAAACGGGCAGGAAAATAGGGGTCTGCCGTGTTGCGGTCATTGTCATGTCCAGCATAGAGGGTATCATACCAGTTAGGGTCATCAAAATACAGGCGAATTTCATGGATGTAGCTGTCATCAAAAAAAACATCCGCTTCGTTAACCACCGTTTTCTTACTAGCCCAAGAATCATGGTTCACACCGCTAGTTTGAACAACGCCAAACAGTGTGCTACCTAACAGAAGTACCGAAAAGAGAACCGCCAGCGCTAATCTTGATTTATTTAGGTGCAACCTGTTTGTGGCTCCTTTTTTTAACCATCTGACCTGCCGTCCACACCAAACTGAAGAAACAGCAGCTAGGCAACATCAGCGTTATAGCTGACAAGCGCTGCGTCCTTTACACCCTTAATCTTCAGCAGCTCATCCACTTTCGATGCATCTTTCGCTTTCATTCGAACCTCAAGCATCAGTTCCACCCCAGCAGAGGTTACGGTTCGAGACCTAAGTTTGTTTTCTGGAAGGGCTTCTTGGACAGCGGCTTCAGAGTCAGTGTCATAGTGTACCACCAGCAAATAGGGGTCGTTGCTACGCAAGTTTGCTCGGCTCAACACGAACAAAAACAACCCTATTACCGGGGAACCCACTATGGCTACCATGTATAAGCCTGCACCACTGATTATTCCAACTGCTATAGCCCAAAACGTGAACACTATATCCGCTGGGTCTTTGATGGCTGTTCTGAAACGCACTATGCTTAGGGCACCTACCATTCCCAAGGAGAGAGCGATGTTGGAGCTGATTGGTAAGGTGACGAGAGTTACCACAAGCGAGGTTAGCACTAGCCCAACGTTGAAGTTTCTGGTGTAGATTACTCCTCTGAAGCATTTGCGGTACATGTAGAATATGAAGAGGGTTACCATGAAGGAGACAAGTAGGCTCAACACTACGCGCTCGACTGTAAGTGCTTGATATGCGTTGGCTGGATTCAAGAAGTCAGACAGCATATCATTTAGATTCATGAAAATCATCCAGACGGTGCTGTTTATAGCTTTATTTATTAAAGGTTTGTCATAATAAGCCCTATATTGCCAGTATTAGGTTTTCACACCAGATCTGTCTTCCGAACAGAATGGATACAGTTTCACTGTTTTTCTTCTATTCCGCTGATGAGTTCATGCAGGTCTCTGCCCACGTAATCGCCTACGTAACCGCCTTCCAGCACACCGAAAACTGGCTTCCCCAAAGCTCCAACCCTTCTTCCAATCTCCCTGTAACCCTCAAAAGTCAAACCCAAAGAAGCCAAGTCTCCCTGGTGAGCATCAAAACCCGCTGAAATAGCAACAACTTCAACGTTTGCCATGTCCACCTGACTCAACGCTTTCTCCAAAGTCTGCAAATACAAAGAATCCCCCGTCGAATAGGACAAAGGAAAATTCAAGCAGTTCCCCTCCGACTTGAAGCCTGTTCCAGGATATGTAGGATATAGATGCAAAGAAATGAAGGCGACTTTTGGGTCTCCCTGAAAAATTTCTTGAGTGCCGTTTCCATGATGCCCGTCAATGTCCAGAATCAGGGTCTTCTTTCCCAGCGTTTTGACTGCTATGGCAATGTTGTTGAAGTAGCAGAAACCCAAAGTTGATGCCCCCATGGCTCTGCCGTTTCTGCCAGCGTGATGACCTGGAGGCCTCATGAACGAAAAGCCGTTTTCTTGGGAAGCCTGTAACGCTGAGCCAGCGGAGAGCAGGGCGTAGTCGTAGATGTTTTCGGGCGCTGGTGTGTCTCCGTCAAAGTAGCTTCCAGCCTTTGCGTTCTTTATCCAGTCAACGTATTCTTTGCTGTGAACAGTTAACAAGTCTTGCTGCGAAGCAGGTTTCGGCTCCAGAAACTCGTAATGTCCTCTGAGGAATTCAAGGGCATTTCTGACTCGCTCAGGTCGTTCTATGTGTCCCGGCCAATTATACTCTAGGCACTTCTCTGAAAACAGTATCTTAATTTCTGTTGCCTCCACTCTCGAAAATCGGTCTTCAGAACCGCAGTTTCAGACCACAAGCTTCGCCAGTTCTTCACATCTAGAATTGACGGTTTCGTAGAGTCCTGTTCTGAGGTTTTCTCCAGACAAGTTTCTCATCCGCAGCAGTCCCAGCTTCTTGGAGAGTTCAAGGTCGCCCAGCGAGCGAATCCAGAGTTCAAAGTCTTTTCGTTGAACATGAAATTCGATTGACTTCAAATCTACTGTTTGGATTTTGGCGACAAAGTCTTTGAGGCTGTCCGCGTAAACGCCCGAGTGCTGGTTGAGGTCATAATAGAAGTGGAATGCCTTTTCCACTGGGACTTGGCTCAGAATGTTTTGGGCGAGGTTCTGGTCTACTTTTGGTAGCCCTAGTGCCTGTTTGCCTAAGTTTGTTATGGCGTAGTAATGTTTCTGGGGCACAGAAACGTATTTCGCTTTTATTAGCCCCAGCAGGTACCCCATTGATGATGAAGAGTTTATTCCTGTTTTTTCTGCTATTCCTTGAATGGTCATAGGCTTTCCCGCAGCCCATAATTCCATCAAAATTTTACCCCTGATTTTGCTTGCGCTAATCTTCTGCACACTCCAAAAAATGTATCATATCTCCAGATTATTAATTTATTCGGTCGTTACAACTAGTCAAGAATAGTTGTTGCAGGCTCGGAAACGTTGCCACAAAATATAAAAGGACACACGCACGAATGCGCTAGTCGTGAATTATTCATGTGTGACCTTGGTCCCTGTTTTGACCAATTTCAATATTAATTCAACAAAAATTTTGATGTTGATATGAGGAGAATAACTTGAGTGAATGATATTGAAGTAGTCAAGTAGCACGCCCAGCAGTACCAAACGGAGCATCGGCTGAACCTGTTTCATAGAAAAAAGTTAATCTTTTCCATTTTTTGCTGTGGCTGTCACGATTTTATCATTGTCAGAAGCATCTTGAACCGTTTAGTTGCCTTCAGGGCATGGGGCTTGTTGGCGGGCATTATTATCATTTCTCCCTTCGTTAGTGGAAACTTTTTGCCAGAAATGGTCACTTCAACTTCTCCATCCAAAGCATAAACCATAGCATCGAAGGGCGCCGTGTGCTCACTCAATCCTTGTCCTCCATCAAAGGCGAACAGAGTCACAGTTCCCGCCTCCTTATCGATTATTGTCCGACTTACCACCGACCCCTCCTGATACTCAATTAAGTCAACGAGCCTTAATTGCTTGCCAGAAACAGCTTCATTATACTGTTTTTTCTCATCATTCATGTTTTCTCACCTCACTACACAAAAAGCTACATCAATCATTTTTTAGGTGACATTTTCCGCCTGTTGGACAAAACTTCTCAGCATGATTCTCAACCGCTCTGAAAAGCGCACCGACAGTTTCTTTGTTTGCGGAATAGATTCGCTGTTTTCCCTTTCGGTTAAGGTAAATAAAGTTGCAGTCAAGAAGAGGTTTAAGGTTATGGGAAACCATGCTTTGCTCCTGCCCAAGAAAGTCAGCGAGTTCATTCACGCTCATCGGCTTCTTCATCAACTGCTCCAGCACAGCTAATCGTGTAGGATTTGACAGATTCTGGAAAAACTTGTAGCAGGTTTCGCTTAACCCCTTCTTCATGATTGTTCCCGTCTGCTTTTTATCCAAGTATTGCTTTAAGGTCTTTCTCTGCTGAAGTTATTGGCATGATATTGAAGTTCTTCACCAGAACTGCGAGTATGTTGGGTGTGATGAAGGCGGGTAAGCTGGGTCCTAAACGGATATTTTTGATTCCCAGATAGAGTAGCGTCAGCAGTATAGCCACAGCTTTCTGTTCATACCAAGACAGCACCAGCGATAGGGGAAGATCGTTGACTCCTACGCCAAACACGTCTGCCAGAGCCACAGCCACCTTTATCGCAGAGTAGGCATCGTTGCATTGTCCCACATCAAGAAGTCTGGGCAAGTCACCTAGGGTGCCCAAGTCTTTGTCAAAGAACCTAAATTTTCCGCATGCCAAAGTAAGAACAATCGTGTCATCGGGAGCTTTTTCGACCAATTCAGTGTAGTAATTTCTTCCGGGCTTTGCTCCATCACAGCCGCCAACCAAAAGTATGTGACGAAGTTTCTTGTTTTTTACTGCCTCAACAACTTTGTCGGCTACACTCAGTATGGTGTTTCGGGCGAACCCAACCATCACACTTTTTCCGTTCATGTCTTTCTGGAATCCGGGCAGCTCCAACGCCCTTTCGATAACTGGACTGAAATCCTTGTCAGCAATGTGGGGAATGTTTGGCCAGCCGACGAGCCCAGTTGTGAAGATGTTGCCTTCATAGTTCGGGAGGGGACGCTGAATACAGTTTGTAGTCATAAGGATTGCCCCTGGAAAAACTTTGAATTCTTTTTGCTGGTTCTGCCACGCAGTTCCGTAGTGACCATAAAAGTGTGGATACTTTTTCAGTTCTGGATAACCGTGGGCGGGCAGCATTTCTCCGTGCGTGTAAACGTAGATTCCTTTTCCTTCACTCTGTTTTAGAACTTCTTCCAAGTCTTCGAGGTCATGCCCAGAAACGAGGATTGCTTTGCCTTTCTTTGCGCCAAGAGGCACCTTGGTTGGCACAGGATGACCATACGTTCCCGTGTTTCCGGCGTCCAGAAGCTCCATGGCTCGGAGGTTTATTTCGCCACATTTGAGAACTAACCCGACAAGGTCGTTTACAGTAAGGGACTTGTCTAGGGTAGCTGCGAGAGCCTCGTGAATGAAGGCGAACACTTTGGGGTCTTTTTGTCCAAGAATGTATGCGTGGTCGGTGTATGCGGCTACGCCCTTGATTCCGTAGATGAGAAGCCACTGCAGAGAATGAATGTCAGGGTCCAAGCTGGGATCAGATTTGATGCCCACTAATTTGCCCTGCTCCACCAGCTCCTTGACTGTGCCTTTTGGGACAAAGCTTACGGGACCAGCAGACTCTATGGTTCCTCCAGCGGTTTCAACCTTTTTTCGTAACGAGTCGCGTAGTTGCACAGTTTTTTTTATCAGTTCTACGAAGCGGTCTGGGTCAAAGTTCACGTTTGTGAGTGTGGAGAAGAGTGCTTCACAGGTGAATGTGTCAACTTTTTCATCGGTTATTTTGTGTTTTCTTGCTTCTATGGCTACTTGTGAAAGACCTTTTAGCGCAGAGATTAGCATGTCTTGTAGTGCTGCGACGTCTGGGCTTTTTCCGCAGACGCCAAATTTTGTGCATCCTTTTTCGTTGAGGGTTTGTTCGCATTGGAAACAGAACATTTGTTCTTTGCTCATTGTTTCGTTTCACCTACAACATTTCATGAATGATTCTTCATATGTATCTTCTTTCATATAAATCCATCGGTAACCAAAAGAAACAAAGACACACCATACCCAGAAATCCAATCTGCGGCGTAAAGCCTAAACAAAAAAACAACAAAATTCCAAATGCGACACGAAGGCGAAACCTACTACTTCTGCAGCGTAAAATGCAAGAAACGATTCAAAAAGAACCGAGACAAATTCGTGAAGTAGACCCAATTTTGTTTGTTCGAAATTTTGTATGGTTAGAGGTAAGCTTCTGAGGCGTATCTCCGCATCATCCTGTGGCTGTTGAAGTAGTACGCAACCTTCCCAATCGAGTTCTTCATCATTTGAATCCAATCGTCCCTGTTACGGTAGAATTTGGGCAAAAGCAGATACTCCAGTTTATCGTACAGTTGGGTAATCTCCCTGTGTCTTCTCTCAGCCTCATCCAAGTTTTCTTTTGGCGAAGGACCGATAGCCCAACCTGTGACGCCCTCGATACAGCC
>Ga0307424_1002055_pt1 | contig 10158 bp, 10 predicted proteins | sample SalMarWE160320MG_FD_202157 | JGI IMG/M metagenome (GOLD analysis project Ga0307424, IMG submission 202157) | Salt marsh sediment microbial communities from the Plum Island Ecosystem LTER, Massachusetts, United States - WE1603-20 | ecosystem: Environmental > Aquatic > Marine > Intertidal zone >...
CATCTATATTATCAATGGCAAATTGGATGATATTTCCGATTTCAATATCAGTAACTCCAGTCGCGATGGTTGCTACAAGAACGATCGAATCAAAACCAGCTTTCCGGCAATTTTCGATGACCCTCATTTTATATTTCATGAGACCTTTAATACCACGTGTTTTTTCGTAGGTCGCATCATTAATTCCATCGAACTGAAAGTAGAGCGTGTCTAAACCCATCTCTCTGCATTTTTTTGCCCATTCTGCGCCTCCATTTTTCCGTTGGAAACCATATCCGTTGGTGGCAACAATAACTTCTTGAAATCCATTATCTTTTGCCATTTTACAAATCTCAGGAAAATCTTTCCGAACTGTAGGCTCACCGCCAGTAAACATTATTGCTGGTGGAGGGATAGGTTTACTTCGGAAATGTTTCATTACTCTATCAATATCTTCTAAAGATGGTTCGATCCAATACCCAGATTGTTCTACATTAGCATAACAAAAATTGCATGAAAAATTACATCTATTCGTCAAATCAATTAAAGCAAGTGAACATGTAGATAAATGCTCATTGCATAATCCACAGTTATAAGGACATCCACGATCGTCAGCGATACAATCAGGAGGATTTGCTTCTCCATTTTTTTCGAATTGCCACACGACGTTTCCATTTTTATCCTTTTTTTGATAATGCGTCCATTTATAATACTTTGCGCTTGAACTGATGACATCTTCAAAATCACCATGCTCTTTACAAGTTTTTCTCATGTAGATTTTCCCATCATCTTCTTCTACTACGGCCGGGATTTTTTTCAAGCATTCTGGGCAAACACTAAAAGTCTTACGATAATATTGTTCGTCTAATATATCTGTTCCGTCTAAGTGATACATAAAATTTTTACACCAAATTGTTAAATAATTATTTAAATGGTTTATTATTCATTTAAAAGACTTCTTGTTTATAAATAAATTCAGATCAATAATATTCTTAACAATACGAATATTATTTGTAGGAATTGTATTAATTATCCTTTACAACCCTCCAAGACTTAATATATAGGAATGTTTATGAATAACTTTTTCGTGAGAATTTCAACTTTTGATTTTTTTTAGATTTATAAATTCACTTAAAATGTTATGAATTTAAATAGGTTTTTTTTCATTTTTTTAATGTGGAATATGCTGAATTATTATAAGATAGATGATATTATTGCGCTGAAGTTAGAGGGTACCAGTATAAACATCTACATTAAAGAGCAGAAGTTTATTCAGTGTAAGAAAATTTTTATCCTTAATAATGCAAGTACTATCAAGGAAACTCTCTCATCTAATTCTATTGATGAAGCATATGCTAATGTTGATGCTCATAATTTTATAAAAAATGAACTTATTTCTCCTGAAACTGAGTTCTGGGCTCACTGTTCAAATATTCAAGCTTGGGTTGAAAATGATTATGATACTCATCTTTTACATAGTAATTTAGCTTTTCCATTGTTAAAGATATTGAGTAGTTATGGCATCCCAAAAGCTCAAAAGATGTTTAAAATCGAAATTTTGAAAAGGATTTTAGAAGGATTTATTCCTACAGTTAATTATCTTCTAAATGAAGGATATTCCAGCTTTTTAAATGAATCGGAGATTTTATCATGTTTTTTAGAATCTAATTCTAACTTATATAAGAATATAGCTGAATTAATTGATGATACATCATATACTCAGAAATATATCTTTCCTCTTCTCTCAAACCTGACATTAATGGGAGACAAATTGGCTGGTTTAATACTGAGAGAAGAAACACTCAAAAGGTTAGAAACTGGAAAATTAGAAGATCTCTTGTATTTTATTCATAATTTCGAGATTTTTGAATCAATCATCGGAAGAAATATTTTTAAAATTGAATGGTTTGAAAAAAATCCTGCTTTTCTAAAGTATATTTCTGATATGCTTCAGCATGTTGATTTCAATAAGAATTATCCTAATTCTTATCGCAAATTCCCGTTCAGATTAATAACAATCTTATACGAAATGGGATTTTCAGAGGAAGAAAACCTTCTAGTCGTTGAGTTAACTGAATTTTTAACCGTTCCTAACAAAATTTTAGCAGAATTTTTAGTAAGCGAGCTGTATATTGATTATTTTCCAAAAAGAATAAGAGATAGATTATTGGAAAGTAGGAGTGTAATTAGACCTGGAATTTAAACATTTAATTAATCGAGATCCAAGCCCTTTCGCAATGTCTGGATTATCGAGAAGGATTGAGGCATAAGTATCATTTAAATCATCAGTGCCCTTAAATATCATTATAAAAAAATTCTCTGATTCTAATAAACGGCAAGTGTCTCCGAAGGAAATAATTTCGAATGGCTCAATTTCTTTTGGTTTCATAATTTAAGTTCTTGAAATTTGGCATTAATTTTCAATATAAAGAGAAAAATTAATGAACAAATTCTTATATTGGGGTATTTTCGGTTTCTGATAAAAATTTATAAATTCAAGATGTATAGCAAGATTCTATTATGATTTATAATGAATACTTTTTATTACTTGGGTTAGCTTGGATAGTCTTAGCATAATAATAAAACAATAAAAAGAGATTTTTAATGCCAAAAATTCGAGAAGTAAGACTAACTCTAAGAAGTCGACCCACTATGGAAGGGGCGGGGGTTCGTTTAAAACGTGCGTTTGGATATGCTGATCCTTCATTAGATCCTTTTTTACTCTTAGATGATTTTCATTCAAACAATCCTAATGATTATTTAGCAGGATTTCCGTGGCACCCACACAGGGGCATAGAAACGATCACTTACATGCTCCACGGAAAAATAGAACATGGAGATAGTATGGACAATAGTGGAGTTATTGGGCCTGGTGATGTTCAGTGGATGACAGCGGGTAGCGGTATAATACATCAAGAGATGCCGAAGAAAAATGTAAATGATCCTGTCTTAGCTGGCTTTCAATTATGGGCAAATTTACCTGCGTCTCATAAAATGATGAACCCACGCTATCGAGATATTACAAAAGAACAGATTCCAGAAGTTATCGTTGCTGATGGTACAAGAGTGAAAATAATTTGCGGGGAAATTAATGGCGTTAACGGACCCGTAAAAGATATAATAACCGACCCAGAATATTTAGATGTCTCTATGGAACCGAATTCGAGATTTAATCATTTAATAGATAGCAGTCATAATGTTTTCGCATACGTTATAGAGGGAGAGGCTATTTTTGACTCAATTAAAAATACATTAGTAAATGATGAAAATTTAGTAATTTATCGAGAAGGAGATGAAGTAGTCGTGAAGACTAAAGAGAAGCCCGTTAGATTCCTATTGATATCCGGTAAACCGATCGGAGAACCAGTCGCATGGCAAGGTCCAATTGTCATGAATACTGAAGAGGAATTAAGATTAGCATTTAGAGAATATTCTCAAGGCACGTTTATTAAACATAGTTAGTGCTCTTTTGTTAATGAATTTGTTAAATTACTCAGTTTTTCTGAAATCTCTAATTTAAAAACATGATTTTCATCTAATTTTTTGAACTCTTCAGGTAATTTTTCAATGTTCTTAAAATAATACTTCTGGATTTCCAATATTTCAGGTATCTTGTAATTTAAATTACCTTTTTCCATTATTGGAATTAAAAGAGCTTCTGAATTATTAGGTGCTTTTTCATTGTCTAACGATAAGATGTCTTTTATGAAAATTCCTTTCGAATCACAAATTCTATAAATTTGTTTCTTTCCAGGGAAAGTTAACTTTTCTTCACTTATTTTAATTTTAGGTTTTCCATTGTATTCTATTAATTTATACACTCCAGAAAGAGTGGGATCGTCTCGAGACGTTGCTAATTCAGTTCCCACACCGAATGCATCAATAGGAGCGTTACTATCAATAATTTTTTTAATTTTATACTCATTCAAATCAGAACTGGCAACGATTATAACCTCGTTACAACCGCTATCATCTAAAATTTTGCGCACTTTTCTTGAGTGATCGATGAGATCTCCCGAATCTATTCGAACGCCCATAATGTTATTTCCGTACTTGCATGCTTTTTTAGCAGCTTTTTCCGTGTCGTAAGTATCTATCAATAAAATTGAATTTTTTCCATAAATCTTGTAATAAGCATCAAATGCTTCCTCTTCGGTTTCAAATTTCTGGATAAAACTATGAGCCATAGTCCCACTTGAGTTAATACCCAGTTCCAAATCTGCAATAACATTGCTAGTTCCATTAAATCCGGCTATATAACTTGCTCGGGCGGCATAAATACCTGCTAGAGGGCTGTGCGATCTGCGAGTCCCAAATTCAAGCAAAATTTTTTCAGGAGCAATATTTCTAATCCTTGATGCTTTTGATGCAACTATAGTTTGATAATTTATTACATTTAAAAGGTACGTTTCTGCTAGCTGAGCATGAAACATTGGTCCTTGAATTCTCATGATGGGTTCATTAGGAAAGAAGATCGTGCCTTCTTTCATTGACCATACATCTAAATTAAACTTGAAATTGGGTAAATATTCTTCAAAGAAACTAGGATCTATATTTTTGAAAATGTCTTTTGATTTCAAAAAATTAATCGTGTCTTCTGAAAATCGAGCATTTAATAAATAATAAATTACCTGCTCTAAACCAGCAAAAATCAAATAATTTCGGTTTTTGGGATATTTCCTAATAAATAATTCAAAAACTGCGATATCTTCATTTTCATCTCGATTATTCTCTAAGTTATATTGATAATAAGCAGCACCCATGGTAAGTTGGTAAAAATCTGTGGCAAGGATCATGTTTGCGTCATTTAATAATTCTGAATTTGATTTACTTCTCATTTTATCGAGTAAAATAGTTAAGGTAATTATTAATTAAGATCGATTAATATAATATTAATTCTTACTTAATTAGCTAAATCATTGCAATTTTCCTTATATTTTTCACAATATTCAACCGTAAGAAATTGTCCCTTGTAAATTTTCCATTGACTGTTATCTTATCTCCGATTTTTAGATCATTATCCTCATGCAATTTCTTGCTTATCCGAATTGCGAGTCCATCCGCTTCTAGGATATCTTCTTCTTTAAAATCAGACTTTTTTTGCACTCTTGGACCGATTTTAACATTGGTTAAAGAGATCAAGTAATAAATAGTGATATTTTCTTGAAAAACCTGTTCTTTTTGTTCTATTTTATCAATTTCACCTTCATAAATGGTAATGCTTTTTCCTTCAAGATTTGAAAATGTGAATCTATCTGAGGATTCATCAATTAATTTTAATGGAGTATTACTATCTGGGGGGGAGATCTTTATATTCTTAATGATTTTATCGAAGTTGTCTGGCAATCCCGTCAAGTTCCAATCAGATAACTTGAAATAATCTCGTTTTAATGAGAAAATAAAGCCAACCCAGAAGTGACTACAAAAACCCATCTCAGCACCTATACGGCAATCACAATCGCGTTCAGGATTTCCTATGTTATTTTTTGTTATTGAGAGAAATGACTTTGTTTCCCAATTCATCCCTTTAAATACAAATTCAACTTCATGGTTATTAGGATTAACTATTTTAATATCCTTAATTCTCTCTCTATTAGTTCCCTTTATCTTTCCTATTGCGGATTGAATTCCATCTAAAATAATGTCTAATTCCTTTTGTTTTATAAAAGAGCTAATTTCTTCCTCTGATAGGGAGTCTAAAAGATAATCTATTAATTCTTTCTTTTTAAATTTAGAATAGCCTTTTATTCCGAATCCTTTACACGTATTTTTCAGTTTCTCAATATTAAAAGATTGCAATAGATAGGAGAGATAAGTTTTGTCATCTATTTTTCTGATCTTACTCAACTCCATTAATTATTTTTTCAATTGGAACATTCTAATTATATCATGTTCAGTTTTATTTCTTATTATTCTATCAAAATGAAGGAATTGAGAATTATTCGAATCGTAAATACGAATGATCAAATTCGATCATATTTTAGGCAACAATTGCTCAAATGGGAAAAAAATCCCTTAAATTTAATTGGAATAACATAGTTTTTGCATTATCATTAGTATGGATAAATTTATAAGTTCGATAATTACATTGTTTATTTAATTAAACAAATATTTAACTAAAAATTGTATTAATAAAAAGGTGAAAAATTAAATGAGTGATGCATTACCAGAGTATCTGAAGTATTTTGGAGAGATAAAATTCGCTGAAGAAAAAAGTATGAGCGTTAGTGATTATGAAAGGTCTTTAAACAGACATTTCCAAGGTAAAGCTGCAAAAGCTCCTCGCGGTCGCTATAAATTCGCTGAAATCAACAATCCTTTTGCGGATGATTTTGAAGAATCCTTCAATAACTATTTTGAATAATTGAATATGCTTTTTATATGATATATACATATTTTAAAATCTTTTTAATCTAACTCTATTCTTATCAGTTTTCATCCATTTTAAGTAGCTCCTATCAATATTAGGTAGGTTGGGTTATAAAAATTCACCATTATCCTTTTTTGAGTCCCAATTATTATCAAAATTATAATCTATGAGAAATAATTTTTTAAATAACTTGTGATATTAGATCTATATCATGAACATCCTTAATGAAATTAAATCTGAATATATCCAACTTGATGAGTTAAAGTTACACGTTGCTACAATAGGGAATGGGCCTCCTCTAATTTTATTACACGGATTTCCCGATTTCTGGTATGGATGGAAAAATATAATTCAAAGACTGAAAAATGATTTTCATTTAATTATTCCTGATATGAGAGGTTACAACTTGTCAGATAAGCCAGTGGGCATAGAAAATTACAAGATGGAATTTTTAATAAAGGATGTCAAGAATTTAGCTGACGCATTAGGCATAGACACATTTTTCTTAGCTGGACACGATTGGGGCGGAGTTATTGCTTGGTGTTTCGCTGAAAAATATCCTGAACGGGTGAAAAAATTGATGATCCTTAATGCTCCTCATCCTAAAATCTTTCAAGAACGATTAAGAAATGATAAAGCACAACAACGAGCAAGTTTCTACATATTCGAGTTTCTCAAACCGCAAGGAGAAAAATTAGCAATTGATAATGATTACAAATGGCTTAAATGGGCTGTTTTTAAAGGAATAATAAATCAAGATGAATTTACAGAATTTGATAAAAATGAGTACTTGAAAGCGTGGACTCAACCTGGCGCAATTGTTGGAGGAGTTAATTACTATAGAGCAAATACTATATTTAACAATTGGACTGGTCTTATCAATGTACCCACTATAGTTATTCATGGTATGAAAGACGTAGCTTTACTACCTTCTATTTTGGACGATTTATCTAACTATGTTCAGGATTTGAAAATTATTCGTGCAGAAAATGCGTCCCATTGGATCATGCACGATGATCCTAATTTGGTCGCATCAGCGATTAGAGATTTTTTCATTTAAAAATTTATAGGATAATATTTAACAGTTATTTATAATTATAATTATTGAAAAATTAACTTTTATTTTACAATGTCAGAATCAGATATTTGGTCTTTCCAACTTGACTGGTTAAATATAATTAAGCTTTTAGGTTTTCATTCAATTAAACAAATTCCAGAATCAAAAAAACTAAAGGCACTTAAAAAGATTACTAAACTTTATGGAACGGAGTTGCTTTTAACTCTAAAACCGAGTGAATTAGACGAGTTAGTTGTTGACGAACTCAAGACTTTGTTGAAAAGAGAATTAATGGATGATGCTAAACAAAAAGAAAAATTAGAAAGAGAAATTCGACACAAAATACTTCCTTTGAAAAGGGGAAAGATCATTGGCATAAACATGAATGATTTACGCGATCTAGATCCTAATGCAGATATGGAAGAAATCATGAAATATTTCTCAAAAAAGTTCCTCAACGATGACGGAGATAACGAAACCGATGATGATGATCATGAAGATATAGATGAGGATAAAACGGGAATTTATATCTAAGCGATAAAATATAAAAAAAAAAATTAAGCAAACTTCTTTCTAATTGAGTTAATATCTTTATTTTTCAATTTCCAATAAACCAAAGAGAATAATAGATAACCCCCAGAAAACCAGATGATCCAAGAAATGGCTTGAAATGCATTAATATTTAGCAGGTAATTGATAAAATCCTCAAAGATATAAAATCCAAGATCATTTAAATCATCCTCAAAATTAAAAACACTGGGGAAAAATTTAATAGCCACTACTTCGTGAGTGTTATTTCTCAGAGTTTGAAAGATGTTGTCAATAGATTTATTCGTTGGGTCCATCAATCTCAATTTTATAAAGGTGTTTAGATCTTCATTAGTATGAATGTCTGATCCACCCATACAAGTGAGATTGTTATCCAAACAGAATTGACGAATATTTATGTACTTTCCTTGATAACTCCCTCCATTAATGATTTCAAAACCATCAACACCCCAATCTCGTAATTGTTCTAATGAGTAAGGAACCCCATTTCCTCCATTGGGATTTGGATCATAGTTATAATGATTAACAGTAATGTATCCGCCATGTGATTTCACATAATTAATGAGATCTGAAGCATTCATTGCAACGGGACCTCCCGGAGTATAAGATTCTAATGGAACAATCTCCTCATCAATTCCATAATAGTTCATGTGAATGTCATTTTCGTGGTCAGTCCACTCTTCTGCTGTTAGGACCAAAAAATCCAAGTTGTATTCATTCACAAAGTTCCGAGCTACATGACCTCCCCGAAGATTATCATGATCTGAGAACGCAGCTATTGATATCCCTTGATCAATATACCAGAGTACTCGTTCTTCTGGAGTAAGCCAACCATCCGAAAACACAGTATGGACATGCAAATCAATTAAAAATTCATCTTCTGCAAGTGGCGTTGTAGGTACAATTTTTTGAGGAGAAAAGGGAGTAGATATCAAAACAATATTTAGACCAAGTAGAATTACGCCAATTCCAACAAAATACCCGAATTCTCTTTTAAATGCATTAAATCCTTTCGATCTCTTAACAGATTGTTTTTTATCTCTTGATTTCCCATATGATAACTTCAATTTAGGATGAATTAATTTGATCATGACATAACATGTCTTAATCACGATGAGTATCATGCTGGAATGCACCGCAATTTGAATTGGAATCATGAAATATCGACTAACAAATAAAAAACCTTGGATGGAAAAACCAATTAATATGATCACTAAAACTATTAGTACGGCTGATACTAACACCTTAAAAGAAAATTCGATAATATCTCTCAAAATTTGTAATGATAAAGCTAGTTTTCTTGATTTAAATCTACCCTTCTTTCGGGTAATTATAAATAAAATTCTGATAATCGGATATAGCATAAAAAATACAAACAACCACGTGAACTCCATTTCTAATATAAAAGCTATTTGAGCAAATGGTTCGAGGATATATCTAAACACGGGCAGAACGCTGCTATAGTTATCAGAAACATCGACTTGTCCGAGCGCATCATAGAATGTAACTTGTCTAACATTGTTAAATAATAATAACATTAAAAAGCAGAGCCAGGCTAAAAATCCGATTGTGATCGAGGTAAACCATTTATTTTTCATTATCAATGATTTTATTCTCATAATTCTAAATCACTCTTACTTCTTAATAAATATTAAAACTTTCAAAAATCAATGGTTCATGTAAAAAATAATTTTTCTCGCATGCAATTGTTTATTTCCTTGAAGAGTTGTTTTTCAGTTTTAGGATCAAACTCTAATTTTGCTTGAATTAAGAAATTTTTCAATTCTTCTTTGTCAAAACGTGAAATATTGTTTTGTTTTACCCAAGTTAATGCCTTCTGAATTAATTCTCCATCTTGACCACCGATAAATGAAGGTAAATAAAAGTTAGCCGAAATTTCTGAAGCAAAGCCTGCTCTTACATAAAGTCCTTTTGGATCCAAGTGCCTGTATAAATGAGGAACATCTTCTGGTAAAGAATCTATTACTACATTCTTTCCAGCTTGTTGTATCTTTCTATAGATTGGCATCCAGTCGTCTGATCCCTGTGGAGGGCGCCCTGCTCCTGGTACCCATTGAATACCGCTTAAATGATCAATCGCCAATAAATCATCTAAGAAGGGTATTTGGTAAGGACCATCCATGTGGTGTATGGCATAATCCATGTGTTCGATTTGTGTTACTAGATCCGGTAACACGAATCG
>Ga0307424_1002057_pt1 | contig 10151 bp, 5 predicted proteins | sample SalMarWE160320MG_FD_202157 | JGI IMG/M metagenome (GOLD analysis project Ga0307424, IMG submission 202157) | Salt marsh sediment microbial communities from the Plum Island Ecosystem LTER, Massachusetts, United States - WE1603-20 | ecosystem: Environmental > Aquatic > Marine > Intertidal zone >...
GACCCGGGGTAGCATATCTTGAGGTGCCAAAGGATGTGAATGAACACCCGAAACGTGGCCAGATTGATATAACTATTTGTTATCTATGGGGTAGGAAAGCCACGGCGCTAGGGCAATACACCCGGCGGGTAAGACCCTGCTCAGGGGCTCAAATTGTGCATTGATCACAATTTAGACGAATGGGCTAACATCCCCAGTGGAGGCTGTAGTGGAGTTTTTACCGTGCGATTTGCCGCTCAAAAAAAAGCTGTGCAGTCCCAGGCTGTCCGCATAATGCCAAGCCGCGATGAAATATTCATTACGGCGTAAATGCCGGCCGCGGCCGGTATACGATGAATCCCAGCTAGATCGCGTTCAAAAGGGAATATCGTCGTCAAATTCCTCCGCAGTGGCCATTTCCGGCCGGGCATCCGCGTGTGAGTTTGACGGCGCATCCTGATTAAAGGCGGCACTGCCACCGCCCTTGCTATCCAGCATTTGCATCTCGTTCGCGACGATCTCTGTCGTATAGCGGTCTGCGCCGGTGCTTTTATCCTGCCATTTACGGGTACGCAAACTTCCTTCGACATATACCTTGGCGCCTTTTTTCAGATATTCGCCGGCGATTTCAGCAAGCCGGTTAAAAAATACCACGTTGTGCCACTCGGTACGTTCCTGCTTGTCACCCGTTTGTTTATCTTTCCATGAATCCGTCGTTGCAATCGTCACATTGGTCACCGCCGAACCGCTCGGCATATACCTGACCTCGGGGTCGCGACCCAGATTACCGATCAAAATTACCTTGTTTACGCCTCTAGCCATATGTCCGTCCTCGGGTTATTTCACGTTAAAATTCATAAGAACACCAATACCGTTATGTCGATGGCGCCTGATTTAATACCCCATTTTGTTGGCCACTTTCATCGACAGCCGGAGTTGCCGTCAAGCCTGCCGTAACCTTGTGTAAATCATCTTTGTCTACAACGCGGCTGTCAACCTTTAGATAGGCTACACCGTCTTCGATATTAACGATGGCTTGCGCCACTCCAGCCTGTTGTTTTAATTCCTTTTCAATCTTGCCGGCCTGGGATACATCAATTGACCCGACGTTAATCATATAGTTACTTAAATATTGCGGCTTTTGCATGGTTTTGACCACCAGTATCCATACTATCGCTACGATAAGACAGAAACCAAACACCCATTGAACACCAAAACCACCGTAGATACTTCCTCCGGCCATCCCCCCGGTAAAAGCACCTAAAAACTGCGAAGTTGAATACACACCCATTGCCGTCCCCTTTTTATCCGCCTCGCAGAATTTGACTATCAACGAGGGCAACAGGGCTTCCAGTACGTTGAAGGCAATAAAAAACAGTAGTAGTGACACAAAAATACCGGCGGTAGATCGGAAGAACAGCATCAACCCCGCCTGCGCCAACCCCAGGGTCGCGACCGCGCCGATAAACACTTCCTTGAGGCGGCGGCGCTTCTCGGCGACCAGGATGAGCGGCACCATGATGATCAGGGAAAGCAGCAATACCGGCAGGTAGATATACCAATGATGATCTGCTTGAATACCGGCATAATCTCGCAGGACAAACGGCAAAACCACGAAACTTGCCGTTAACATCATGTGTAACATAAAAATACTTGCATCGAGACGCAACAGTTGCGTATTCCTGAATACACTCAGGAAATAACCCGGCACCGATTCGGCATCGCGGTGAAAGCGGCTGTGTTCGGGGTCCGGCACGCCAGTCCTTAATAACATAATTCCGCCTAATGCCAGTACCGACGTTAACCAGAATATTCCCGGTACACCAATCCAGCTGTTGAGTAACGGCCCTAACACCAAGGAAAGCGCGAAGGTCACACCAATGGTTGTCCCTATCATCGCCATGGCCTTGGTACGATGTTCTTCACGGGTTAAATCGGCGGCGAGCGCCATGACCGCTGCCGCGATCGCCCCGCTGCCCTGCAGGGCGCGTCCAATAATGATGCCAATGATGGTATGCGCACTGGCGGCAACGATACTGCCCGCGGCAAATATCAATAATCCGATTGTGATGATGCGTTTGCGCCCGAAACGATCGGATAACATGCCGAACGGTATTTGCAGTATCGCCTGTGTAAGGCCGTATATCCCGATCGCAAGTCCAATCATAAAAGGTGTGGAATGACCGAGATGCTCGGCATACAACGAAAAAACCGGCAATATCAAAAATAAGCCCATCATTCTTAAGGAATAAATTCCTGCGAGTGATGAGGCCGCGCGTCGTTCCAAAGGGGTCATTTGTTGATTCATAGTCCTGGGTAATCCTTCGGGTTGCGGGTTTGGCGAGAAATTGGCAAAAGGAGTATATTAACAGGTTTAACTCGCCAGTAGGAAATTTGAGTGGACTCGATACGTATCAGGGGCGCACGTACCCATAACCTGCAAAACATCGATATCGATCTCCCGCGGGATAAGCTCGTCGTTATTACCGGTTTGTCAGGTTCCGGCAAATCATCGTTGGCCTTTGATACCATCTATGCCGAGGGACAACGACGCTACGTTGAATCCCTTTCCAGTTACGCCCGTCAATTCCTGTCGATGATGGAAAAACCCGACGTCGATCACATTGAGGGTCTGTCACCTGCCATTTCCATCGAACAAAAGTCTATCTCCCACAATCCGCGTTCCACGGTGGGGACCATTACGGAAATCCATGACTATCTGAGACTGCTGTTTGCGCGGGCCGGGGAACCACGGTGTCCTGTACACGATCTGGTCCTGGAGGCGCAGACGGTGAGCCAGATGGTCGATCACATACTCAGCCTGACCGCCGAGACCAAATTGATGCTATTGGCGCCGGTAGTTACAGACCGCAAAGGCGAACATGTACAACTGCTGGATGACTTACGCAGCCAGGGTTATATTCGGGCCAGAATCGATGGCAAGATCATAGAGCTCGATCAGGCACCCAAGCTCGGCCTGCGAAAAAAGCACACCATTGAAGTTATCGTTGACCGCTTCAAAGTGCGTCCCGACCTGCAGCAAAGGATTGCGGAGTCGATTGAAACGGCATTGCATCTGACCGGAGGCATCATCAAGGTTGCCTTCATGGACACTCCTGCCCAAGATGAACTGGTATTTTCAGCCAATTTCGCCTGTCCACATTGTGGCTACAGCCTGACGGAACTTGAACCACGGCTGTTTTCATTCAACAACCCCGCCGGCGCCTGCCCGACCTGCGATGGGCTCGGGTCAATCCAGTTTTTTGATGAGGATCGTGTGGTATCACACCCCGAATTAAGCCTGCCCGCAGGTGCGGTACGCGGCTGGGACAGCCGTAACAGTTATTATTCCCAATTGTTGCATTCCCTCGCAGATCACTATCGGTTCGATCTGGATACAGCGTTCAGAGAGCTGCCACAGCATATTCAAAAGACCATTCTTTATGGCAGCGGCAAGGAAAAAATCAAATTCACGTATCACAATGATCGCGGCAACAGTATGCAACGCAGTCACCCGTTCGAGGGCATCATTCCGAATATGCAACGCCGCTATCTGGAAACAGCGTCCAATGTCGTCAGGGATGAGATCGGCAAATACATCAGTTACAAAGCCTGCCCGGATTGCCAAGGCACACGCCTGCGCCATGAGGCCCGTTTCGTATTTATTGCCGGCCATTCACTTCCGGATATTTCCGCCATTCCCATCGGACGGGCGTTTGCATTCTTCTCTTCCTTGCAGTTACCCGGCAAGCGCGGCGAAATCGCCAACAAGATCGTCAATGAGATATGCCAGCGTCTGGAATTTCTGGTGAATGTCGGTCTGGATTATCTCACTCTTGAGCGCACTGCCAACACCCTGTCTGGCGGCGAAACCCAGCGTATTCGCCTGGCAAGCCAGATAGGCGCCGGCCTTGTAGGTGTCATGTATATCCTGGACGAACCCTCCATTGGCCTGCACCAGCGTGATAATGCACGTCTTATCAATACGCTCGATTACCTGCGTGACCTGGGCAATACGGTCATCGTTGTTGAACATGACGAAGAGGCTATCCGCGCCGCAGATTATGTGATCGATATCGGGCCTGGCGCAGGTATACATGGTGGCAGGATTATTGCGACAGGAACCGTGGATGATATCGAAAAAAATCCTGAGTCCCTTACGGGTCAGTATCTTTCAGGACAAAAAGTCATTGACATACCGCTGCAGCGTATCCCCAATAATCCCGTACGCCAGTGTCGCATACGCGGAGCCACGGGAAACAATCTCAAGGATGTAAACGTCGACATACCGGTCGGCTTGATGACCTGTATCACCGGAGTATCGGGATCAGGCAAATCCACTCTCATCAACGACACATTGTATCGTCACGCCGCGCTTGCCCTGGTGGGCAGCGGTGATGATCCGGCGCCCTGCAAGGAAATACTGGGTCTTGAATTTTTCGATAAAGTCATCAGTATCGATCAGAGCCCCATCGGCCGTACGCCACGCTCAAATCCTGCTACCTATACCGGCCTGTTTACACCCATCAGGGAATTATTTGCGGGCACCCAGGAAGCGCGCACGCGCGGTTACACACCCGGACGCTTCAGTTTTAACGTCAAGGGTGGACGTTGCGAGGCCTGCCAGGGTGATGGTGTCATCAAGGTAGAAATGCATTTTCTGCCGGATATCTACGTACCCTGCGATATATGCAAGGGAAAACGCTATAATCGCGAAACCCTGGAAGTAAATTACAAGGGAAAGAATATTCATGAAATACTGGAAATGCCTGTCGAAGAAGCCTTCGATTTTTTTAATGCCGTACCGGTCATCGCCCGCAAACTGCAAACTTTGCTGGACGTAGGTCTTTCGTATATTAAACTTGGTCAGAACGCGACGACTCTTTCCGGCGGTGAAGCCCAGCGGGTAAAACTTTCCCGTGAACTTTCAAAACGTGATACCGGAAATACACTGTATATTCTCGACGAACCGACTACGGGACTGCATTTCCATGATATCAACCAATTACTCATAGTACTGCACCGCTTGCGCGATGAAGGCAATACCATAGTCGTGATAGAACATAACCTGGATGTCATTAAAACTTCTGACTGGATTATCGATTTGGGTCCGGAAGGCGGTGACAAAGGCGGCGAAATCATCGTCACCGGAACTCCGGAGACAGTGGCTTCACATCCGGACTCCTATACCGGTAAATATCTTAAACCGGTACTGGAACGAATCCCGAATACGGCGCCCAAGATGACAAAACGGCTACAATATTCATAAAATTTTACTGACCTTAACTTGAACCTGTACCTTAAATATCCCCTCATCCTGTTGCTCATGGCCCACGTTTGGTGTTCTTCCGCCCAGGCGGTTGACCTGCCCAACATCGGTGATGCCGCGGGAAAATATCTGTCGATCGAAGATGAGCAACGCCTGGGGGAAGCCTTCATGCGCAACCTACGCCAATCGCTCACAATCAATGATGATCCTGAGATCGACGAGTATATCCAGTCACTGGGTTACCGGCTGGTGGCAAATACCGATGCCGGCGGCAGGAAATTCACTTTTTTTGTTGTTGAAGACCCAAACGTCAATGCTTTCGCCGGACCGGGCGGTTACATCGGTATTAATACCGGACTTATTCTGATCACAGAAAATGAAGACGAGTTGGCTGCGGTTATGGCCCATGAAATATCCCACGTCACACAACGCCATCTGGCGCGTGCCTTTGAAGCGTCTTCCAAAATGAGCCTCCCGGCGACAGCAGCGATCCTTGCAGCAATTATCCTGGGCAGCAAGAATGGGCAGTTGGGGGAAGCTGCAATTGCGGCAACGGCGGCGGGCAGCGCGCAAAGCCAACTGAATTTTACCTTTTCAAACGAAGAAGAAGCTGACCGCATAGGTATGCAGATTCTGGCAAAATCAGGGTTTAACCCCCACAGCATGCCGCAATTCTTCGAACGCTTGCAACAATCCACCCGGTTCACTGACAATCAGGCATATGAATTTCTGCGTACCCACCCCGTTACGACTGCACGTATTGCAGATTCCGGTAACCGAGCCGAACAATTACCCTATCAACCAAAACCGGATAGCGGAAACTACTTATTGATAAAAACCAAAATATTGGTGGAAGAAAAAACCAAGACACTTAACGGCGTTGATTATTTTGCCGAATTATTAAAGGACGCCAATCCCAAAAATGAATATGCGCTGCGTTACGGCTACGCATTGGCATTACTCGCCGACAACAAATATGACAAGGCCCGCAAAGAAATTTCAAAATTGATCAAGCAGGACCCTGAGAGACTTGCGTATCAACTCGTGTTGGCAAAGGTGGAAATGACCGCTGGCCATACTGACAAGGCATTGGATATATATGCAGATAATTTCAAGCTGTATCCACATAATTATCCGCTTACCATTCTGTATACTAACGCCTTGATACAAAGCGGCCAACCGGAAAATGCCGCGAAACTGCTGCAGGAGCATCTACGTCAAAAGTCACCCACCCCGCAAATCTATAACCTGCTGGCCCAGGCCGAATCTGATGCCGGCCACATTGCCGAGGCACATCAGGCACTGGCTGAGTATCATTACCTCAACGGCCGAACACGTATTGCGATTGAACAACTGAAAATCGCCCTCGACAATACCGGTGAAAATGATGCCACAAGGAAAGCGCGTATCCAGGCCCGGTTGACTCAACTTCAGGATGAAGTCAAATCAGAAGCGAAACAGCCGGACAAGGATGACAGGTTTTTATAGGGGGAAATGAAATCAGCCAGAACGGACAGCACCAGCACCACGGTACTTTCCTGTAATGATCGAAAACACGAAATACAATAACAGTATTATCAATAAATCATAATCATCGCCACCACCACTAGCAGAGCTGCTGATCGCGTTGGACTGTGTTGACGCGTTTATCACCGTCTGCTCGGAATCGATGTTATTTGACGTATCCGTATCGGATAGATTTGATGTAACGTTCACGGAGTTGGTGACCGTTTGTGTCGCCACAACATTAAAGGTAATGAGTACATTTGTATCACTTGCCAATGTCCCTAATGCGCAGGTGATTGTTGTTGTTCCCGCGCAACTTCCCTGTGTACTCGAGGTAGACACAATGCTTAAACCCGTCGGCAATATATCCGTCAATATCGTGTTTGTCGCCATATCCGGGCCGTTATTCGTGACGATAATCGTATAACTGTATTCACTATCGGCATCCGCAGGGTCAATCGAATCAGTCAATGTTACCCAGAGATCCGCAACCGCACCGATCTTGGCGACAAAGGCATCAGTACTGCCCGCGGAGCCTGCCTGTAAAGCACCTGAGGGTGGAAAATTCGTAGATGCTGTATTACCCGCCACATAGACATTACCGGCCCCATCCATGGTAATTCCCTGTGCAGTATCTCCATTACTGCCACCTAAAAATGTCGAGTAATCAAGGTCTGTTCCTGTTGTACTCAATCTGGTAACAAATACATCGGTCACCCCTCCATGGGTCGCCTGTACTGCGGCTACGACGGGGAAATCCGTGGAATGCGTATAACCGCCAATATGTGCGGCGCCTGAAACACCCACTGCTATGTCGCTAGCAAAATCATTATCACTCCCGCCAAGATAGGTGGAATATGACAGTGATGAGCCATCGGCGGTAATTTTGGCTGCAAATGCGTCATATTTACCGCTATTACAGTTCCCGTCCGTACCGCATGTCGCATCATAACTGGGGTATACAACCGGGAAATTGGTAGAAAGTGTCGAGCCCGCGATATAAATATCTTCATCACTATCCACGGCTACACCGTTTGCAACATCAAAGCCGCTGCCACCCAAATAGCTCGTATATATCAGGCTTGAGCCCAGTGGATGGACCTTGGCAACGAACGCATCAGAAGGTCCTCCGCCATATACGCTTTGATAAGCGGTTACCATCGGAAAATCCGTCGAGGATGTTTTACCTGCTACGTAGGCATCATCACGACCGTCTACGGCAATTGCATAACCATAATCATCCCCGGCACCATTGCTGCCCCCAAGAAAACTGGAATAAATAAAGGCCGATCCCACAGAATTGATCTTGGATACAAAGGCATCGGTTGAGGACGCCTTTGTCATCTGAAATCCGGAGACGACGGGGAAATCCGCAGAAGCAGTAAATCCCGTGATATATACCTGGCCAATTGAATTCAAGGTAATATCGCGTACCTCGTCACTGTTCACACCGCCGACATAAGTCGAATAAACAAGTGTATCTCCCGCAGCGTTCAATTTTGATACAAAACCGTCTCCTGATCCGCCATAAACGGATTGAATTGCACTCGCAACAGGGAAATCGGATGACTCTGTTGTGCCTGCCACCACGGCATCTCCGTTGCTGTCCACCGCTATTCCATATCCCCAATCATTACCTGTACCACCAAGAAAAGTTGAATATACGAGCGATGCGCCATCAGCACTTATTTTCGCAATGAATAAATCGTAATTTCCCGCATTTGCCGGGTTCATCGCAGACGCAGTGTTAAAGTCGGTAGACAAAGTGTATCCGGTAACGTACACATTTCCCGAATCGTCAATTGCGATATCCGTGGCCGTATCGGTCAATGAGCCACCCAGATAGGTCGAGTACGACAACACCGGATCGATGATCAACTCACAGGTACTGTCATAGGTCGCGACATGAAATCCAATTACGTCATTATCCAACAGTACATATTCGGCATTGACCCGACGTTTATCACCATCTATCACCTGGTAAGCGTAGGGCGCTTGCTGAATCAAATCTCCTCCGGCTGTGTGCAAGACCAGGTTACCGTTTTCATCAATACGCACACCTTCGGCGCCAAGATAATTCACTTTGATCTTTTTATAGTTTGCTCCAGGCTTTATGACAAAATCATATTCAATCCTGTTTTGATTGCCGTAAAAGACCAGATCGATATCAGAATAAATATTCCGGTATTTGACCTTTTTATACTGTTTTACTCCTTCGATCCAGGCAGCGGGATCATCACCCGTGATGTAATTGCTCTTTCCCTCGAGTTCATTGACACCCGACAAGCTGGCGGCAGGATTCGCCCCTGTAAAATTCATTTGTAATTGATGTATAGCCGAATCTTGTAAAGGTTTCTGTTGTGACAGATCGGGCGCCCGATACAAGTCCATGGTGAGAGAAGAATTTGCGAGATAAAGGTTGTAGCCGCTGCCACGCGCCATAAACCGCGGAGTGCCACCGACTTGACCCTGATTTGCTTCAAATACCAATGGCAGAGAGCCGTAATGATCGGGCAGCGCGAAAACTGGCGCGACATATAAAAGCAGCGGTGAAAATAGCAGCCAGAATAACAATCCTGCCTTTATTTCCAGCATGTGTTTCTTAATGAATGTGTATAAAAATATGTGATTGTCCATAAGCACTATTTTTGGGTGCGAAACAACTGGATATACCTGGATTTAACATGTACTGATTCGCAGATTCCTCTTTCAGTTATCGGCACAAGGTACAATTGTCTGATACTTCAATAAGCTATAATTTTCATAGAGTTAAGAGTAACTTGGCACGTCGCGCCAAGAGAATGTCTATAATTACAAAAATATTTTATAACTTATTGTTTCTATGAGTAATTCATGATTTTTTAGCAATATCCACCTACGGTAATATGGTCAGGGTTACTTCACCAGACTCATTGGTATGCTTTCTGCATGTTTCCTTGGAACAATAACTTACGGAGCCTGCATGAATCGATACGATTTTCTGGTCATAGGAAGTGGGCCGGCCGGACAAAGGGCAGCCATACAAGCCGCAAAATTGGGAAAAAAGGTTGCTATCGTTGAGCGCAAGACGGCAATTGGCGGCGTATCCGTTCATACGGGGACCATTCCCAGTAAAACCCTGCGCCAGGCCGTGCTGTACCTGACGGGCTGGGATCAGCGCGGACTTTATGGCCAGGGCTACCGGCTTAAAAAAAATCTCACCATCGACGATCTGATGCAACGTGTGCGCATTACTCTGCAACATGAAATCGAGGTGATGTTGCACCAATTGGCACGTAACGGCGTCGCTATCATTGAAGGTACCGCCTCATTCATTGATGCAAATCGGTTGCGCATAGAATCGGCGCAGGGAGATATACAGGAGATTTTTGGGGAAAAAATTCTGATTGCGACGGGC
>Ga0307424_1002058_pt1 | contig 10144 bp, 10 predicted proteins | sample SalMarWE160320MG_FD_202157 | JGI IMG/M metagenome (GOLD analysis project Ga0307424, IMG submission 202157) | Salt marsh sediment microbial communities from the Plum Island Ecosystem LTER, Massachusetts, United States - WE1603-20 | ecosystem: Environmental > Aquatic > Marine > Intertidal zone >...
CAGGCCCAGCCAGTGCAGCGATTCGAACAGCTCAGCTTCTGCGGCTGGATCAAAGCGCTTCTGGTCGGTATCCTCGATGCGCAGGATGAACTGGCCGCCGGTCTTGCGGGCGAAGAGGTACGTGTAAAGGGCGGTTCGCGCGCCTCCGATGTGAAACCTCCCCGTTGGGGAGGGTGCAAAGCGCATGCGCGCCGGTTGTTCTGTTCCCATCAATCGTCCTTATCGTCGGCTGTGAATGTCAGAGTTCGATCCGTTTATGCCGTAAATTCACACTCTCAACCAGGCCAATTGCAAGCAGGCTGGTAAAGAGCGAAGATCCACCATAGCTGAAGAAGGGCAGCGGCAAGCCTGAAACCGGAAAGAGTTTCAAGTTCATGCCAATATTGAAGAAGCCCTGAAAGAACATCAGAATTGCAAAGCCGTAGCAAATCAGCGCGCCATAGGTATCTCGTGCCATGCGGGCTGCCCGCAGACAGCGGTAAATAATGAACACGAAGAGTGCGATCAAAATCAGCGAGCCGATGAAGCCGAACTCTTCCGCCATGGCGGAGAAGATGAAATCCGTATGGCGCACCTTCAAGAAGCGCAGCTGGACCTGGGTGCCGCTGCTGTATCCCTGGCCAAACAATCCTCCTGAGCCAATTGCGATCAGTGCCTGATTCACATTGTAAGTCGCCCCGAATCCAGCCTCGGGATCCGGGAAGAGAAAGGTGATCACGCGCGCCTTCTGGTAGTCCTGCAGCACGGGCCAGGCGAGGATCGGGGCAGCGAGCGCCGCAAGTGCGAGCATCACCAGATGCTTTGGATGTGCTCCAGCCGCCCAAACCAGTGCCAGCCAGATTACGCCCAGGACGATTGCGGTGCTCAGGTCAGGCTGAACAAAAACCAGCAAAGCAGGCACGACGACCAGCAGCAGGCTGCGGATGACGGTGCTTGCCTCGTGTATTCGGTACTGGTTGCGGGCCAGGTAATCTGCCAGCACCAGCGTAATCAGGATCTTGGCTAACTCCGAGGGTTGAATCGTGATGATGCCAACCTGGAACCAGCGTGCCGAACCGAAACCGGCAATGCCCGCAATTGGGATCAGTGCCAGGAAGGCGAGAATGAAGATATACATCGGGCGCGAGAGCGCCGACCAAAGGCGGTAGTCAATGGCGGTGGTTGCAAAGAGGACTGCAAACCCGGCCAGGCCGAAGATCACCTGGCGTGATACGGTGTTCTGCTCGACCAGGAACTCATTCCCGGCAATGGCGGATTGGATCATCGCCACACCGGCGATGGTCATCAACGCTACGGCGGCCAGGAGCCACACATCAAAGTGACGCCAGATACGTGGAGCTTGCATTGTTCAGCGGGCTGCTCTGCGACGCAAACGCGCGGGTACGAGCGGGATATCAGCCACGAGCCGCTGTTGGTCACGGTCGCGAGTGAGGGTGATCTCGACGTTCTCCGTATCAACATCGAGATGGCGCGAGATAACATCAATCAGGTCGTCCTTCAAGGCTTCAAGTTTGCCCGGCGAAATTCCAGCCCGGTCATGGACCAGGACCAGCTGCAGGCGTTCTTTCGCTGATTTTGCGCTTCTCGAACGGCCAAGCCCAACCTTTTCAAAGAAGCTCATCCCTCGCCTCCCGCTCGCATAAGCCGTGAAATCCGGCCGAAGAAGCCATCCCGGCTCTCGATACTCTCAAAGGGCACCTCCTCACCCAGCAGCCTGCGGGCGATGTTCTGAAAAGCCTGGCCGGCTTTGCTGCCAGTGTCGAGGGCAATCGGCACACCCTGGTTCGTAGCGACCGTGACACGTTCATCTTCGGGAACGATGCCAATTAATTCGATGGCCAGGACATCGAGAATATCCTCCGTACCGAGCATATCGCCGCGGCGCACCATCTCCGGTTTGACCCGGTTTAAAATCAGCCTGCCCGGTCCCTTCTGCTCGGCCTCGATCAAACCGATGATACGGTCGGCATCGGCGGGGGCGATCGCGTTGCGAAAGCCGCGTTCGATTCCGGCCGGCGAATCGATTAGGACCCAATCAAACTCAGGGCGCAGTTCCTCACCCAGACGGACCATATCCTGCGGCGACACGGCTGACTTATCGCGCGTCTGGGCAGCCGGGATCAGGAATAGATTCTCAATTCGCTTGTCCCGAATCATCGCCTGGCGCAGTTTACAGCGTCCTTCTACGACATCGACGAAATCGTAGACGATTCGGTTTTCGAGACCCATGACAACGTCGAGGTTTCGTAAACCGATATCGGCGTCGATGCAGACCACGCGCAGGCCATGGGAAGCAAGCGCGGCACCGAGGTTGGCGGTCGCCGTCGTTTTCCCGACACCGCCTTTTCCGGAAGTAATCGTCACGATCTTCGCAGTCATTCGTTCATCTCCATAGCCTCGGATGGCGTTAATTACGCTTTGCCTGCCAGGGCTCGGCGATTAATTGACCTTCACGAACGAGGGCCATCTCCGGTCTTGGTTTTCCTTTTCGAGCCGGCGAAACGGAGATGTGGCTGGCGATGCGCAGCTGTGTCGGCACCAGGTCGAGCGCACAGACGACTGCGTTTTCATCGCCTTCGGCACCGGCATGGACCACACCCCGCAGGCGCCCCCAGACGATGACATGCCCGCCGGCAATGATCTCAGCGCCAGGATTGACATCTCCCAGCACGAGAACGTGTCCTGGGTAGCGTACGCTATGCCCCGAGCGCAGCGTACGTTCGATCAGGATCGCTTCTTCGCCTGGCAGCGCGAGGTCGGCCGTCTCAACGCGATCCGAAGCATCGGTTTTTTGCGTTGATAGTTCACGAGCTAACCCCAGATCGGCCGCAGCGCTGCGAGTGGTCTCGGACGTTGAAAGTACTGCCCAGAGAGTCACCTCGCTGCGAGACAGTTCATCGCGTAAGCTTCCCAGATCGGCGGCGCCTAGAGAGCGATCCCCGACCTGCATTGCGACTCGAGCGCCGTGAAGGAAATCTTCGCGGTCGGCAACCGAGGTTAGCAGTAGCTGGCGGACACCCTGCCAGTCACCGGGGGGCAGGGTGATCAGCAAACCATCGCGAATGCCCTTGATCTCGATTGTACTGTCCATGGTCGACTCAGGTGGCGATTATAGCACGCGGCTGAACTCCAGGCGACCAGTACGGGAAATCGCGCCAGTAATTTATGTCAAGTCGAGTAAGGGGATGTACCAGGTACAATCACTCATTTTCGCATAGCCATTAGTCAAGGGCTATGCTCAACTGCGGTCGATTGGTGATCTCAGCACTTCTCAAGGAGCCCGTTCGGCATCGATAGCCCGGATTTCAAAGTAAGCCTCGAGCACCTGCTTTACAATCGGGCCCGAGGTCACTGCGCCCTCGCCGCCATAGTAGACGAAGGCGACGATGGCGATCTCGGGGTTCTCGTACGGGGCATAAGCCGCGTACCAGGCGTGGGTGGGAAATTCACCCGGGATGCAAAGTCCACGGTTGAAAACGAACTGGTCGCAGAATTCACCGGTCCCCGTTTTCCCGGCGGAGGAGATGGATTCGAGATCAGCATACCCATTGGCTGTGCCATCCGGATCGGTTACAACCAGGTGCAAGCCTTGCTGAACATAGTCAATCACCTGCGGATCGACGAGCACATCCGGAGTAGGGAACCCATCGGCTGAGAGCGGTAGATCCTGGCGCGAGTTGCGAACCATATCACGCAGCTCGGTTGGCATCGTGGGGCAATCGGCGGCAATTTCAGAGGAAGGGGTGAGGACATCATCGGCGATATCCCACAGCACGCAGGGCTCGTAGCGCTGGACGATGTTGCCTTCGCCGTCAAGTACATCGGTGACAAGGTGAGGCCACATGACCTTCCCCCCGTTGGCGATGGTCGAGATCGAGCTCAGCACCTGCAGCGGAGTTGCCCCCACGAAGCCCTGGCCGACGACAGTATTGTATGTATCCCCTGTAGACCAGTTCTCGCCCAGGTTGATCCGCTTCCAATCCTCATCTGGGATTAAACCATTTTCCTCGCCGGGGAGATCGATCCCGAGCGGTGCTCCGTAGCCCAGAGCCGGGGCATAGGTATTGATGCCGCTCACACCAAGACCGCCACCCTCGACCTGGCCCGGATATCCGCCGCCAATCTTGTAGAAGTAGACGTTGCACGACCAGGCGATGCCGTGCACGAAGTCGACTTGACCATGCCCACCCTCTTTCCAACACACGAAATCCTTAGATTTCCCTGGATCGGTTGGGAAGTACTTATTGGTGATCGTGATCTTGCCAGGATCATCCAGCTGTTGAGAGGGGGTTATCACACCCTCGTTCAGCGCACCGAGCGCGGTCACGATCTTGAAGGTGGATCCCGGAGCGAACTCGCTTGAGATCGCGTGATTCGTGAGCGGGCTGCCACGCTGGTTGGCGAGCAGCTGCTCATAGAGTTCGAGGAAGCGGTTGTTGTCGTAACTCGGAAGTGAGACCATGGCCAGGATTTCGCCAGTCTGTGGGTTCATCGCGATGACAGCGCCCATCGGGCTGCGTTCTTCGCCGGCGTAACGGTTGATGAACTCGATCCGGTTGGCGAGGGCGGCCTCGGCCGCAGCCTGCAAACGGGTGTCGATGCTCAAACGCAGGCTGTTGCCAGGCAGGGGCTGGGTGAACGTGCCGATATCGCGCAGTTCCTGCCCGGCGACATCGCGCTCGACATCCTTAAGCCCGTTGCGGCCTGCCAGGATGTCCTGAAAAATGCCCTGATAACCGACCTCGACCCCTGCGTATCCAATTCGATCTCGCGCCGGGACGAAACCAAGATTCGAGTAGTATTCCTCCAGGGTTGGAGTAATCGGGCCCATGTATCCAATCAGGGCTGACGTCAATTCGCCGGTGATGTACTCGCGCACCGGGACAGTCTCAATCTGCACGCCGGGCATATCGATCTGCTCCTCGCGCAACACGCGAGCAACCGTTTCGTCGATATCGCAGGCGACCGGCCAGGCGTCGTAAGGTGAGTTGGTCAACCCTTCCTGCACCAGCTGGATGATGCCCCGACCAGGCACGCAGGGCGCAGCCACATCACCCTCTTGATCGACCGGAACGCCGGTCAGCTGTGAAAGCCGGCGGTAAATCGCGTCTACTTCAGCCTGGCTGTCGGGCAGCAACGCAGGCACGATCATCACCCGGAAAGACGGGATGTTGGCAACCAGCTGAACCCCATTTCGATCGTAGATGACTCCGCGAGGAGCGGGGATATTAACTTCATCCAGGCGGTTTGCTTCAGCCTGCGAGAGGTAGTCAGACCCTTGTAGGACCTGCAAATTGAAAAGACGCAGGACATATATCAAGACAGCCAGGCCGATAATGAGATAGGTCAGGAATAGCCGATTAGATTGGACTTTGCTGCCACCCTCGTTCTGCATGCTGACAAAACCTCAAATTTCCAACTCAGGAGGGAACAAACGGCGCCTGAGGCCGATCAGGAGCTGGCTGGCGGGCAGAGCCAGGATCACGTTTAAGAACAAGCTTGGCAAGATCACGCGCCCCAACGCAAAGTTAAGGTCAATCGTACGCCCCATCAGGAATAGGACGGCCAGGAACCAAAAATGATAGGCGAGCGACCCGAGAAGTGTGATGCCGAGCGGCATGAGGAGATGCGCCTCCCAGACGCGCCCCTCGTACAAGGATACCAGATAGGCGACCAGGATCAGGATGATCGCGCTTGAACCAAATGGCAGTTCCGAGAACATATCCAGCAGGCTTCCCCCGATCAGACCCCAGACCATGGCCTCGGTCTTCCCGCCGGCCAAGGCCCAGCCGATCACAGCCAGCAGGACCAGGTCCGGCCGTCCGTCAATGAATCGGAACGACCCCAGTAAACTTGACTGGAGAATAGCGAGTCCAACGAGAAGAGGGATGCCGAGAAGGTAGGCCATCGGTCAATCAGGGGGAGCTGGACTCGAGGATGATGGGCTGGAAGTTGGTGATCACCAGCACGATGTTCAGCTCTTCAAAGTCGACGCTGGGCTGTATCGTGGCGGTCTGGAACAGGTCAAAATCCCGCCGGCGAATGCTCGTTACCTGCCCAACCGGAATGTTGGATGGATACTTGCCTCCCAGACCGGATGTCAGTACGAGTTCGCCCTGGGTGAGATTGGCGTTCAGGTCGATCAAATCCACGATAAGATCACCGTTTAATTCTGCCGTGAGGATTCCCTCCGTACGGGCATCCTGAAAACGGACGTTTACAGCTGTATCCGGGTCGGTGATCAGCTGAATCCTGGCATAACTGGCGAAGACTTCTACAATCCGCCCAACAAGACCACGGGCTGTGACGACCGGCATCCCCTTGGCAAGGCCATTGTCCGAGCCCTGGTTGATCAAAATGGAGCGTATAAACGGGCTGACATCGCGCCCGATCACATTTGCGGCCAGGTAGCGATTCTCGGGTTGGGAGCGAGCGTAATTCAAGAGTGCGGAGAGCGTCTCTGCCTCAGAGGCTTGCTCACGCAGGCTGATGATTTCCTGCTCGAGGCGTGCATTCTCGGCTTCAAGCCGGTTGATCTCCTCGCGCAACGCGGCCACGTCGCGTGGTGAGGCAAGCAGATCGCGCAGCGCGGAATAGCGAACGGCAAACCAGGTTTGTATCGATGTCACCGGTCGCATACCTAGATTCTGGAGTGGCTGCAGGAATCCACTGGCGTTGAGAATCAGCAGTGCGACGGCAACCAGAAGCAGTGAGCCGACGACAATCAAGCGGGAATTCGGGCGTTTCATCGTGGATTCGTTTTAGCGCCGGTTGAAATCGCTCCGGCAGCTTACCCCGGAGTGCGTTCGAGTCCGACCAGGAATCGGCCGTAGGTGTCGAAGTCGTCGAGAATGATGCCGGCGCCACGGGCAACGCAGGTCATCGGATCTTCAGCCCGCCAGACCCGCATGTGCAGTTCGTTCGACAGCCTCTCCGTCAGGCCATGCAGTTGGGATCCACCACCGGCCAGGCAGATCCCCTCTTCCATTAAATCCGCAATCAGCTCGGGGGGCGTCTCATCAATCGCGTCCCGCATTGTATCAACGATGATCTTGACCGAACCGCTCACGGCCTCGCGTATCTCGACCGAAGAGACCTCAATCGCCTCCGGCAATCCGCTGACTAGATTTCGCCCGCGCACACTGATGGTGCGCTCCTCTTTCAGAGGGTAAGCCGAACCAATTGTGATCTTGACCCGTTCGGCCATGCGTTCGCCGATCAGCAGGTTGTACTTATTCCGGATGTAATTAATGATGTCCTGGTCCAATTCATCGCCGGCAACACGCAGCGAGCGCGAGATGACGATCCCGCCCATCGAGAAGACGGCCATCTCTGTGGTGCCTCCGCCGATGTCGACAATCATAGAACCGCGTACCTCACCGATCGGCAGGTTGGCGCCCAGCGCAGCCGCGGTGGGTTCTTCAATCAGGTGTGTTTCGCGGGCGCCAGCTGCCATCGCGGCGTCGTAGACAGCACGTTTTTCGACCTCGGTCGCACCGCTTGGAATCCCGACGACGATGCGCGGCCTGGGCACTGGAACAATGCTCTGCTCGTGTGCTTTGGCGATGAAGTATTCAAGCATGCTTTCGGTGATATCAAACTCCGAGATAACGCCATCACGTAGAGGCCGAATGGCAACGACATTAGCCGGTGTGCGCCCAACCATCTGCTTCGCTTCGGCGCCCACAGCCAGGGTTCGCTTGCTCTTCTTCTCGATCGCGACCCAGGAAGGTTCATTGATGACAATGCCCTTGCCACGCACGTGAACCAGTGTGTTGGCGGTGCCTAAGTCGATTCCGATATCAAGGGAGAAAAGGCCCAGAAGCCAGTTTAGAGGATTGAATGCCAAATGAATGTACCCTCCGTCGTGGGCGAAGCCGGATTATACCATGCGGCGTCGTTGCACACTCCAGGCGCCGGCATCACGCAGAGAATTCGCATGGTAGACGGATGCTATAATCGCGCCAGGATGACACTCCAGGAACGGATACAGGACTACATTGAGGTTCACCAGCTACTCCAACCGGGTCAGCGGCTCGTTGCAGGCGTTTCAGGTGGAGCGGACAGCCTCTGCTTACTGCATGTTCTGGTGAATCTGGGCTATAAACCGATCGTCGCTCATTTCGACCATGGGTTGCGACCGGAAAGTGCCGACGAGGCTGATTTTGTGGCTGACCAGGCACGGCGGCTTGGTTGTGAATTCGTGCTTGAACAGGCCAGTACCGGTTTATTCGACTCCGATTCGGACGCTTCCATTGAAGCCGCAGCCCGTACAGCTCGCTATCGCTTTTTCGCATCCACAGCGGCAACACATCATCTGAGTACAATCGCGACAGGTCATACTGCCGATGATCAAGCCGAGACAATCCTGCTCCACCTTCTGAGGGGTGCAGGCCCAGGTGGTCTGCGCGGCATGCTTCCGGTAACCGATCTCGGGACATGGCCGATGCTGCCAAACAATAGCAGCCTGCATCTGGTGCGGCCCATGCTGGGGGAAACGCATGAAGCGGCTGTGGACTTCTGTGAGCATTCAGAGCTTGCCTTCCAACATGATCACAGCAACCGTGATCTGCGATTCACGCGCAACCGCATCCGGCACGAACTGCTCCCTTTGCTTGAGACGTTCAATCCTCGTATTCGGGAAGGGCTCAACCGGCTGGCGGAAATTCTTGTGGAAGATGTTGCCCTGATCGATCACCTGGTTGAGACGGCTCGCCAGGGGGTTGTGACCACCCCCGCACGAGGCCGGAGTGAGCTTTCTGTGCCGGGCTTTCTCCTACTCCCACCTGCGATCCAGCGGGGGTTACTTCGTGGGCTGTTCATGGAGCTTTTGGGGATGGATGGTGAAGTCGGGCTGGAAGAAGTTGAACGATTGCGTAAATTCATCCTCGATCCTCGGCGGCCGCGTGCGCTGCAAATGACTGGATCGCTCAGGGTGCAGGATGGTGGGGAGAAAATTTTCTTCATTCAACTAAACGAAATGGATCCCACCCTTCGGTATCCGCAAACATGCGTTGAAGAGCCGACGGTGATCCCGATCCCGGGAGAGTTGGAGCTGGCCGCTGGTTGGCGGATTCGCGCTAGCCTGGAAGAGACGCAAGAGGATCGTATTGCCTGGCTGAAATATGACTGGCCAAACCGGATCGTTCTGAACCCGAACCTGGCCAGGGAAGATCTGATGATCCGAAATCGCAACCCAGGTGATCGGATGAGCTTGTTTGGATCCAACGCCACCCAGAAAATTTCGGATCTGATGATCGACCGCAAGGTACCGCCGGAAGCCAGGGATCGCTGGCCGCTTCTAGTTGCGGGTGATGAGATTGTCTGGGCGCTCGGATTAGCGAGAAGCGCCGCAGGAGCTGTTTCTAGCGAGGCACGCCAGGCTCTGGTCATGGAGCTGTTGCCACCAAGATTTGACAACTAAGCCGGCACTCTCATGTTGACCGGAATGTCCGCTTTTGCTACAATCAAGCCCAACAATTGAATAGCGGGAGATCAGCGTATGGGTCTCGTTCCTTCTGGACGAGATCACGAGGTGGAGGTTCCCCTGTGCGAGCAGGGGCTAACCCGCCAGTCTAACGGCGGGGAAAATCGAACAGATCAGCGGATGCCTCCGAAGCCCGCCACAGGCTTCCCTCTCCCTTCCAGGTGAGCCGGATTGGAAAATCGACCGGTGACGGTAGAGACAGCAGCTCCGGCAGTGGCCAGTCACGTAGCATTCTTGCACGTGGACTGAGGCTGTATGGAAGGGCGATTCTCCCAGACCTGGCACGCCCTGCGTGCCTTTTTTTATTTCCCCAGAGGGGAAAGGAGGATTGGACGGTTGAGAGGGATCCATGGTCAACGCAACGCTTTGAGCTCGAAATACATTCTCCGCTGCATGCGGACCGGAGGAGGAACGAAATGACGCGCGAGGTGATTGAACGTGCAAAGAAAGACGATGTGAAATTCATCAGCCTGCAGTTCACCGATGTGACCGGCGCGGTAAAGAGCGTCGACATTCCAGTCGGACGGCTAGCCGTGGCATTGGAGGATGGGGTCTGGTTTGATGGCTCATCGGTGGAAGGGTTTGCCCGCATCCAGGAGAGCGATATGCGCCTTGTTCCTGATGCCGATACCTATGCCGTGCTGCCGTGGTCGCAAA
>Ga0307424_1002064_pt1 | contig 10125 bp, 8 predicted proteins | sample SalMarWE160320MG_FD_202157 | JGI IMG/M metagenome (GOLD analysis project Ga0307424, IMG submission 202157) | Salt marsh sediment microbial communities from the Plum Island Ecosystem LTER, Massachusetts, United States - WE1603-20 | ecosystem: Environmental > Aquatic > Marine > Intertidal zone >...
CGGCGACTTCGCGCGGCATGTATCTTTCGTCGTGCTTGGCGAGCACGCTGTCGGCCCGGAACAAACCGGGGCGCTCGAGCACACCTTCGGCGATGACGCCTTGGCCTTCGCGGAACAGATCGGGCAGAACGCCGGAATAGTTGACCTCAACCGCCTTGTTGCCGTCGGTCACCTCGAAGCGGACGGCGAGGTTTTTGCCCTTGACCACCGTTCCTGGCGCAACCAGGCCGCCGATGCGAAGCCGTGTTCCGGGTCGAATATTCTTTTCGACCAGCTCGGTCGGCGAATGGAAGAACACGATCGAGTCGTTGAGGGCGTAGAGCACGAGGCCAACCGCCGCTGCGAGCACTGCGAGCGATCCGGCGATCAAGGCGAAACGGCGTTGCTTGCGCGTCATGCTTCCTGCTTTCGGTCGTTATCCTTCGACCCCCAGCGCCTTCACTCCCATGTCTAGGCGCTGCAGCTTATTCGGGTCGCCCGCGAGCGCGCGTCGCGCATCGCTCGCCGCCGCCCGCGCTTTGTCGTGCTCGCCGAGCACCATGTAGGACCGCACGAGGCGCAACCAATCTTCGACGTCCGACCCGTCGGTTGCAAGCCGCGCTGCGAGCCGCTCGACCATGCCCCGCGCCATCTCGCGCTGCTCGGCCGTCATTTCGGCGGATGCATCGGGCGTCGGGGCCGCGTCGGCGGCCGCTGGACCGCCGCCAGGCTCGCCGAGCGCCGCAATAGCCTGGCGCACGAACGTAACCCACGGAGCGCCTGCGGGCACCCGTGCGATCATGCCTTCCCAAATGCGGCGCGCTTCCTCGGGTTGCCCGGCCTGCTTGGCGGCCAGCCCGAGATAGAGGGCCGCGGTGACATTGTCCCGGTCGAGTGCAAGTGCGCGCTCGAATTCCACCTTGGCCTCAGGAGTTACCATGCCGCCGGCCGCCGCCGCGAGCGCCTCGCCGAGCCCGGCGACGCGGTCTGCAGTCGCGCCGAGCAAGCGGATCGCGTTGCGGCGCGCCTTCGCTGCATCGTCGAAGCGCTCCAGTCGCATATAGGCGGGGGCGAGTACCTCCCAACCGCGTCCGTCATCGGGATTGCGTCCGAGATGCGCCTCGACCTGCCCGACCAGGGACGCGAGCGACGTTGGCTCGTCGGTGGCGGCTCCCGCGCCCGCGTGGGCACGCGCGAGACGATCCGCCAGCGGCTGCCCCGGGAGTTCGGGAGAACCCAGCGCGAGGTAAAGCGCAACCGCGCCGAGCGGTAACGCGATCAGCGTGGCGACAGACGCAATGCGCCAGGGGCGTGGGGCGGCCTCTGCGTCGGGCCGATGGGTTGTGTCCGCGCGCTCCGCCGCTGCGATCAGCCGGCGGGAGATTTCGATGCGGGCAGCTTCTGCCTCCGGCTGTGCGATCGCGCCGCGAGCGAGATCACGATCGACTTCCGCGAGCTGGTCGCGGTAAACGGCAAGGTCGCTGTCCGCATCCGCGGCAGGCGCCGGGGCGCGCGTAAGCAGCGGCCGCACCACGACGAAAATCGCCGCGGCGGTCATCAGCCCCAACACCAACCAAAACACCATAGGCGGTTCCGGCCTGCGAAGCGTTCCTGGGTCATGGCGACAGACCATGGCCCGCACCTTCCCGACTTTAACAAATATCAAAAACCGGTCGGCGTTGTGTTCGTCGCGCCCGTCCCGCAAATGCACTTGCCCGGCGCGAAGCCGGGCAAGCAGGCGATATCGAGGAAGCCGGGCCGCGGTTGGCGTTCGATGCCGCGGTCAGCCGGTCTGCTGAATGGCCGACAACAGCCAGGCGCCGCCGTGCGCCCTGCGGAACGTCCACACCTCGGTCACCACCTCGGGCGTATCGCTTCCTTCGACCAGGCGCCCGCTGGCGCCATCAAGCGTGCGGTCCACAAGCGAGAAGCGCATGGCAACCGTGGCATATTCCGTTTCGCCTTCGCGCCAGGCCTCGGCGAGATCGCCTTGCTCCAGCTTGACGTTGGAGACGCGGTTGACGACGCCGCGGCTGGCGTTTTGCGCAAGCTCCTCGGACAAGTAGGAGAGCATTTCCGGCGTCACCCGGGCGCGCAGGGCGCTCAAATCCTCTGCGCTGTAGGCCGCTTGAATTTCGCCGAGCAGCCGCTCGAACGCCTGGTAATCCTCGGGTCGAATTTCGACCTGCTGCAAGCCTGCCGCCGCCGCACCGCCGCCGAGCGGGCCAAGCCCGGATCGGTTTAGGCCGATATCGCGCAGCTGCGGTCCGCCGGCCAAGGCGGGCTGACGCCGCCCCCGCCACATCCGGAAAAGCAGCATACCCGCGAACGCGACCAGCCCGATCTGCAAGAGCAGGCCGAGCAACGAGGCAAAGCCAGTAAGCCCGCCGAACAGGCCGTGGCCGAATAACAGGCCGAACAGGCCGGCGCCTAGGAAGCCCGCCGCGAGCCCGCCAAGCAGCCCACCGCCGAACAGACCGGAACGGTTGAATCCGCCGCCGATTCCCGGTGTTCCAGCGTTAGGGCGCGCAAACGTTCCTGGCTGGGTGATTGAGCGCTCGATGGGTGAAATCGATCCCGGCGCGGTCCGCGTCGTGGGCGGGGCGGAAAAAGTGCGAAAACCGCGGCTGCCGAAGCTCGATCTGCCGCCGCCGATACGCGCATCGGCGTAATCCGCCGCGCCAAGCGCGAGACCCGACAAGAGAGCCAACGCAGCGAGCCAAGGACCCAAACGAAACCGAAGCATTCTAACCTCCTGCGCCCAAGGAAGGGCGAACTCTCGGCCCTATATCGGGTCGGTGAGGCGGAAAGAGAAGAAGCTTGTTTGCCGCAACCGGGCTGCGTCCGGGGCAGGCTGGTACATCCCTTCGTCCAGCCTCGTTGCGCGACTTTTGGTTTTAATTTCGAGGCTGTGCGTTGCTTCGGGATCGGGGCCGAAGGATCGGCTTAGAGCATTTTCCGGCGAAGTGGAAACCGGTTCGCCGCAGAAAATGCGACCACTCAAGGACAATTAGAGCGAATTCCGATTCCAACGGAACGGAATTCGCTCTGGGCGGAACGTGCGCCGCCGGCCTGCGGCTTCTTCTTAGCCTGGGTGACGGTTGTTTCCGATGGTGCAGGCCTGGCGAGACGCAGGCGTTCGCGGCGTTGAGCCCACATCCCCTCGAACTACTCCTGCCAATTGCGCACGACGAACACGGCCTGCGCGACGACGCGGCCGAGGCGGCCGCCCGCCCACACGAGATTATAGGGAACGAACTCGCGCCACGCGTCGTCGTTTTCGGAGATCGCGCGGGCGATCAGGTTGCCGGCGATGGCGCTCGTGTTGAGGCCGTGGCCGCCGAACGCGCTCGCAACCCAAAGACCGGGCGAAACCTCCCCGATCTGCGGCATGCGGTGGACCGCGAACCCCATCGTGCCCGCCCAGGCGTAGGCGATCGCGACATCGCCGAGCTGCGGATAGGTGCGCGCGATGGCTGCCTTGAATGTATCGGCGACCCGGCGCGGATCGCGCGCGAAAGGACCACCGCTGCCCGCCCACATCAGGCGGTCACCGTCCACGATACGGTAGTGGTAATTGGCGAAGCGCGAGTCGCTGACCGCCCCCGAATAGGCGATGGCGTGACCGAGCCGCTCGCCGAGCGGTTCAGTCACCGCGACATAGCCGGTGACCGGCAGAAGAGTCTCGGCAAGCTGCGGCATCAGGCCGGCGATCAGCGTATTGCCCGCGAGCACGACGTGGTCCGCACGCACCAGGGCGGCCGGCGTCAGCACCCGCTTGCGCACGCCCGCGGGGTCGATCTCCAACGCGCGCGTGTGTTCGAAAATGCGTGCGCCCGCCTCCTCGGCGGCGCGGGCGAGACCGAGCGCGTAATTGAGCGGGTGAATGTGGAAGGCGTTCGGGTAGTAGATGGCGTGAAAATAGCGCTCGCTGCGCAACACGTCGCGCACGCGCTCGGTCGGCCAACCCTCGACCGCGGCGCCGAATTCCTGTCCGAGCATGCCGACGAGCGCGATCATCTCGTCTCCAGTGTCCACCTTGGAGACGTCGAGCCAGCCGCGCCGCGGCTGCACGTCGGCCATGTTGCACTCGTCGATGGTCGTGCGGACGTATTCGAGCCCGGCGTCCGCTATGGCCCAGAGCTTTTTCGCCTGGTCGAGTCCGACGCGTTCGACGATCCCGATAATGTCGGCGGCAAAGCCGGGCAGGACGAAGCCGCAATTGCGGCCCGACGCGCTCCAGGCGACGCGCTTTTCCTCGAGAACAACCACCGACCAGCCCAGCCGCGCGATTTCGCGCGCGGCCGTCAGGCCTGCAAGCCCGCCGCCGATGACGCATACATCGACATCGAGATCGGCCGCGAGCGGCGGCCGTTCGGGCGCGGCGACCGCCGTCGCCGCATACCAGCTTCGCCCATAGTCCTCTGCCGCTCCGTCCTGCATCCGCCCTCGCTTGCCGATTGATGGGTTTCGCTACCAGAGCGAATTCCGTTCCAGTGGAATCGGAATTCGCTCTAATTGTCCTTGAGTGGTCGCATTTTCTGCGGCGAACCGGTTCCCACTTCGCCGGAAAATGCTTTCTAACGCCTATTTGGCGCATTTTTACAGCCGAGCGGCTGCGGCTAGCTCTCCTGCTTGCGTCGCGAGGAGAAAGGGGCCGGCTGCGGCGCGAACTCCGCGGGGCGTAGCTGGTGGGCGATCTGGTCGAGCACGGCATTCACCATGCCGGTCTCATCGTGATCGACGAAGGCGCTCGCGACGTCCACATATTCGGAGATCACCACGCGGGCGGGGATGTCGTGACGCTTATCGAGTTCGTAGGCGCCGGCGCGCAACACAGAGCGCAGGATCGCCTCGACGCGTTTGAGCGGCCAGCCAGAGGCGAGCGCATGATCAACAAGCGGATCAAGCCGCCGCTGTTCGGCCACGACCCCGGCGACGATGTCGCGAAAAAAGCCGGCTTCCGCCGGCAGATATTGCTCGCCTTCGATCTCGCGCCCGATCCAGTGACGTTCGAAATCCGCAAGAATGTCCTGCAGCGGCGTTCCGGCGATGTCCATTTGATAGAGCGCCTGCACTGCTGCGAGCCGCGCCGCGCCGCGCCGGTTCGCCTTGCGCGGCTCCTCGACGGGACCGCTCACGGCTCGCCCCGCGGGTTCTGCAGATGTCGCTTGACGTGGATCAGGGCGAGTGCGGCGATAGCGGCGACGCCGCCTTTGTCTCCTTCCTCGGGATCGGCGCGCACTTTCGCCTGCGCCGGCGTATCAACCGTGAGGATGCCATTGCCGATCGGCACGCGATGTTGCACTGCGAGATCCATCAATGCGCGCGCCGACTCGCGAGCCACGATTTCGTAATGGCTGGTCTCGCCGCGAATGACGCAGCCGAGCGCCACGATCCCGTCATAAGGCATGCGTCGCGCATGCATCGGCGCTTCGAACGCCATCGCGACCGCCTGCGCGACTTCGAGCGCGCCCGGCACGGTGACGATGTCCCATTCGACCTGCGCCGCGTCGAGCACCCGCCGCGCGCCTTCGAGCAAAGCGTCGGCGATATTGCCGTAGTAGCGTCCCTCGACGACGAGAACGCGCGCGCCCGGCAACGGCGCGAGATTGACGTGAAACGAGGTGCGTGGGCCGGCCATTCTGTTCCCCGGAAGCGCGCCGTGAGTAGCAAGTCGGTCAGGCGCAGCGCAAGCCGATTTGGAACGCGTTCAGCGGACCTGTAGTCGTGGTTGCATTGCGGTGCCGTCCTCGCGTCGCGGCGAAAATCACTGTCGGGCTTCAATCAGCCGCGCGGCGTAGCGCGCCATGAGATCGACTTCAAGATTGACGCGGTCGCCGCGCGCAAGCGCTCCGAACGTCGTCACCGTCAGCGTATGGGGAATGATCAGCGCCGTGAAGTCGTCGCCGGCAACTTCGTTCACCGTCAGCGAGACGCCGTCGAGCGCGACCGAGCCTTTGGCGGCGATGAGGCCGGACAAATGCGCTGGCGCCCGAATGGTGAACCGCGCGGTTTCGACGAGGTCCTCGCGCGCGACCACTTCAGCGAGGCCATCAATATGTCCGGTGACGATGTGGCCGCCGAGCTCGTCGCCGATCTTGAGCGAGCGTTCGAGATTGATGCAGGGTCTCCGGCGCGGCGTCCACCGCAAACCACGTTAGCCTGTCCGCTTCGCCCGCATCGACGACCGTCAGACAAACGCCGCTGCAGGCGATCGATGCGCCGGTATCGATCGAAGCGCGGTCGTAGTGACAAGCAATCGTCAGCCGCCGCAAGTCCGCCGCGCGCGGCGCAACCTCGATCACTTCGCCGATGTCGGTGACGATGCCGGTGAACATGCGTTTCGTCCCTGGATTGCGACGCTGGATTGGTAATGCCGCTGCGCCGCGGCGCGGAGTCGACTCGCAGAGTTAAATTGCGTAGTCGAATCGCAAGCCGAGATCGCAGCTAAATTGTTGATTTTACTGGCGGGAGCGACGGGGCTCGAACCCGCGACCTTCGGCGTGACAGGCCGACGCTCTAACCAACTGAGCTACGCCCCCGGACCGCGATATATCCAAATGGTTCGGAGCGGCTGAGATAAGACCCCCCCAGAGCGAAGTCAAGTTAGCCTCCTGGTTCGGGGTCGATGAGATGCGGCGCCGCGCCGATGACCAAAGATGCGGTTGAAATTTCTACCGCCGAAGCGCGGTGTAAGTGTCCCTCGGAGCGCTCGGTCAACCGAAAGCGCTTGGCTCCGGCCCGCAAAATCGCAGTCATCCCCGCCCGGAGCCGCGAATTTATTGGGGAAATGCGTGAGGAACCCACAAAAAACCAGGAAAAACGGGCCTTTTTTGCATTTTACCGCTGGCGTAAGCGCGAGAATCATCTATTTGACGGGAGTTTTCGCGGTCTTTTGACCGCAAATGGAGGACGTTCGATGGTTAAGGCAGCCCAACCTACCGTGACGCTCAAGCACCTCGCACACCTGATCGCGACGCAGCACGAGCTTGCGAAGAAGCAATCAGAAGCCATTCTCAATGACATGGTCGGTCTGGTGGTGAAGCACCTCAAGAAGGGTGACCGCATCCGCATCGGTGGGCTTGGCATTTTTCAAGTCAGGAAGCGCGCCGCCCGGATGGGGCGTAATCCGGCGACCGGCGAGCCAATCAAGATCAAGGCCAGCAAGAAAGTGGCGTTCCGCGCCGCCAAGGAGCTCAAGGAAGCGATTTAGCGTCGAGGCGCTCATCGTCTCGGTTCGTGACGCGCGGGGACAGCGCTTGGCCGTCCCGCGCATCACGTCACAGCAGCGCCCTGCGCCGGAAAAGGACCGCGCCGCAGCGCGGGCTTAAAAGCGGATTGTCCGCGAAGCGACGCGCGGCACCGCTCCAAGGTTTACTTGCACCGTCCTGTCACCAGCTGGCGACCGCCGACATCGGCGCCGCTCGGGTGGTGCGTTCCTTTTTCAAGAGCTCCGCCAGGAGGAACGCCAAGTCGATTGACTGATCGGCGTTGAGCCGTGGATCGCAGAAAGTGTGATAGCGGCTATCGAGATCTTCGTCGGTGATCGCGCGGGCGCCGCCGGTGCACTCCGTCACGTTCTGCCCGGTCATTTCGAGATGGACGCCTCCGGCAAAGGTGCCTTCGCCGGCATGTACGGTGAAGAAGGTCTTCACCTCCTGCAGGATACGGTCGAACGGCCGGGTCTTGAATCCGTTTGCAGAGGTGATGGTGTTTCCGTGCATGGGATCGCACGACCACACGATGTTGCGGCCTTCGCGCTTAACCGCGCGCACCAGCGGCGGCAGCATCTCGCCGACCTTGTCGGCGCCGAAGCGGCAGATCAGCGTCAGACGTCCAGGCTCGTTCTCCGGATCGAGCGTGTCGATCAAACGCAGAAGTTCATCCGGCTTGAGCGATGGTCCGCACTTTAGCCCGAGCGGGTTTTCGATGCCGCGGCAGAATTCGACATGGGCGTGGTCGGGTTGACGCGTGCGGTCGCCGATCCACAGCATGTGGCCCGACGTGCAGTACCAGTCGCCGCTGGTTGAATCGACGCGCGTCATTGCTTCTTCGTAACCGAGCAGCAACGCCTCGTGGCTGGTGTAAAGTTCGGTCGTGCGCAGCTCGGGGTGGCTTTCGAGATCGAGTCCGCATGCGCGCATGAAAGCGAGCGCTTCGGAGATCTGGTCGGCGAGTTGCATGTAGCGCCGCGACTGGGGACTGTCCTTGACAAAGCCGAGCATCCATTGGTGCAGGCTTCCCAGATTGGCGTAGCCGCCCTGGGCGAAGGCGCGCAGCAGGTTCAGCGTCGCCGCCGACTGCCGGTAAGCTTGGAGGTGCCGGCGCGGGTCAGGACAGCGCGCCTCCGGGGTGAATTCGTTGTCGTTGATGATATCGCCGCGATAGCTTGGCAGCTCCACGCCGCCGCGCTTTTCCGTCGGCGCCGAACGCGGCTTGGCGAATTGGCCGGCGATGCGCCCGACTTTCACGACCGGAGAGGCTGCCGCATAGGTCAGCACCACGGCCATCTGCAGGAAGACGCGGAAGAAGTCGCGGATATTGTTGGCGCCGTGTTCGGCGAAACTTTCCGCGCAGTCGCCACCCTGGAGCAGGAACGCTTCGCCCTTGGCGACCTGCGCCAGCGCCTTCTTCAAATTGCGCGCTTCCCCGGCGAAAACGAGAGGTGGGAAGGTCGAAAGCTGCTTCTCGACTGCGGCGAGCGCCTGCGGGTCGGGATACTCCGGCACCTGCACGACTGGTTTCGTGCGCCAACTGTCGGGCGTCCAACGCTCGGCCATGATGAAACTCCGATTTTTATCCGATCGCAAAAGCCCGCACCGGCGCGGACAGCCAACGCTTATACACGAGAGTAATTTGGTCAAACCAGGGCGATTAGCGCCGGGCCTGCCTATTCCGCCGCCTCGCGCTGCAACTGCTCAGCCGGCTGGCGCATGGTCACCAGCTCCTCCGCCGCCGTCGGATGCACCGCCATGGTGGCGTCGAAATCCGCTTTGGTCGCCCCCATCTTCAACGCAATCCCGACGAGTTGAATCATTTCAGCGGCGCCTTCGCCGAGGATATGGCAGCCGACGATGCGATCGCTCGTGGCATCGACCAGCAGTTTGAAAAACATCGTGGTGTCGCGCCCCGCCAGGGTCGCCTTCATCGGCCGGAACATGGTTTTGTAGACGTCAAGCTTGGCGTACCGCGCCGCCGCCTGCGCCTGCGTCAGGCCGATCGTACCGAGCTCAGGCTCGCTGAAGACCGCCGTCGGCACATTGGTGTGGTCGACCCTCGTTGGTTTGCCGCCGAATACGGTGTCGGCGAACGCATGGCCTTCGCGGATCGCGACCGGCGTCAGATTGACCCGATTGGTGACGTCGCCGACGGCGTAGATGTGCAGCGCCGACGTGCGGGAATATTCGTCGACCGCGATCGCTCCATTCGCGTCGAGCGCGACGCCCGCCTTTTCCAGCCCCAACCCGGCGACATTCGGCGGCCGGCCCAGCGCAAACATCACTTGATCGGCGGTGATGGTGAGGCCGCCGGACGAGAGATGCACGGAGAAGTGCTTGCCCATCGGCTCCACCGCACTCACCGTGGCGCCGGTGATTACATGGACGCCGCGCTTCTCCATCTCGACGCGCACCTGATGGCGCAGGTCGTCGTCGAAACCGCGCAGAATATTGTCGCGGCGATAGACCAGGGTCACGTGCGCGCCGAGCCCGGCGAAGATGCAGGCGAACTCCACGGCGATGTAGCTGCCCCCCTGAATAAGGACGCGATGGGGGAATTCCGGAAGGTGAAACACCTCGTTCGAAGAAATGACGTGCTCGATGCCGGTAATCGGCGGGCCCAGACTGGGCGACGATCCTGTCGAGATCAGGATATGCGCCGCGCGGATGCGCTCGCCCGTCGCAACGAGACGGAGCGTGTGCGCGTCTTCGAACACCGCGCGGCTTTTAACGAGAGCGACACCCGATTTCTCCAAGGTGGTCACATAGGCCGCTTCGAGACGAGCGATTTCCTTGTCTTTATTGGCGATCAAGGTCGCCCAATCGAATGTCGGGGTCGAAAGCGAGAAGCCGTAGCCTTCCGCGTCTTCGAACTCGTGCGGAAAACGCGATGCGTAGACCAGGAGCTTTTTTGGCACGCAGCCGC
>Ga0307424_1002069_pt1 | contig 10109 bp, 9 predicted proteins | sample SalMarWE160320MG_FD_202157 | JGI IMG/M metagenome (GOLD analysis project Ga0307424, IMG submission 202157) | Salt marsh sediment microbial communities from the Plum Island Ecosystem LTER, Massachusetts, United States - WE1603-20 | ecosystem: Environmental > Aquatic > Marine > Intertidal zone >...
GAACTATCTCGCGGGGGGTAATACAGAAGTTCGGAACTGGGTCGTCTATCGAGTGTACGTTACGTCCGAAACCCCAAGATTCTAAGCCGCCTGGGTTAACGATTTTGATGGCGTAACCTTTAGTAGTGTTCATCATCCACGCTACATGTCTCGCGCAGCCTTCTATATCGCCTCTTTTGAGGTACTCAAGCACAAACCACCAGTCGCCAATCAGCGGATAAGTTGCCTTATCCAGCATTGGTATATCGTTCAGTTCTTCGTGAGTGTGTTTAGCTCCCAGAGGTGCCATAGACGGGTTCATTACGGTAGTGTAACCCATTCTTGAGTAACGGTAACCAGTCGTAAAAGTTGACGGAATAGAGTAGCCAACACCCGACCTTGTTATGGCAGTCTTACATTCAACATCTTTCACATGATCCTCTGGACGCAGAAGTCTGCCCGTGTTCACTTCTCCACCCGCAATGTGACTGTGAATGTCCACGCCACCCGGCATCACAGTCAAGCCAGTCGCGTCAATCACTTTTGCGTTCAATTCATTAACTGTTTCAACGATTTTGCCGTTCCGTATGGCAATATCCATTTTTTCGCCGTCAATTCCGTTGATGGGATCGAAGACAATTCCGTTTTTTATCAGCAACTCCATTCTAGTTCGCCCCCTTCTTCTCTTGTGATTTTATGCGACGCACTTCTTCGAGTATTCTCTGCAGTATTTCTTCATCTGAAAGGAATCCTTCCGGCGGCTCAACCACCTTTTTGAGTGGAAGTGGCACATGGTCCATACGGTAGGCTGTGCCCGCCTTTTCTATACCTACGATTGACGAGGGGAAGACCACATCGCCGACCATTGCTGTAACGTTCATGTGAGGATCAATTACAATAAGCGGGGTCTTGACTAGGTGCTCAGCCGCTTTTCGCGGAAAGTTACTAACCGGGTCTGAAGCAATAACGAGGGCTGCGTCTGATTCTTTTCGCAATAGAATGTCGACTACAGTTGTTTCGCCTGGGTTGTATTTTGGGTAACCTAGGGAGAAATCGATTGCGTAGGGGTAGCCGCTCTGCCAGGTGAAAACTGTGTTTGCGCCAGTTACGTTGAAGTGTCCTCTCATGGGTATGATGACGAACTTTGTTCTCATGTTTAAATCGCGTATAAGAGAAATTGCATCCTCCACGTTTCTGAATTTACCTGCGCTCTGCGTTAAACCCATGCCGAAAAATATTACCCCAAACTGGCAGTTTATCATGACGTCAACTAACTCTTCCAGATATTCCACCGAAACGCCGCCAACCTCGTCGACGTCAAGCTCTTCCTCCTTAACTAGTGCGCGTATAGCCTGCATTATTTCGTAGTCTTTGCCTGGTTTGACTTGGATGAAATAGTCAGCCGCATTTGCGGTCATTGTTTTTCGAACATCGACTACTATTAGTTTGCGCCCTTGTGTGCATGTGCGCACGCATTCTTTATTCATTGTTGCAGGATTATTGTTTACACATACAGTGTGCGTAGGCATATTCAGGGTTTCAGGAGGCTTATTATCACTTACAGTTTCAGCGCTTTCACAGTAGAGCCCTCTTCTTCTTGCAACACTTGACCGCTTTTTCATGCCTACTGAAGCCTTAACTTTGTTAAGGTAACTTTTCCATTCGCTAGCTTCAAATCGTCCATCTGTGAAGGACGTATATCTTTCTAAATGTCTTGGATGTGCGCTCCATGGGTCACATCCCCAGTAAATAATTAAATCGGCGCGGTGCCTAATCTGCCCCAACGTGGCTGTTGGGATTCCCACTTCTTGAACACCTAGAATTGACGGTCCATGACAAACAACCGCTGTGTTATCAAGGACACCACCAACCTCTTCAGCTAGCTCCACGCCTACCCGCTGGGCTTCGCAGTCAGTAGAACTCCAGCCATACAATATTGGATAGCTGGCGTTGGCGAGAATTTCGGCGGATTTATGTATTGCTTCTTCATAGGAAACAGGAACCAGTTTGCCGTCCTTTCTTATTAGGGGCGTTTTAGTCCTGTGTTCAGTCATGTAATTTAGAAATTTGGACTCGCACATTGCACAGCCGTTTTTTATTTGAGTCACTTTGCCGTCTTCGATGGTTAATTCAATATCGTCACATAAACAGCCGCAAACTGGGCACGTTACAGATTTAACTATTGACATATCTTTCACTTTCCAAATTGCTTCATGAGCAGTTCTTTCAAGGTCAAAACAGGCTTATCAGGAGCCGGCTCAACTTCAGCGGGAGTTCCTCTAAAAGAAGGCATCCCAATGCTTGTTGTCTCGTTGCTGACAATTGAGTTAGCCCAAGGACCATAAGGAATGTAAATCATGCCGGGCATCGCGCCTCTTGGATACTTTACCGCTCTAAGCACGACCGACCCATTCGGAGTCGTCACCAGAATGTTCGTTTGGTTCTTTATTCCAAGTTTCTTCATGTCACATATGTCCATGTACGCCATTGTGGTGCTTTCAAAATATCCTTGTGTGGCTTTTCCCGCCTCTTTGCCTACACCCTGCTCAATAGTTCGACCTGTAAGCAAAGTTACCTGTAACTTTTGCTGAACCATCTTGCCTGACCTTACCAATAGGAAAATAGGGTGTAATATTTAAGGGGTGAGTTTTCAAAAATGTAGAATTTACCATCGATAAACGTCTCTATTCTCTTTGGGAGCCGATTGCAGAATAGCTACAATTAGCGGTAAATGTTAGCAAAGCAAACGTTATTACCAAAAAACAGCTAAGTTGCTATCCTTTCGGGGCAAGTGTAGATATTAATCCTTTTTCCCCTCACGAAGCCTGCCAAAGTCAAATCTGCAGACTCTGCCATAGTTATGCCTGAAGAAAGTGCTGCTGACAATGAGGCAATGATGGGCAAGCCAACATTTGCTGCTTTGAAAGCTACGTCACCTGACATGCGTCCACTCAAAGCCAAGAAACACTCACCAAAATCAACAGTCTTTAACGCAGCCATACCGATTACCTTGTCTACCGCGTTGTGCCTGCCAACATCCTCAGCCAAAGCAACCAGCTGACCATCAGCTTTGTATATTGCGGCAACATGAAAACCGCCAGTTCGCCTGTAGCCCTCAGCTTTGAAGTTGAGCTGTTTAACGCTGTCAAATACGATTTTTGCTTCAACCTTAAGATTTGATTTGACTTTGAGAATTTTGCCAGAGTTCTGGTAATCGGAAGTGTCTCCGCAAGCTGAGTGGATGATGCGCGCGTGAAGTCTTGACGTTTTCACTCGGTCTTGGACTTTGATTTCTGGTTTTAGTTTAACGTAGCAGGTGCTTTCAGATTCTTTGAGAATGACTTCTTCGATTTCTTCGGTGGATTTGATTATTCCTTCAGAAAGAAAATGTCCCACTGCTAACTCCTTAAGGTCTGTTGGTGAGCATAGAATGGTTGCCCAAAAAGTCGTGTTGATTAGTAGATAAAACGGTTTTTCTTCAGCAACATAATCAGCAATTTTCTGGGATTTTCCCGTAGACATGTCAAGCCTAATTATGTTTACCTGCTGTACCACATTAACCCCTTCTCTAGATTAATGTGTCACACGAGTTTAAGAATTCGGCGATTTTTCTTCAAACAACTTGGAAGGTAAATTAAATAAACTGGACAAGAATCCATTAGTAACTTTGAGCGGAAAAGTTTGTTGTAATAAAGGTAAGGTGCATGGCTAAACGGGCTGCAATTATACTTTCGGGCGGAAAGTCTGAAAGATTTCAAAGTGCCCAAGAAACGTGGCAAGATAAAGCTCTTGTTGAACTTCTTGGGAAGCCTCTTCTAGTTCACTCAGTTGAGAACGTTCGTGAAGTTGTCGAAGAAGTTGTTATTTGTGTAAACAACGAAAAAAGAAAAGCAAAATATTCTAAAGTTCTAAAAAAGCACGGCATAACGAATGTTCGATTACTTATCGATAAACAAAGTAGCCAGCTAGGGGGACCTATTGTAGGGATTCTGACAGGCTTAATGGCTGTTAAAGCAGACTACTGTTTCACTCTTCCCTCGGACATGCCCCTATTCCAGCCAAAAGTGATTGAGCACCTGTTCGAATCGATGCGAGATGCGCGTGTCGTCGTGCCTATGTGGCCTAACGGACGACCAGAAACGCTGACCATGGTTCTTAAAAAACCTGATGTGCTGGAAATTGCAAAAACCCTTTGTCAGTTAAGGCGCCCTCGTTCCGACGACATAATACGAGGAGCCTTAAACGTCTTACTTGTTTCGATTGCCCGCGAAATAATGGCATTTGACCCCAAATTGGAAAGTTTCATCAACATTAACTCTCCAGCAGATTTTGCTCGGTTGCATCCCCGTCAAGCCCATGGGCCAATTGCTGAAAGTTTGCGGTTAAATTTGGGTGATCTGCCAATACCCGAACTGCTGCATCTTCAAAACGCTTCAACCCTGTTCAATGAAGGCAACTTTTTAGAAGCCTCAAAACTCTTTTCTTCCTGCGCAACTCGTCTAGAAACTGACTGCTCATGGTTTTGGGCAGCCATAAGCCGAGAAAACGAAGGCAAAAGCATCGTCAACCTGTCAAGACAACAAGGCGAACAGAAAGTTGATGCAGAGCAGGCATGCAGAGGCAAAGAGGCTCTAGCTAAAGCATGTAGCAATTATGAGTCGGAAGCTAAACTATACAAAGTCGCTCACGCCCTTTTCTTTGCAGAACGAGCAAAATCAAATATGCACTGGTGTTCTTCACAACAGGCTAGATAATAGTTGGTAGCGGGGAGTTGATTTGAACAACCGATCTCTGGGTTATGAGCCCAGCGGGTTCACCTGGCTACCCCACCCCGCTACGTTCGAGCTAAAAGCTGATGCCAGGTGATGCTTTTCAGCCCGATGGATACCTTTTGTTGCACTCTTTCTTAAGCTTTGCTTTATCCAATGTCATATCTGTGCTCAAACCTGACCATAACTGTGACTAACGGCGTTTATGCATCAGCGGAAAGTCATTGGCAATCCTTAAATCCGATGACTCTGAAAGCAAGATACATGAGCAAAAAGTTAACCGTGGACGAACTTCTTGAAAAAGCAAAAAAACCAGCCAAGTTGGCCTTAGCCTATCACCCTTTCTACGAGGGCAAAATGCAGGTTATGCCCAAGTGTCCTATTCGCAGTTCTTACGACTTTGCGATATGGTACACTCCGGGCGTGGCTGCCTCCTGCAGAGCCATAAAAGATGATCCGGAGCAGGTTTTTTCTCAAACTAGCCGATGGAACTACGTGGCTATAGTAAGCGACGGGACACGGGTTCTGGGCTTGGGCGACATAGGTCCAGAAGCTGCCCTGCCTGTTATGGAGGGAAAAGCTTTGCTCTTCAAGTATCTGGGTGGAGTAGACGCTTTCCCTATCTGTTTGGCAACCAAAAACCAGGCTGACCTAGTTACTGCATGTAAGTGGCTGGAGCCCACCTTCGGAGGCATAAACCTGGAGGACATAGAGAAACCCAAATGCTTTCATGTGTTAAATCAGGCCAGAGAAGAACTAGGAATTCCAGTCTGGCACGACGACCAGCAGGGAACCGCCACAGTCATCTTAGCCGGAGTCATCAACGCCCTGAAGTTGGTCGGAAAGAGCATGAGCCAAGCAAAGATTGCTATGCTGGGTGTGGGCGCGGCTAACACGCGGACGGCTCTGGTTCTTATGCGTGCAGGAGTCAAAGCAGGCAACCTTGTGATGGTGGACAGGAACGGGATTCTGCATCCAAACAGAAAGGATGTGGAGGCGGAAAAGGAGGAGAATCCTTGGAAATGGGATTTCTGTCTCGAAACCAACAGTGAAGCCAAGGTTGGCGGTGCGGCTGAAGCCTTAGAGGGTGCAGACGTTTGTATAGCCGCTGCCAAGCCGGGTCCAGGCACAATCAAGAAAGAGTGGATTGGCAGCATGGCGACTGACTCGATAGTTTTTGCGTGTGCGAATCCTATTCCTGAGATTTGGCCTTGGGAAGCGAAGGAGGCAGGCGCAAAGATTGTAGCCACGGGTCGCTCAGACTTTTCCAATCAAATAAACAACTCTCTAGGTTTTCCAGCAATCTTCCGTGGGGTTCTGGATGTGAAGGCTAAGACTGTTACGGATGACATGTGCATAGCGGCGGCGAATGAGTTGGCAACGTTTGCGGAGGAACGGGGCATCAGTGAGGATGATATTGTTCCGCGGATGGATGAGTGGGAGGTCTTTCCTAGAGAGGCTGTGGCGTGTGCTCTTGAATCAATCAAGGAAGGGGTTGCCCGCGTTAAATTGAGCCGTCAAGAGCTTTGGGATAGGGCGACCCGCATAATCAAGAACGCCCGCGAATCCACCGACCTGCTGATGAAGAAGGGGCTTATTCCGCCTCCCCCAGAGGACCTGTAACAGGATAGAACTGGAGACTGCTGTTTCGGGGGCTTTCGTAGCTTGGTTTTGGTTTTTGTGTAGGGTTAGCAACAAACCCGCCTATAACCCCATTATAGATAAATATGGGGAAACTATTTAGGTTTATATGATAATTTTTCTGTCAGTTGGAGGTTCCTAATTGGGTGACCAAAATAAGCCTGCCAAAAACCTTGACTGCGTCGGACTTTACTGCCCTGAACCAGTGTTTAGGACGCGCCAGGAACTTGACAAACTGGATGTAGGCGAGGTTCTGGAGGTAACTGCGGACGATCCGGCTGCTGAGGAAGACATACCGCGTCTGGTCAAGAGGCTTGAGCAGCAGCTCATCAAAATGTGGAAAGAAGGCGACGAGTTTCATTTTGTCATCAAAAAAATAAGGTAGGAGTGTTTTGGCGAATGAGAAACGTGTACATGGATCATGGGGCTGGGATGCCTCTGGACTTGAGGGTGTTCGAAGTCATGAAGCCGTATTTCATGGAGAAGTATGGAAACCCTTCGTCGTCTCACTCTTTTGGAAACAGCGCCAAAGCGGCATTAGATACTTCAAGAGAGAATGTTGCCAATCTGGTGGCTGCTGAGAAGTCTCAGGAGGTAATCTTTACTTCGGGAGGCACAGAATCTAACAATTTGGCGATTAAGGGGGCTGCTTACCGTAACAAGGCGAAAGGAAACCACATAATCACCACTGCAGTCGAGCACATATCCGTTATGAACATCTGCAAACATCTTCAGAAGGAGGGCTTCGAAGTGTCCTATGTTCCTGTGGACAAGCAGGGCATAGTTGACCTAAAAAAGCTTGAAGAAGCGATAACCGGCAAAACCAGCCTCATTTCCGTTATGTATGCGAATGGCGAGATTGGAACAGTTCAGCCGATAAATGAGATTGGAAAGTTAGCCCGTGACAATCAGGTCATTTTTCATGTGGATGCTGTGGCTGCAGCAGGAAAGGTTCCCATAAACGTTGAAGAAGAAAACATTGACCTCCTGTCCGTCTCCTCCAATGACATGTATGGACCCAAAGGCGTGGGAGCTCTGTACATAAAGACGGGAACAAAGATTCTGCCACTCATTCAAGGTGGAGGTCAGGAGAGAGGATTACGTTCTGGCACAGAAAACATTCCTGGAATAGTTGGCATGGGCAAAGCCGCTGAGCTTGCCAAGAAGGAGATGGATGCTGAGGGCAAACGTTTGACGCAGTTGAGAGACAGGCTGATTAACGGTGTTCTGGACAAGATTGATTACTCTTTCTTGAATGGGCACCCAACCCAGAGGCTTCCAAATAACGCCAATCTCAGGTTCAGTTATATAGAAGGTGAGTCTCTCATTTTGTGGCTGGACATGCATGGAATTCAGGTGTCCTCTGGTTCCGCATGCACTTCCAAAACCTTGGAGCCATCTCATACGCTGTTGGCTATCGGCTTAGCTCACGAAGAGGCTCACGGCTCTCTGGTCTTCACAATGGGCAAACAGAACTCTGAGGAGGACGTGGATTACGTGCAGGAAGTGCTGCCAGACGTGGTGAAAAGATTGCGGGCGCTTTCGCCCTTAACTCCGAAGGAAATCTTGAGGTGAAACAATGGGAATGTATAGCGAAAAAGTCATGGAGCATTTCATGCATCCCCGAAATGTAGGTGAGATTCCGGACGCGGACGGCGTTGGAACAGTCGGTAACCCTGTCTGCGGCGATCTCATGACAATGTACATCAAAGTGAAAGACAACAAGCTGGTTGACGTCAAGTTCAAGACGTTTGGTTGCGGAGCAGCCATCGCCACAAGCAGCATGACCACCGAGCTTGCAATCGGCAAAACCCTTGAAGAGGCAATGAAGATTACGCGAGCTGACGTTGCGGAGAACCTTGGCGGTCTTCCCCCCATCAAGATGCACTGCTCCAACTTGGCTGCAGACGCCCTGCATGAAGCCATAAAAGACTACCAGAAGAAGCAAGCCAAGAAATAATTGCATCCGTTTTGTTTGTTTATTCGGAGCCGTCGTCTATATGGACGCGGGCTCTAGGCTTTTTTGATTCTGTTTTTAAGTTGCAAATGTGAATCCTGAATTCATAATGCTTTTAATGTTTTACAATCTAGATTGTCTCTACAGTTTCGTATGTGTGGGTTGACAAATGACTGAAACATTTGAATTCGGCAATAAAGAACGCGAAAAAATGATGGAAAGCACAGTTAAGACTGTTCTGAAATCTTTTGGGTCTCGTTTACTAACAACTTTAACCACGGCTGCTGTTCTCTTTGTTACAGGTTGGTCCTTTCACCTTCTTTTCAACTACTAACCTTTTTTCATTAACAAACTTCTCAACTGCACGAAAACCTGTTTGGATGCTCACGTTTCTTCTACCCAAGAATGCCCTTGTCTTCATATTAGAGAGACACGTTCAAAACGCATGTTTTCTTTAACTCCCAAGTTCTGTGTGTTTAAAACACAAGCTTTGGGAGTTTTGTGTTTTGTGTCTGACATTTTGGGTCAATATCTAGTTAGCTAACTAGATATTTAAAACAACATAGAAGAAAGTTCTAGCTTTTTGTGTTTTTCATTGACAGCAACACAAGCAACGTTAGAATCTTTTTATTTTCTCAAATACCTCTTTGGCATACACTACAGTTTTACAGTAATCGCAGATAATTTCTTTTCCCTCATGAGGCAGTTTTAATGATGCCTCACATTTTGGGCAGTTAAAGGCAGTTATCACCAGTCCACTATTTTTCATGTGTTCATGTAGAGAAAATTCTTCTACTGCCTCTGCATATTTATTTACCATAATGACATATTTGTCCCACATCAGAAGTTCTTGTTTTGATATTAACAATCCATTAAGTTCTTCTGCGTTTAGCCTTTCTAATAATTTGGGAAGAGTTAAAATTCCACACTCCCAATCATCCAGCCACCTATGTTTTCTCATTATTGAATATAATTGTTGCACGGTATATTTTTTATCATCATCAAACGCTTCAAAACCTAAGCGTCTAAGTGCTTCACAATCATGTTCTGTGCTAGCGTTAACCATTTCGATACTAGGCTTTCCCTCTTCAAATTCTCTCTTAACTCTATTAAGAAAAAATATTGTGAGAGGCTTCTTCTCTCTCTTCTTCCGTTTAAAGAACAACATCAGAACACCATTTAACTGACGTGCGTATTTTTTACGTTTTCCAGTTTTAACTTTTTCCACAATTTGGACATTTTGGGTATTCGGATTTATAGTAATGGGTTTTACAATAAGGGCACACGACTGTAGATTCATATTTCATACGAGTTGTATTCTTATCTTCAATTTTTTTGCCTCATTTATCAGCCTATAGAATGTGTATCTGACTTGTGTCATACTTTGTTCCAAACAATTTGATAATCTGTAAAGAAAGCATCATAATCCAGAGTAAAAGATGAAGCGGATTCAGGAATCTGAAATACTAATGTGCCATTGAAAATTCCCCCATCCAGAACATCAACAGTATCCCATGTTTCCAGATTATATGTGACCCCATCATAGTCATACTTGATATTTTCTGCGATTGCATGGAAATAGCCTGGATTAGTGTTAAAGCTATTATATCCATTGTTGCTGATTGCCATCGTCACTTCAAGAAATACTTTGCCAGAGTCAGGTTGCTCACTATAACTTCCAAATTCACTACTCCAGATAATCGTAGTTTTTTTCAATGCAGTATAAGAAATTGTTATTTCCTTGCTACCTGAGAATGGGGTTG
>Ga0307424_1002071_pt1 | contig 10101 bp, 10 predicted proteins | sample SalMarWE160320MG_FD_202157 | JGI IMG/M metagenome (GOLD analysis project Ga0307424, IMG submission 202157) | Salt marsh sediment microbial communities from the Plum Island Ecosystem LTER, Massachusetts, United States - WE1603-20 | ecosystem: Environmental > Aquatic > Marine > Intertidal zone >...
CCGATGTCGACGAGGGCGCGGATCTCCTCGCTCTCGTAGATTCTCGTCGCCAGCACGCACGCCATCGTGTCGGCACCCACGAAGCCGGCCACGATCGGCAAGGTGCAGACCATGGCGTTGGGCACGCCCTTGAGCGGCAAATCGCGGGCCGGGTAGGCAAGGGGGTCGCGCACCACCGGCGCATAGGGCGCAAGACCCACATAGGACACATCGATCCCGAACAGGATGTGGTGCATGCAGGTGTTGCCCACGACCACGATCTTGTAGACGTGCGCGATCTCGACACCGGCTTCGGCGCAGGCCTGCTTGGTGAAATCGGAAATGGCGTTCAGCACCTTGGCGCGCAGCGTCTGCAACTTCTTGTCGTCGAACTGCGCAAACGCGATGCGCGACATCAGGTCGCCACCGAAGGGCGCCTGCGGATTAACCCCGCCGACCGCTGCCAGTTCCTCACCCGAATTGAGGTCGAGCAGGCTGCCGACGATGCTGGTCGTCCCGATATCGAAAGCCATCCCGTAGGACTTGTCCGTGGTGTCGCCGGCTTCGACGTCGATCACCCGGCCGTTGAAGGTGGTGATCGTCAGCTTGCCGCTTTCCTTGCGCAGCGCCATCGGCAGTTTGCGCAGCACGTCGAGCGGCATCTCGCGGGCCACCTCCTTGCCGAGGCCGAGCCATACCTCCTCGTGATCGGAAGACTGGTGGTGCTCGCTGGTAGGCGGCTTTGCCGTGATTGTCTTCTTGGCGACACCGGAGGCGATTTCGAGGCCCGCTTCGCGCTTGGAGGCCGCCATGATCTGATGGCCCGCCTCGACCTTCGGGGGCAAGGCGACCACGCGGACATCGCCCATGAGCTTTGTCTGGCAGGCCAGCCGGAAGCGCTCGCGCACGGCCTCGGGACCGAGCTGGATATTGTCCTGCACGGTGGGCGGCGGCACCTCGCCTTCCAGGACCTGAATGCGGCAACTGCGGCAGCGGCCGCGACCGCCGCAAGTCGCAACGATCTCAACGCCCACCGCATGGGCCGCATCGAGGATGGTAGCGCCTTCCTGGCACCTCGCCTTGCGTTCCTTGCCGCCCGGCTCTGCGCTCTGGAAGAGGACCTCCACCTCCTTGCTCATGGCTTCAGCTCCAGGATGCCCGTGACTGCTCCGTCATCATCTTGCGCGCCAGCTTGACGGCCGCCATCGCATCGCGGCCCCATCCGTCGGCACCGCATTCATCGGCCCATTCCTGCGACGTCGGTGCGCCGCCGATCAGGATGCCGACCTTGTCGCGATGGCCCGCCTTGGCGAACTCGTCAATGGTCACCTTCTGATAATAGACGGTGGTGGACAGGAGGGCCGAGAACCCGACCAGGTCCGCCTTCTCGTTCACGGCCGTCTCGATGAACTTGTCGGGATGCACGTCGGTGCCGAGATTGATGACGCGGAAGCCGGCGTTCTCCAGCATGATGGTCACGATCGACTGGCCGATGTCGTGCATGTCGCCCAGCACCGTCCCCATGACGAAGGTGCCCAGGGGCTTTTCCGCCTTGGCTGCCAGGAGCGGACGAATGAGCGCGAGACCCGCCTTCATGGCGCGCGCGGTGATGAGCATCTCCGGGATGAAGATGATCTGTGCCGAGAAGCGGTCGCCCTGCAGGTTGAACCCGGGGAAAAGGCCGTCATCCAGGATCACCTTCGGGTCAATGCCGGCATCGATCGCCTCGCGCACGCGATTGTCGGTATAGACATGATCGCCCGTCTCCACGGCCTCCCAGAGCGTCTGCCATTCCCAGCCCTCCGGGGCCCGGCTTTCCCAGTCCTGTGGAGTCTGCAACTGTGGTTCTTCGTCTGACATGTGTCGTCCGTCCTGTCGTCTGTCCGGTTGTCTCTGAGGGTCAGTTCAGCGGGTATTTGCCGTAGGTGCCGTAGTCGCGTTGCGATTCCAGCATGGTGTAGATGTTCTGGATGGGAACATCGGCAAGGATGTAGTGCGAGGGCGAGAAGATATAGCCGCCGCCCGGTGCCAGGTTCTTCATCACGTTGAGCACGCCGGCGCGGACCTCCTCGACCTGGCCGCGCGGCAGCAGGCGCTGTACGTCGAACCCGCCGATCAGGCTGACATCGCCGCCGTATTTCTGCTTGATCGTCGCCTGGTCCTTGAGGCCGCCGGTGGGCTGCATGAGGCCGGCAAGGTCCACACCCAGCTCGACGATATCCGGCAGCACCGGCGAGTAGTCGCCGCAGGAATGCAGCTTGATGAAGAGATCCGGATTGGTCTTGCGGAATTCCGCGAACATGTGGGCAAGGCGCGGCTTGGCAAGCTCGCGCCACTGCGTGGGGGAAATCATCATGGATTGCTGGGCGCCAATGTCGTCGCCGACGCGGATCATGTCGATGCCCATGTTGATCGCGTTCTTGCCGAGCTTGGTGTAGTACTCGGTCAGTCCGTCGAGCACGCCCTGGATCAGCTCCGGCTGGTCGAACAGAAACAGAAAGAAATTCTGCGTACCCATGATGTGGGCGTAGGCCGCCTCGATCAGAGTCGACGACAGATCGACAATGATGAAATAGTCCTTCTGATAGCGCTCGACGATGTCCTTGATGGGGGCGAGGATCGCTTCATCGTCCGGGTCGGGCCACGTGTAGGCCTTCAGTTGCTCCATGTTCGTGATCGGATGAACCTTCGGAAAGTTCTCCGGCACCACTTTGGCGGGGCCCCAGAATTCCTGGGTCTTGGCGAACACCTCCTGCTCTTCCTTGGTGCGGCCTTCCAGCCCCGACTTGCCGTAGCCGACGCCGAAATGATTGTACCAGGTCTCGCCGATCTCGATGTGACGGTGGGAGAAGTCCGCGTTGATGCCGATCTGGTAGATGATGGCGTCGTTGCCCAGCCGCAGCTCGAGCTCGGGGTTGTGCTTGCGGCCGGTGGCGGCGTCCTGGATTCCATAGATGCGGGCCAGCTTCTCCTTGGCCTCGTGCTTCATGCGGTAGAGCAGCGGCACCCGGTCGACCGGCTCGCGACGCAATGTCCTGACGAAGCGCTCACGCGGCAGCAGTTCCTTCATGAGAATATCCTCTGTGAATACAAACGGTATATTCTCTGTATATAACCTTCGGGCGCACCCCACAAGCGCGGCCCCTGCCGTTCCCCATGCCGCCGTTCCGGGGGGCCATTGCGCTGAGCGCATGGGCTCCAGCCTGAATGGAAGCGGGCCGCCTGTTGGCGACCCCGCGCAGTTCACTGTCCTGATGGATCTGCCACGCGGCAGAAGGTCATTGGGGTTTTGACAGCCGGATGGCTTCTTCCCTGATGGAATCGTAGCGGCTCTCGATGTCGTCGGCCATCGCCTTGGCGACCTCCTCCGGCGTGCCGTCACGTTCGACCGGCCGTTCCTTGCGCCATTCCATGAGATACGCATCCGAGCCGTCGAGGCCGCGCCGCATTGCCACCATGTCGATCAGTTCCTGGAATCGCGAGCTCAGCTCGATCTTGTGCGAGCCTGTGGCGTCCTTCGCCTCGACAACCGATGGAACTTCCTGCCAGCAGAGTACCGTGCACTTGGCCATGGCGGATAACCTCCTGTTGCGCCCGCTTGATCCGCAGGCTCATATAGCGACAAACCGCAGGCCATCAAAGACACCGGCTCCATGCATCTTCTCTCAGGCAGGCACGCGATCCGCCTCACCGAGGTGCGACGGCCTGCGCTGGTGCCCGAGATCGACCTGCATCTCTACCCTCTGCATCTGGGGTTTGAGCGGTTCCGCAACCTGCCGGCGCTGGCCGATGGCTCCACCCCGTTTTGGGCCTGCGCATGGCCCGGCGGCCAGGCGCTGGCCCGGCTTCTGCTCGACCGCCCTGACCTGGTGCGCGGCAAGCATGTCATCGACGTCGGAGGCGGCAGCGCGCTGGCCGCCATCGCTGCCGCCAGAGCCGGATGCCGCTCGGCAACGATGATCGATCGCGACCCTGTGGCGGCCGTCGCTGCCCGCCTGAATGCGCGGCTGAACGGCGTTTTCATCGATATCCACTGTGGCGAGATCGATCACTGCGACCCTGGCGCGGCGAGCGTCATGCTGGCGGGCGACGTCTGGTACGAGCGCCGCGATGCCACCAGCGTCACGGCCTGGCTGCGCCGTGCTGCCGGGCATGGCGCGACCGTGCTGTGCGGCGACTGCAGGCGAAGTCACTTCCCGCGTAGCGGCTTGCAGGAGCTGGCGAGCTACCGCCGGCCGGAGAGCCGGTTCGAGCCGTGGGGCGGCGATGCGACGTGGGGTGTCTGGCGCATGTCGTGAGGCTATGCGTCAGGGGTATGCCCCCCTTCAGTTCTTTGAGCGATTGAGGGATTGAATAGCCTGTCAGGACAATGAAACTGTCTGCACTGAAAAGTCGCTGCCGATGCCGGCGCGATTGACGTAGGGGACATCTGGAGCGTCTGATGGTTGCATGGAAGCGCTATCCCATTCCTGAATTCGACCACCAACAATATCAGGACATGCAATGGAGCGCGCCGGCGCTGCAGGACGCGGCGTCCGTGGGTTCCGGTGCGGGAGCAACCGCTGTCAGCCTCGACAGCGATGTGGCGAACAGGTTCAGCCTCTCGGGCGAGCATCTGCACGCGGTCGTGTGCAACGTGCCGGCCGCGGGCGCACACATGCTGGGTCGCTCGCATGCCTGGAAAATCCAGCGCATGCTCCTCATCAATGCCGGGAACGGGGAGGTGGTCGCCGACTGGAAGACGCCGCGGCCGATCAACACCCGCCTGGGGCCCGATGACGGCATCGATCTGCCCGGCGGCGCCTATCTCGTCGTCTGCGGGTACAAGTACGCCGACGAGCTCGATGATTTCGACCATGTCTGCCTGACGTTCAGCTGGAAAGCCTGAGACGTCTCATGGTGGACCAGGATTGGCACAAGGTTGCCGGGCTCGACGAACTGGGCATCGATGAATGCCGGACGGTCAAGGCGGGCTCGATACTCGTTGCTCTCGCCCGCACGGCGGAGAGCTACTTCGCGGTGGACAACACGTGCCTGCATGTCGGAGGTCCCCTCGGTCAGGGTACGATCGAGGACTCGACCATCGTTTGTCCATGGCACGGCCGGTGCTACGATCTGCGCACCGGCGAATGCAGCAATGTCGAAGAGAAGATTGCCGTCTATGAGGTCGAGGAACGCGATGACGGAATCTACATCCTCGCCTAGGCCCGGATCTCGACGTGCGGCAACACATTCTTGAACAGAGGGGCTTCGATCCATGGTGAACAGAAATGCCGAAGGCCGCGAGGCAGGCCTTGCCCGGCGCGGCTTCCTGAAGGCAAGCGCCCTGGGCGTGGCATCGGTGCTTGGCGCGAAGAGCCTGCCGGCAGCCGCGGCCCAGGCGCCCGATCTTCCCACCACCGACATCGCCAAGCTGGCGGATATCGCGGTGGGGGCGGAGATTTCCTTCGACTATCCCGATGAGAATTCACCCGCCGTCCTGTTGCGGCTGAACGGGCCGGCCGATGGCGGCATCGGTCCCAACAACAGCATCGTCGCCTTCTCGATCCTGTGCACCCACAAGGGCTGCCCGGTCCAATACCGCCAGGACAAGGAGATGCTCATCTGCCCTTGCCATTTCTCCAGTTTCGATGTCGCCAAGGCGGGCCGCGTCATCATTGGGCAGGCCAACGAGAGGCTGCCGCAGATCAACCTTCGCATCCACGGCGACAAGGTGCAGGCGGTCGGCGTGACCGGCCTCATCTTCGGTCGCCACGCCAACATGCTGTGAGCGCTGGGCCCCGGGCGCGATGACACAGTCCACCCCAATCCCGCCGCCCGATGCACAGGTCATCACCACGGCGTGCCAGTTCTGCATCGTCGGCTGCGGCTACAAGGTCTACAAGTGGCCCGCCGGCAAGGACGGCGGCACGGCACCGCGCGACAACGCCTTCGGTATCGATCTCTCCGAGCAGCAGCCAGCCAACGGCCACTGGATCGCGCCCTTGATGCACCAGGTGATCACCGAGCGGGACGGACGCAAGTTCTCTGTCGCCATCCTGCCCGACGATGACTGCCTGGTAAACGGCGGGCTGGCCTCGGTCAGGGGCGGCAGTCTCGCCTCCACTCTCTATTCCCCCGACGGCCCCACGAAATCCCGCCTGATGACGCCGCTCATCCGGGAAGGCGCCAGCCATCAGGTCACCGACTGGCAGAACGCGGTCGCGCTCGGCGCGCGCGTGATGAAGGACTGCATCGACCGGTGGGGACGCGATGCGGTGGGCATGAAGTTCTATGACCACGGCGGCGGCGGCGGCGGCTTTGAGAATAACTGGGCCATCGGCCGCTTTTTCTTCGATGGCGTGGGCACCAAGACGGCCTCGATCCACAACCGGCCCGCCTACAACAGCGAAGTGCATGCTGCCGGAGACGCCGGCGTGGCGCCGTTGACGAACTCCTATGTCGATGCGCAGCTTGCCGACACCATCTTCATCGTAGGCGCCAATCCCTACGAGACCCAGACCAACTACTTCCTCAATCACATGCTGAAGAATCTGTCGGGGGAATCGACGGATCTGAAGAAGGCCGCGCTCGGCACCGCCAAGCCTGTTTCCGGCCGCATGATCATCGTCGATCCGCGCCGCACCATGTCGGTGGCGGCGGCCGAAGCGAGGGCGCTGCCCGGCAATGTCCTTCACCTGCAGATCGAGCCCGGTACCGACATCTGGCTCATCAATGCCATTGCCCGGCTGATTGCCGAACGGCACTGGTACGATGCCTCGTTCGTCAGTGACTACTGCGAGCGGCAGACATTCGAGTCCTATCAGCGCAGCAGCCTCATGCTGGAGCGGAGCCTCGATGAGATGCTCGACGAGGCCGCCCGCCTCTGCGGTGTCTCGCGCGCGTCGATCGAGCAGGCGGCCAAGTGGATCGGACGGCCGGGCAAGGACGGGATCAGGCCCCGCTGCCTGGTGCACTACGAAAAGGGCCTCATCTGGGGTCTCAAGAATTACGAGAACGTTGCCGCCATCATCGACCTTGCTCTGCTGACCGGCAATGTCGGCCGGCCCGGCTGCGGTGTCAGCCGTCTCGGCGGGCACCAGGAAGGCTATGTGCGTCCGCCCTATCCGGGCGGGCGGCCGGCGCTCAACGTCGACGAGGCGGTGCGCCGCGGCCGCGTCAAGACCTACTGGATCGGCGGCTGCGATCCGGTGCTCACGACATCGCGCTGCGAGGCGATCGAGGAGACGTTCATCGAACGCGGCGCAAAGGTCACCAAGGCGCTCGAAGCGACACGCGGGCAGGATGTGGCCGTGAGGGCCGAGGCCGTCATCGAGGCGCTGAAGGACGGCGGCATGTTCCTCATGGTGCAGGACATCTACATGACCAAGACGGCCGAGCACGCGCACATCGTGCTGCCGGCGGCGCAATGGGGTGAGATGAACCTGACCTCCATCAACGGCGAGCGCCGCTTGCGCCTGCACCAGAAGATCATGGATGCGCCCGGCCAGACCAGGCCCGACTGGCGCATCATGGCCGCCTTCGCGAAGGAACTGCACCGGCTGTACCTCGATGAGGACAACAGCCTCATGGCCAACCGCTTCCGCGATTTCGACTGGGTGGACGAGGAAGCGGTGTTCATCGACGCGCGGCATGCCTTCAAGGGCGACGGCACGGACCCGATGGAAGGTTTCGCCGGCGTGACCTACGAGGAGCTGCGCATTCGCGGCACCAACGGCATACAGACGCCGACGCGCAAGTTCGGATCGCAGATCGTCGGTACGCCGCGCATGCACGAGGACGGGCGCTTCGCCACCGCCTCGGGCAAGGCCCGCTTCATTCCTTCGCCGCCGCCCTGGGACAGCTATGCCACTGTGGTGAAGAAGCAGCGCGAGAAATACCGGTTCTGGATCAACAACGGCCGCTCCAATCATTTCTGGCAGACGATGTACCACCACCGCCTGCTCAAGTTCTTCATCGAGCGCTCGCCCTTGCCGTGGGTGCAGATGCATCCCGACGATGCCGCATCGCTCGGCGTCACCGCAGGCGACCTGATCGAACTGTTCAACGATGTCGGAAGCGTGCAGGCGCTGGCCTACCCGAGCGATGAGGTCAAGCCGAGCCATGCCTTCATGATCTTCGGCCAGCCGCGCGGCGCAGCCGGAGACATTATTTCCGGGCACGTCGATCCGGCCACCACCATCCCCTACTACAAGGGCGTGTGGGCCGACATCAGGCGTGTGGGCCGCTTCCTGGACCTCATTCGGACGGTGTCGTTCAAGCCGCAGAACCTCACGCAATGAGGCGCCTTGCCACATACGCGGCCCTGGCCGGTGCGCTTCTCGTCGTGCTGTCGCCGCTCGAGGGGCCCCTTGCTGCCGGCAACCCGGACACGGTTCGGGCCGGCGCCGTGCTGCCCGGCGCCAATCTTCGCGGGATCGATCTGTCGGGCAGGGACCTGTCTGGCATCAATCTGCGCGGCGCCGATCTCACCGGGGCCAACCTTGCCGGGGCCAATCTGCAGAAGGCGGATCTGCGCGAGGCGCGCCTCAGGCAGGTCTCGGCCCCCGGCGCGAACCTGACGGATGCCAATATCGGCAATGCCGACCTCACTCTCGCCGATCTTTCCGCCGCCAACCTCTCGGGGGCGATTGCGCTTCTGGCCAATCTGAGGGGTGCGAAGCTGCGCGGGCTCAAGGCGGTCGGCGCGCTGCTCGGCGGTGCAAACCTGAGCCGGTCTGATGCCAGAGATGCGGACTTCTCCAAGGCGTATGTTGCGGGCGCCAATTTCAGGCAGGCCATCCTCACCGGTGCCAGGCTGGTCGATGTGAGCGCCGGCTCGGCCACGCCGAGCCAGAACTGGCCGCTGCCTGCGCACTTTGAGGGCGCGCGCCTCGATGGTGCTGACTTCACCGGCGCGAACCTGATCGGCTGTCATTTTCGCGAGGCGACCCTCCGGGGCACAATCCTCAAGAATGCGCGGCTCAATTATGCCGATCTGACCTGGGTGCAGGCGCGCGGCGCCGATTTCTCCGGGGCCCGCCTCGGCCTTGCGCGCATGTTCTCCTCGCATATCGAGAACGGCAATTTCACTGGTGCCGATCTCACGCTTACCTGGCTTTCCGGGGCCCGTCTCGACGGCAGCGATTTCTCGGGCGCCAACTTCGAGACCACCGACATGACGTCGGCTTCGCTGGCAGGAGCGAGATTTGCCGCGGGCTCGGCCAGCGGCATCATTCTGTCTGGCGCCACATCGGTGCCGAACGAGATCAAGGACCAACCATGACAACCACGATCGATCCCCTCACCGCAGCCGAGGAAGAAACAGCGAGCCGGGCCGAGCCGCGGATCGCTTCGGCCATGATCGGTGAGTTCGCCGGCACGTTCATACTGGTGTTCTTCGGTGTTGGCTCGGTGCAGGCGGCCGTGGCCACCGGCGCACAGATGGGGCTGTGGGCGATCGGCATCAGCCTGGCGATCTATGCAACCGCCAGCATGTCGGGCGCACATATCAATCCGGCGATCACCCTCGCCGCAACCGTCTTCGATGGCTTTCCCGCCCGGCGCCTGCCGCTCTACTGGGTCGCCCAACTGCTCGGCGCGATGGCGGCCGCACTGGTCCTCTATGCCATGTTCAGCGAGGCGATCATCGAGTTGGAAGCGCGCCACGGACTGTTGCGCGGGGGACCGTCGAGCGAACTCTCGGCCATGGTGTTCGGTGAATACTTCCCCAACCCGGCAATCTACGGGACGACGGAAAACGCCTGGCGCATCGTGTCGATGAAAGGCGCCTTCATCGCCGAAATGACGGGCACGGCCATGTTGTCGTTCGTGGTATTCTCGCTCACCAGCTCGCACAACGACTCGCGTCCGCCGGACGGGCTCGTGGCTGTGATGATCGGCCTGTGCGTCGCGGCGATCATCTCGGTGGTGGCGCCGCTCACCCAGGCGGGCCTCAATCCCGCGCGTGACTTCGGTCCGCGTCTCGTCAGCTATTTTCTCGGCTGGGACAGCATTGCGATACCCGGGCCGCGCGGCGGTTTCTTCTGGGTCTATATCGCGGCACCGCTGATCGGTGGTGTCATCGGTGCGGGCGTGCAGCGTTTCATCGTCCACGCCAAGAGATTCCTGTAAGGCTGTCGA
>Ga0307424_1002076_pt1 | contig 10088 bp, 12 predicted proteins | sample SalMarWE160320MG_FD_202157 | JGI IMG/M metagenome (GOLD analysis project Ga0307424, IMG submission 202157) | Salt marsh sediment microbial communities from the Plum Island Ecosystem LTER, Massachusetts, United States - WE1603-20 | ecosystem: Environmental > Aquatic > Marine > Intertidal zone >...
CTGTACGCCTCGTTCACCACAACCCGCGCCTCCAGCGGTACGGCGGGACGTATCTGCTCCGCCTCGTACCCCAGCACGACGATGACGTCGTCGGCCCCGGCCTGGCGCAGCTGGCCAACCTGCCACGCTACGAGGGGCACGCCGTCCCAGGGCAGCAGCTGCTTCAGCCGTCCCATCCGAGTCGACTCTCCGGCGGCGAGCAAGATGGCGGCGATGGTCATGAAGCGCCGCGGTCCAGCGCCCGGTTGGCCAGCGCGTCCGCGTGCTTGTTCTGCTCGCGCGGCACGTGCTTGAAAACGACCTCGTTGAACTGGCCCCGCAGGTTGAGCACGCGGTTGTGAAGCGGGATTAGGCCCGGATTCTTGACCCGGTAGCGGCCGATGGCCTGCCGCACGAGCAACTCGGAGTCCAGACGCGCCTCGACGCGCTTGGCCCCCAGCGCCAGCGCCGATTCCAGTGCCGCGATCAACCCACGATACTCGGCGATGTTGTTCGTCGTGACGCCCAGCGTCTCCGAGACCTCGTGCACCACCTCCCCTTCGGGGTCGATGACGACGGCGCCGTAGGAGGCGAGGCCGGGGTTACCGCGCGATGCGCCATCCGAGTAGGTGACCCAGGTCTCTTTCTCCGAGGTCATGGACGCAGGACGATGCGAGGACCGTCTGCGCCGACACGCACCTGGTCGACCATCTCGCGCAGGAGCTGCTGCTTGTCGTTGAGTTCCAGGGTTTCCCACTCGGATACCAGCAGTTGCAGCGCTGCGTTGCGAGTGCGGCGGCGCTCGGCTGCGGAGGCGTAGTGCTCGGCGCGCCACTCCGAGTCGCGCAGCTCCTCTTCGATCTTGAGGCGTTCCTCGGCCAGCGCCAGGCCGTTACTGCGCAGCCGTTCGGCGTTGATCGACTCGCTGACCAGGGATTCGAGCTCCTTGTTGAGGCGCCGGTCGATCTGGTGCAGGCGTTCGCGCAGCCGCCGCGATTCCGTCTGCCACTGTGAGATCACGGCATCGTCGTTGCCGGCGGTCGCTAGCTTGCTGGGGTCCAACTCGCTGAGTTGCTTTCGCACCGCCTCCTCCAGGTCGTCGGCGCGCTGCGTGTTGTAGTTGCAGATGCCCTGGTTAGTGCGTGATTCGCACTGGTAGTAGCGGTACGAGGCGACCTGCTCGCTGCCGTCGCTGCGGCGCGTCCAGGACTGGCGCCGGCTGACGCCGATCATGCGGTTGCCGCAGCTATCGCAGACCACGAGGCCGGAGAGCAGAAAACCGCTGACCGTGCGCGGCGAGAAGTTGGTCCGCCTGTCGCTGAGGCGCTCCTGGACGCGCCGGAAGTCGTCCGGGGAGACCAGCGCGGGGTGAGTGCCCGGCACGCGCACGCCGAGACGCTGATAGGTGCCGAGGTAAGCCCGGTTACGCAGGATGTCGCGGATGCTGACCATGCTCCAGGGACGATTGCGGCGCGTCTGCAGCCCTTCTTCGTTGAGCCGTCGCGCGATGAGCCGGATGCCGAGGCCTTCGTGCAGGTAGAGCCGGAAGATATAGCGCACCACCACGGCCTCTTCGTCGACGACCTCGAGGCGGTTACGCGGCCCGACGTGATAGCCGTACGGCGGGCGGCCCAGCACTTCGCCGCGCACGGCCTTGCGCCGCAACGCTGATTTCACCTTTTCCCGCACTTCTTCGCTACGCGAGTTGGACCAACTCTTTACGATCGAGTCCAGCGGGTCGCCGTCGGCAGCGGCGTCGGCGTCGGCGTCCATGAACTGCAGCTTGGCGCCCAGGCGCTCCACCTGCAGGCAGCGCGCCGCGGCGACGACCGTATCGTCGGCCAGGTTCACGGGTGAAGGTGAGACAATGATCATGAAGCCCTTCTCGGGCCGCTTGAGGTATTCGATGAGCTGCGTGAAGGCGGGGCCGCCCGGACTGCCGCTCTCTTCCGAGAACGTCGTGGCCACGTCGTAGCCCTGCTCCTCGCAGTAGTCCAGGAAGCGGCGATTCTGATGGCTGATGCTCTCGAGGCTGCCGCCGTGGGCTTTGATCGCGGCGGCGGAGGGCTCCCTGAAGTAGCCGACGGCTCTCATGGCTAGCCTGCCACCAGGATGCGCTCGCAGTTAGGGCACTGAATCAGCACGCCCCCGCCGCGCAGCCGTTGTACAAGATGGGTTGGTAGGGTGATGCGGCAGCCTTGGCAGGAGCCGCGCACGACCAGCGCTACAGCGCGCCCGGCCTTGGAGCCGCGCAGCGATTCGTAAAGGCCGAGCATGCCGCGGTCCATGTCCGCGGTGCGGCCATTGCGTTGGCCTTCCAGGCTGACGTAATCGCTTTCCGCCTCGGATTTCTGCTCCAGCAGCTCCTTCTTGTCTTGCTGCCATTTCGCCTCGGCCTGGCGCAGCGTTTCCTCGTTCTGGGCCAGCAGCTTCGAGGTCTCGTCGACCGCCTCGATCAGCGCGAGGCCGGCGTCGTCGAGCTTGCCGCGTTGCGCCTTGAGGTGGTTGAGCTCCTTCTGCATGTCGGTGAGCTCTTTGGGATTGCGCACGGACCCGTCATACATCTTGGTTTCGAGCGGCTTGATCTTGGCGTCGAGGTCTTCCAGGCGGGCTTCGGACTTGCGCTGCAACGCCTGCAGGTCGCTGAGGTCCTCCTCGGCTTCCTGGACGGCCTGCCGCGCGGCGCGGACTACCTCGGTCTCGCCCAGGCGCGCCTCGATATCCGCGATGACGGCCCGGCGCGCGTCGCGACGCAGGTCGATCTCCTGAAGTGCAAGTAGGTCGGTAGCGCTTGTCATAATACTTAAAGCGCAGGGAATGGCGGAGAGCGTCCTTGGGAAAACGAGCTTTGGTTCTGGCCTGGGCATGCCCCGCCGGCCTGCTAGGTCGAGATTATAGGCTTCGGAAAGTACCGGAACAAGGCTCGATTTTCATTTCGTTGACCGCCTCAGGACGCAGCGCCTATCCTTAGGGAGCCATGCTTTTCAACGTATCGGGGCTAATTCAGGAAGGCATCGGCGCAACCCGCAGTTACGGGGTCGACGGCGTCCTTGAGTCCGAGGAGCGCCCGCCGGAGCAGGTCTCCGGCGGAGTTGAGCTGCTGCGCACCAAGGACGGTGTCCTGGTTAGGGCGCGGCTGCGGCTGGTTGAGCCGGAGATCTGTAGCCGCTGCCTCAAGCCGCTGGAGGAAACGCTACGTATCGAGTTCGAGGAGGAGTTCCTCACCACGGTCGACGTGCGCTCCGGGCAGCCGGCGGGAGAGGCGCCGGACGAGGATACCTTCCTCATCGACGAGAATCACATGCTAGACCTAACGGAAGCGATCAGGCAGTATCGAGAGGCATCGGCGATTATGCAGCCGTTGTGCCGGCCGGACTGCCGTGGTCTTTGTCCTCGCTGCGGGCAGGACCTCAACGCTGGCGAATGTAACTGTGTCGCTGCGCCGGTAGATAATCGCTGGTCGGCGCTGGCAGGCTTTCTGCCGAACACAGATACCGAAGGGAAGGACTAACAGTGCCTCCACTGCCAAAGAAACGCTATCCCAAAGCACGCCAGGGCAAGCGACGCAGCCATCTGGCGCTCAAGCTTGCCGGCCTGACGCGCTGCCCGCAGTGCCGGACCATGCGCCGGCCACATCACGTGTGTCCTGTTTGCGGCCATTACAAGGGTCGAGAGGCTGTAGAGGTCCAAGGCCCCAGCCTTGGCGACTAGCAGCCACCTCTTCCTGCCACAGCCCGTAGACTCCTCGGTCGCCTGGCTGTTTCCCGGGCAGGGCGCACAGGAGGTCGGTATGGGCCGCGACGTCTATGAGGCGTCCGCGGCGGCGCGTCAGGTGTTCGAAACCGCGGACAGCGTTCTCGGCTACTCGCTGAGCCAGCTCTGCTTCGAAGGCCCCGAGGACCGTCTGCGCGAGACGGAGTACACCCAGCCCGCCATCTTCACCACCAGCCTTGCCTGTCTCGCTGCCGCAGTTGAATCCGGCAGCGTCGCGGCGCGCCCCGCGTTCACGGCGGGACACAGCCTGGGCGAATACAGCGCCCTAGTCGCCGCAGGCGCGTTGAGCCTGGAGGACGGTCTGCAGCTGCTCGATACGCGAGCCCGCCTCATGGCCGAGGCCGGCCGCAACAATCCCGGCACGCTGGCCGCGATCCTGGGCATGGAAGAGGACGCCGTACGCGCCATCTGCGCCGACGCCGACGTCGACGTGTGCAACTACAACCTGCCGGCCCAGACCGTCGTAGGGGGCGCCCGCCCAAACGTCGAGCATGCCATTGAGCTGGCGAAGCAGCGCGGCGCCCAGCGCGCCCTGGAACTCAACGTCAGCGGCGCGTTTCACAGCCGGCTCATGCGCCCCGCCGCTGAAGGCCTGGCCAGGGCGGTTGCGGCCGCGAACGTGCAAACGCCCGAGATTCCGGTAATTGCCAACGCCAGCGGTAAGGCGATGACGGACCAGGCGGAGATACGCGACGAGCTCTGCGCGCAGGTTGCCACCGCGGTGCGATGGCACGATTCGGTTACACTTATGGCCACGGCCGGCGTGTCCACCTTCATCGAATTTGGACCCGGTCGTATTTTGACGGGAATGGTCAAACGCCTGGCGCCTGGCGCCACCCTGGTCAACGTCAACGGCCTCCAGCCTGTGTAGGTGAATTTTTGTTTCGACTCGACGGTAAGGTTGCGATACTCACCGGCGGCAGTGGCACGGTAGGCCGTGCCATAGCCATCTCGCTGGCAACGGCGGGCGCGAACCTGGTGCTCAACTACAAAACCAACAAAGAAGGCGCCAAAGACACGCAAAAGGCGGTCGAGGAACTCGAGCAGGAGGCCATCCTCGTGCAGGGCGACGTCGGCCTCGCGGAAACAGCGCAGCGGGTCGTGGACGAAACCCTGGCCAAATTCGGCAAGGTCGATATTCTCGTCAACAATGCCGGCCGCACCGCGGACAACCTGCTGGTCAGAATGACAGACGAGGAGTGGGACAGCGTCATCGAGACGAACCTGCGCAGCACCTTCCTGTTCTCGCGCGCGGCGCTGCGGCCCATGCTCAAAGCGCGCTACGGCCGCATCATCAACATCAGCAGCATCGACGGGCTTGTCGGCAACGCGGGCCAGAGCAATTACTCGGCAGCGAAGGCGGGCCAGATCGGCTTCACGCGCTCCCTGGCGCGCGAGCTCGCCAGCCGCGGCATCACCGTAAACGCCATCGCGCCCGGCATCGTCAAGACGGCGATGACCGCGATCCTCAACGAGCAGCAGTGGGATGCGATTTTGCAGCGCATCCCGATGGGCCGCGACGGCCGCCCAGACGAAATCTCGCCGCTGGTGGTGTATCTGGCCTCGGATGAGGCGTCCTACCTCACGGGACAGGTCATCGCCGTAGACGGCGGACTGACGTAGCGTCATGGCGGCCCCACGTCGCTTGGCTCGCGAAGCTGTGCTGGATTCGCTGTACGAGATGGACGTGGCTGCCCACGATCCGTCGCAGGTCTTGGAGCGCATGATCAAAGAGCGCCGCCTGCGCGAAGACATGGCGGAATTCGCGCGCTTGTTGCTCTCCGGCGTGCTGGAAAAACGAGCTGAGATCGACGCCGTAATCGAACGCACCGCACCGGTTTGGCCGACAGATCAGCTGTCCCCAATCGACCGGAATATCCTTCGTATTGCGATAAGAGAATTCTTGGTGGATAATCTGACACCGGTCGGCGCAGCTATAAACGAAGCTGTAGAAATGGCCAAGAAGTTCGGCAGCGAAAGCTCCGGTAGGTTCATAAACGGCGTGTTAGGGTCAGTTGCCCCAGACAAGGCCGTTGTGCAGGAGGGTGAATAGTCTTGGCAACCGTTTTTGAGCGAGTACGGAAGATCGTCGTTGACCAGCTTGGAGTTGATGAGGATCAAGTCGTCCCCGCTGCCTCGTTCGTCGACGACCTCAACGCTGACTCCCTTGACCTCGTAGAGTTGATCATGTCCCTGGAAGAGGAATTCACCCAGGAAGGCAAAGCGCTGGAGATTTCCGACGAGGATGCCGAGAAAATCGTCACGGTCCAAGACGCTATCGACTTCCTCAAAGACCTCGGTATCGAAGACAGCTAAAGCCGTCTATCGCAAGACCCCTCGGAGCCAGGCCTAGCCTGGCTCTTTGGCTGTTGCAGCCTGCCAAGCCAGAGAGCGCCCGTGCGACGTACTTATGTTTGCGGTAATCTGTTGGGAGAGGGCTTCATGCTAGCAACGCGGGGTTGGAACCAGAGCCGGGGAGGCCACTTCTAGATGCAGATGTTCGGCGTCGGCATTCTGGAACTCATCGTCATCCTCATGCTCATCGTCATTGTCGTGGGGCCGGACCGTATGCCGCAGGTCGCCGCCGACCTGGCTCGCTGGATCCGGCAGGCGCGGGCTTACTCTCGCCACCTCATGGGTGACTTCAACTCTGTGGTGAGCGATATGGAGAAAGAAGCCAACATCAACCGCGACGACTGGAAGGAAATCGCCAGCGTCGTCTCACGCAACACCGGCGAGATCGGCAAGGAGTTGAACCGCGTTATCAAAGACGCCGACGTCTCCGGAGATCTCGAGGCGGTCAAAGAAATCGACCCTTCGTCGCACAGCAATGGCAACGGCGCCAACGGCGACGCAGCAACCGAACCCGAAGCGCAGCAACCCGAAGGCTCCTCCGAGGCGGAATCGGCTGAGGAGAAGCCCTGGTATGAACCAGAGAAGACGCCCCGCGCGTCCAGGCGACGCTCCAGCGAATAGATGAGTGTAGCGACTCCAAATCCGCCGACGGACGAAAGGCCCGAGCCAGAACAAGACGGCCAGGGCGCAAACCTGACCGTCATCGAGCACATCCAGGAACTTCGCAGCCGTTTGATGATCTGCGGCGCCGCGCTGACGGTCGGGATGATCGCCTCGTTCTCGGTCGCCGGAGCCGGCCTCTGCGGGCTGCTGCTGCTATTGATCGTCGCTTCCAAAGTGCCTCACCCGGCCAAGCGCGGGCTGTTCATTGCCGTCCTCCTGGCTGCGGCTGCGGGCGCGGCGTACTCATACACTCTCATCCCGGACTTCTGGAATGCGGCGGTGACAACGGAAACCATCAGGTGGCTCAAGCAACCTGCGGAGTCGAAGGTAGGGAACTTCGACCTGGTTTTCACCGACCCGCTGGAGTTCTGGTCCACATTCTTCCAGGTCAGCCTTCTCATTGGCCTTGCGTTTGCAATGCCAGTATTCGTCTACCAGATCCTCGGCTTCGTGACGCCTGGCCTCACGCGGCAGGAGAAGAAGTGGACCTACTTCGTCGTCATTTTCGCGAGCACTGCCTTTCTCCTGGGGTGCGCCTTCGCCTACTACGTTGAGATGCCGCCGGCGCTCAACTTTCTTCTCAAGCCACCGGGCGGGCTGGCAACCCCGCTGATTTCGGTGAAAAAGTACATCGGCTTCGCGACAAAGCTGATGCTGGTGACTGGCCTGGTATTCCAGACGCCGCTGTTCGTCATGGCGTTTGCGAAGGTCGGCCTCGTTCATTCGCGCAAGCTGCTGGGCTGGTGGCGCTTTGCCATCGTCGGCGCTTTCGTCGTCTCCGCCATCGTCACGCCGTCGATTGACCCGATCACGCAGACCCTGGTCGCGCTGCCGATGATCGTGCTCTACTTCGTCGGCATCCTGCTCGCCAAGATGGTCGAGAATACGCCGATTATTCCGCGGACCTAACCGGCTGCCTCCCCTCGCCGGCTATATCGATAGGCAGCTTTATCAGATCAGGTTGACTCGGCATCCCCTAAGTCCGAGAATGAGGACGATGGTAGCCATCCAAGAAAAGCAGACTGCCCTGGGACAGCTCAACGCCGGGGTCAACGCCTGCCACGCCTGCCCTCTGGGCTCGCAGCGCACCCGTGCCGTACCCGGCGAAGGTCCCGTCGACGCCGAGATTATGCTCGTCGGCGAAGCGCCTGGCTACTACGAAGACCAGCAGGGACGCCCCTTTGTCGGCGCGGCCGGTCAGTTCCTGGAGCAGCTGTTGGGCAGCATCGGCCTCAATCGCACCGACGTCTTCATCGGCAACGTGGTCAAGTGCCGCCCGCCGGGCAACCGCGACCCGCTGCCGGAGGAGATCAGCGCCTGCTCTCACTGGCTCGGCGAGCAGTTCGAGATCGTCCGGCCCCGTGTCATCGTCACGCTGGGCCGCTACTCGCTGGCGCGCTTCCTGCCCGGCACGCCGATCGGCAAGGTGCACGGCCAGGGGCGCAAGCTCAACAACACCTGGGTCGTGCCCATGTATCACCCCGCGGCAGCGCTGCATCAGGGCTCGCTACGCAAGACTATCGAGGACGACTTCAAGAAGATCCCCGCTTACCTGGAGCAAGCCCGCAAGGAACCGGTCCTGCAGGAGCCCGCTCCGGAAGCGCCGGCTGAGCCGGAGTCGACCCAGATGAAGCTCTTCTAGTGGCAGACAGCACCAAGCTTCGCGTCATACCGCTCGGCGGTCTCGGAGAGATCGGCAAGAACATGATGCTGCTCGAATACGGCGACGACATGATCGCCATCGACGCAGGCCTCATGTTCCCGGAAGAGGAGATGCTCGGCATCGATCTCGTGATCCCGAATGTCACCTACATCGAGGAGCACCGCGACAAGTTCAAGGCGATCTTCCTCACGCACGGCCACGAGGACCACATCGGCGGGCTGCCGTACGTGCTGCGGCGAGTCCAGGCGCCGATCTACTGCACGCCGCTGACGCATGGACTGCTCAGCGTCAAACTCAAAGAGCATCACCTCCTGCCGTCGACGGATCTGCGCACGATCATGCCCGGCGAGACAGTGCAGGTCGGCTGTTTCAGCGTTGAGGCGTTCCAGGTGGCGCACAGCGTCCCGGACTCCGTGGGCTACGCCGTGCACACGCCCGTCGGCATCGTGATCCACACCGGGGACTTCAAGCTGGACCACACGCCTGTCATGGGGCAGCTGACGGACCTGCCGCGTCTGGCGCAGCTGGGCAACGAGGGCGTGCTGCTCCTGCTGGCGGACTCGACGTATGCCGAAGTGGCGGGTTACACGCCGTCAGAGCGCATGGTGGGCGACGCCCTCACGCAGATCATGACCACGGCTGAGGGGCGCGTCATCGTCGCAACCTTCGCCTCGCTGATCGCGCGCGTCCAGCAGATCATCGATGCCGCCGACATCACCGGGCGCAAGGTCTTCGTCACGGGCCGCAGCATGATGGACAACGTCCAGATGGCGCGCGAGCGTGGCTACCTGGACTTCCCGCGCGAGCTAACCCTCAACGTCAACGAGCTGAAGACGACACCCGCAGAGGACGTAGTTGTCATAACCACTGGCAGCCAGGGCGAGCCGACCTCGGCGCTGACGCGCATGGCCAACGGCGACCATCAGCACGTCCAGATCCAACGCGGCGACACGGTGGTGCTGTCAGCATCGCCGATTCCAGGCAACGAATCGCTGGTCTACCGCAACGTCGACAACCTGTTCCGGCTGGGCGCGCACGTGTTGTACAACCGCACGGACAACGTCCACGTACGAGGCCACGCGGCGCAGGAAGAGCTGAAGATCATCCAGGCGCTCGTCAGGCCAAAGTTCTTCGTCCCGGTCCATGGCGAATACCGTCACTTGGTCTTGCACGCCCAGCTTGCGCGTCAGATGGGCGTCGAGGAAAACAACGCCTTCGTGCTCGTCGACGGCGACGTGCTCGAGCTGGACGGGGAGACCGCGGCCCTGGACGACCGCATCGTGGCCGACTACGTCTACGTCGACGGCCTCGGCGTCGGCGATGTCGACCACATCGTGCTGCGCGACCGTCAGCACCTCGCCACGGATGGCATGGTGGTCATCGTGCTGGCGGTGGACAAGCAGACCGGCAAAGTCGTCGGCCGCCCCGACGTCGTTTCGCGCGGCGTCACCAGCATCGAAGAGTCAGAAGAGCTCCTCGAGCGCACCCGCGACACCGTGGTCGGCGCCCTCGCCGCGGAAGGCGATCACATTGCGGAGTGGTCCTCCGTGAACCAGAAGGTCCGCGAAGCCGTCGCGAAATTCCTCTACACCGAGACCCACCGCCGGCCCATGGTCATGCCGGTCGCCGTCGAGGTCTAAGCCCCCCAGTCCCG
>Ga0307424_1002078_pt1 | contig 10074 bp, 8 predicted proteins | sample SalMarWE160320MG_FD_202157 | JGI IMG/M metagenome (GOLD analysis project Ga0307424, IMG submission 202157) | Salt marsh sediment microbial communities from the Plum Island Ecosystem LTER, Massachusetts, United States - WE1603-20 | ecosystem: Environmental > Aquatic > Marine > Intertidal zone >...
AATGGCTCCGATGATGACGAGCCGTTTCAATCCTGCTTACCCCCAGTTCCTCTCCGGTTGATGGCATTCAGCACTTCTCTCAGCTGAAGCCAACCACCCCACAAACCGAAGAACAACCCTACGAATAACCCAGCCACGGTAAATAGCTTTCCCGTGTCCAGGAGCTTATCTAGCTCTATCCCGCCAAAGACCCCCAGGATGATGCAGATGGCAACGTACCATCCCATCCCGATGAGTCTCATTGCCGGCCCGCCGCTTCGCATCAGCGCTGCCCCGGCATTCGTGACGGTCGGAACAATATCACACCGCTATCTCACGATCAAAGACATATCTAGGCCTGATCTTTCCGCCGATGCTGGCGTCCACGGAGCCTAACAGATCGGCTTGTCAATCGACCGCCGCCGGGCTATCTTTGCGCTGTGTAATATCGTGTCCGCCACGTCTCCGCCCTCGAAGGCTACCAGCGTTGGGCGGCAACCTACGACGCCGTGCCCAATCCCCTGATCGCCATGGATATGCGCCATACGCCGGCCTTTCTCAACCCACAGCGCGGCGAAAGCATCCTCGACGCCGGTTGCGGTACCGGACGCAGCCTGCCCTGGATGATCGAAGCCGGCGCCCGCCCCGTCGGCATCGACTTCTCGATTGAAATGCTGAAAGTGGCGCACCGGCGTCTGCCCGGCGCCCACCTCGCCGCCGACCTGCAACGGCCCTTGCCGCTGCGCTCGCGCCGTTTCGACGCAGCCCACTGCGCCCTTGTTGGCGAGCACCTGGAGGACCTCCGCGCCACATTCGTCGAGTTGCGCCGCGTCCTGCGCCCGGGCGGGCGCTTCGTCTTCTCCGCCTACCATCCGGAGCTGGCCGCCGCGGGTGTGGAGGCCAACTTCGAGGACAGCGGCACGGAGTACCGCCTCGGCGCCGTCCGCTACACCACCGGCGATTACCTAACGCTGCTCTCGGACGCCGGCTTCCGCGATCTCGCCCACCAGGAGTTCGCCGGCGACGAGGCGCTCGCCGCGGTCATCCCTAACGGCAGCCGCTACCTCGGCAGGCCCATGCTCCTCGTCCTCACCGCGCGCAACGCTGCTTAAACAGGAAACCGCCCCGAAGGGCGGTTCGTGCTACGAAGCTGCAGGATTCATTCTGCAGGGAACGTTGGTCTGCTACTTGCGCTTCTCGAAGTCGTCCAGGTCGAGGCTCTCGATGAAGTCCTTGAAGGCGGACATCTTCTCGAGCTCCTCCGGGTTCACCGGTTTCACCTCTTCGCCGAGGCTCCCTGGGCCGCCTGCTGCCGCCACGATCTCTTCCTGCTCGTGGTCCAGCAGGATCCCCGCGCGCTCCAGAACGGACTCCTCGGCGTAGATCGGCACCTGGGCTCGGACCGCCAGCGCGATGGCGTCGCTCGTGCGCGAGTCGACCTCCACGGAGCGTCCGTTGCAGTCGAGGACGATGCGAGCGTAGAACGTGTCGTTGTTGAGGTCGTTGACGAGCACGTAAGAAACCTGGGCGTCCAGCGATTCGATGACGTTGCGCAGCAGGTCGTGGGTCTGGGGTCGCGGTGGCTGCACGTCGCCCAGCCGCATAGCGATCGACTCGGCCTCGGACGGCCCGATCCAGATCAGCAGGTAGCGGTCGGACTCCTTCTCCTTAAGGATTACGACACGGTTGTAGTTCTGCATGCTGACACGCACGAACTCGACGCTCATTTCGATCATGTCGTACCTCCTGGGAAGAAGTCGGCAGCTTCCAGTCTAAGAGTCGGCAGATTTGAGTGTCAACGCAGTGGTGACTTCCGCGGAGCCTACGTCGACGGCTCTGGCGAGGGTACTCGGCTGCTGCGTGCCTGCGACCAGATCGCCGCCAGAATCGCCCCAACGCCGGCGAGGATCATCACCGGCTGCACGCCGATCGTGTCTGCCAGCAGGCCGGCCAGCACCACCGGCACGATGGCCACGAGGTTGGCGAGGACGGACTGTGCCGCGAAGATACGCCCCTGCATTTCCCACGGCACGCGCTCATTGATCAGTGCTCGGCCCATGGTCAGGACGATGGTCAGCGCAAAGCCGTAGAGATTGGCATATAGCACCGTCATCATGATCCGCGCCGCCTTCTCGTCCAGCGGTCCGTCGCTGAACACGCCCAGCGGGTCGATCGACTGCAGCAGATCCGCGCTGCGTCCCACCAGCCCCAGCGCAATCAATGACGCTGCGATCATCCCGTACGCCGCGCTGATCGTCACCAGCTTGTTGAAGCGGTCGGAGAGGTACTCCACGCTGCGGAGCCCCAGGAAGATCGCCACGCCCACCGGCGCCAGCACGAAGACGATGTTCTCCGGCGCGATCTCCAGGACTTGTATCGAGAATTTCGGCAGCGTCGTGGCGATGATCAGGGTGGAGATGCTAGTCACCACCAGCAGCACCAGCGCCAAGAAAGCGGTCGAATCGCGGCTCAGGAACAGCCAGCTCTCGGCGAACTCGCGGCGCACGGTGCGCATGGATAGCCCGCGCGCGTCCTCCGTCGACGCGAAGTGGAACTGGGGGATCACCGTGATCAGCACCGCTGAAATCGCGAACATGACGACGATGATGAACAGCAACGCGTCGGCACTGCCCGTCTTGAGGAAAATCGGCGCCAGGATCATCATTCCCAACACCTGGCTCGCCAGCGTTCCGAGGTTGATGAACGAGTTCGCCGCGACGAGGCTGCGCGTTCGCACGATGTGCGGCACCACGGCGGCCTCCGCCGGCACGGCGAACTGCGTCACCACGCCGATACCGAGCGAGACGGCGTAGATCCCCGGCAGGCTGTCCTGCGCGCTCACCAGCGCAAAGACGAGCAGTGCCTTCAGCACGTTGGCGACGAACATGATCAGGCCGCGCGGAAGGCGGTCCACTGCCACGCCCGCGATGGCTCCCAGCATCGCCGAGGGCACGATAAGCGTCAGCAGCAACCCGCCCGTCGCAATCGCCGTGTCCGACCGCCGCACGGTGAAAACGAGGATGGAGTAGAGCAGCGCGTTGTTGGCGCCGTGGCTGGCCAGCCGCATGAGCCAGTAGCGCCGGAACGACTCGTCGTCCAGCAGCTCTACCCATTGATCGAGCAGGAAACGCCGGCGCCGGACGGGGGGCTCCGGCGGGGCCGCCTCTGTCACTCGACGCTTCTTTCTTCCCTGCCTACCAGCGTCTTCACGCGCCGCTCCAGCACGGCGCGCTCCAGCATCACGCGGCGTCCGCAGCCCAGGCAGCGTAGTCCAATGTCCGCGCCCAGGCGCGTCACCTCCCAGTCGTAGCCGCCGCAGGGATGCGGCTTACGCAGACGCACCACGTCGCCAAGGCTGACTTCGAGGATGGCTAATCCTCCGAATCGTCATCGGCTGGGGGGAAGTTCCCCAATTCGACCGGCACAGGCAGCTCGTCGCGATAGCGGTTGATGTGCTCGCGCAGCTGCGCCGCCGCCGAGCGCGCCGCCAGCGCATAATCGTTGTCGCGCGACGCGTAGATGATCGAGCGCGACGCGTTGACGATGATGCCCCGGCGCTTGCTATCGATCCCCGCCTTCACGGCGTCTTCCAGCGCACCCTCCTGCGAGCCGATGCCCGGCACCAGGATCGGCATGTCGGGACAGAGCTGACGCGCCTGCTTCAGCTGCTCCGGGTACGTCGCGCCCATGACCAGGCCCACGTTGCCGTGTTTCGCGTTCCACTCCTTCGCCTTCAGCGCAACCATCTGCCAGAACGGGCGCTGCGTGCCGTCCTCGGACACGGTCAGGTCCTGGAACTCCCGCGCGCTGGGGTTGGACGAGCGGCACCAGACGATGACGCCCTTGTCCCGGTACTCCAGGAACGGCTCAATCGCGTCCGTGCCGCCGTAGGGGTTCACCGTCGCCGCATCGCACTTCAGCAGGTCGAAGATGGCGTGAGCGTATCCCGCCGATGTGTTGCCGATGTCGCCGCGCTTGGCGTCACCGATGACCGGGATCTGCGGTGGTATCGCGGCCAGCGTCTCGGTCAGCACGTGCCAGCCGCGCTCACCCATCGCCTCGAAGAAGGCCAGGTTCGGCTTGTAGGCGCAGACCAGGTCGGATGTCGCCTCGATGATCTTCTTGCAGAAATCGATGGGGTCTTTGACCGGCATCAGCGCCGGGTCGGGGTCCAGGCCTACGCAGACCAGGCTGTGGTTCTCTTCGACGGCCGCGTCAAGCTTGACGAGGAATGACGTGCTCACGCCCGCATTGTAGCGCGCCGCCGGGCGCAGTCTACGGGCCTTGCAGCCCCTCCCACTGCGCCCGCAAACGCTGCACCTCCTCCGCCGATGGCTCGCGCCCGCCGTAGCGCACGTCGTCGAAAAGTCCCGTAATCTCGGCCGGCGTGACGGAGTGGAACGCCGTCTCCAGCCGCGGCGCCAGCTCCAGCGGCGTCTCGACAGGTCTCCGCTCGACGCCGCGCCGCTCGGCAACCGCCAGCATGTCGAAGTAGAGGCGGCGCACCGGCTCGGTCGCCCGAGACACACGCCCGCCGCCGCGTCGTCGCCCGAACACGGAGCCGAACAGGTTGCTCAGGTCTGCCGCCAGCCGTCCCTCCTGGTAGACCGATTCCTTCTGCTCACCATCCTCGGGGCGGCGCTGGAAGCGCTGGAACAGGATCCCGGTGGCGATGACCGCCGCCAAGATCAGCACGCCCGCTATGCCGTAGCGCACCATGAGTCGCAGCCAGCCGGGCAGGACGTTTTCGCCCTGGTCCGTCGGCTCGATGGGGCTTCCCTGTGGTACGTCCTGAGGCGTGGGGAATTCGCTTTGGTACAGGCCGCCCGCCGCGAAGCTCAAGAGCCAGAAGATGCCCTCCAGAAGCTTGATCACGGGCCACGCCAGGATGTAGACGATGCCCGCCCCGACCCAGGCGATGGCGTAAGCCAGGTGCCCTAGCCCCTCTCTCGCCGTGCCGAAGTCGATCACCACGAAAAGCAGCGCGATTAGCGCCATCAACCCAATGACACCGCCGATCGCCAGCATCCAGGCCGGCATGAACTGATTCACGGCGCTGTCGTTGGCGCGCGCCGCCTGGGTCAAGCCCAGCGCCAGCAACCCCACCGCGATGTACGGCACCGCGATGAGCTGCACGCCGCCCGGCAGCTCATCCACAAACGAGCCGGCCACCAGCACGCCCGCGACCACGATGACGCCGGTGGCGAAGCTGCTCAGCACGTCGTCGAACGTGGTCGATTGCTGGCCTGACAGGATGCCGCGCACCCAGAAGACGACCAGCAGCGGCACACCGATGACCGCGGTCGCCCCCGGCGAGTCTTTGGCCAGCGCCTGATGCGTGTGATTGATCAACTGGTTCAGCCAGTGGAAGTCCCACAGCGCAAAGTTGCCGTAGAAGTCGGCTCTCACGACGGCGTAGAACAGCAGCAGCGACAGCGTCGCGCCCCAGAAACGCAGCAGGCCAATCGACATCAGGCTACCCTGCAGCACCCGCGAGATCGTGAACGCGCCGCCGACTAGGACCAGCACGCCGAGGAAGGTCGGCTTGCCGCCGCCCACCGTAAGCGCCACCAGCAGCGCGACCAGCGCGTAGATCCAGAGCGCCTCCATCAGCACCAGCGCCGCGCGCACCACAGGGCCGCGCCACTGGCCTAGCATCTCGATGCCTCGACCTCGCGTTGGCTCTTCGGCGGGGCATCCGGAGTATTTGCCGCACGTTGGCCCTTTAGCGGGGGTTTGAGGGTGTCTCCCATGTGCAAAACCGTCATTCCGGCCGGCTCCACTCCGACGGCGGTTCGCCCGGCGGCCGCGGCCGGCTGAACGCCGGCGCTGTTGCAGCGGGCCGCCGTGCCGGGCGCGGCGTCTCGTCTTCGCCCTTTGACGAGGGTGCAGGGGCATCCCCCGTCTTCAATGTTCCCTCGCGCGCCTCCAGCGAGTGCATCGCCGCGGCGACGTTGTGGACGCGGATGCCCGGCAGCTCCTCGTCGAAGTCGTTGCCGGGCTCTGCCAGCGAGATCACAGTGACGGTGTGTCCCGCCCCCGCAACGCGCAGCAGGGATCCCGCCAGCGCTTCGTCCATGCGGCTCGTGACGCAGACCAGCGTCGCGCCGTAGGGGAAGCGTGCCGCTTCGCGGTCGATCACCGTCTCTAGCGACGACATCGTTAGCGGGTGGATCACTGCCAGCGCTTCCAGCACGCGTCCCAGCTGATCGGAGCGCCGCCCCACCGGCACGCGCATCGGCCGGTCGGAGTCGGGGTACGAGCCGTTGGCGACCATTCCGATGGCGTAGCCCGTGTCGAAACCGTGCTGCGCGATCGACGCCGTTGCGGCGAGAAGGCGCTCCAGCAGCTCCGGTTGGAATCCCTGCCACGAAGCCGACATCGTGTGCACGTTGACCGCGATCAGCAGGTGCATTGTCGCCGACGGCTCGTAGACCTTTGACTGCAGCGCCTGCCGCCGCGCCGATGCCTTCCAGTCGATGCGCCGCATCGAGTCGCCGGGCTGATAGTCGCGCACGCCGGCGATGCGTCCGGGGTCTTCGAAGATGCGTTGGCGTCCCTTCATCTCCCCGAAGGGGCGCTCCGCCGGAAGCCCAAGCTCCGGCAGCGTGTAGACGCGCGGATAGACGATGAATGTGTCGTGCGTGTCCTCTTCACGCTCCACCGGGTTAAAGCCGAAAATGTCGGCGGTGGTCATGCGCGCCGGTCCCAGGCGGTAATGGCCGCGCGGCGGCGTCTGCAGCTCCAGGGGCCAATTGATCCGCTCGTACCAGGTGAGATGCGTCGACCTGATCGTGTGTACGTAGCCTGGGGAGCCGGTTGCTGCCGTGTGTTTCTCGTCGATCAGCGCCGCCTCCGGTACCGCGTCCCGCACTTCGATCCACGGCACCGGCAGCATCTTGTCGTTGATCAATCGCATCGTCACGGAGATGTGCTCGCCCTGAAAGGCGCGATTCTCCGGGATGATCCGCTCATAGATCACGTTGTCCATGACGTGCCGCGACCAGTACAGCGCCAGGAATCCGGCCGCCATCAAGAACACGGCCAGCCCAATCACCGCCCCGCTGCTCAGCAGGATCCCGACGACGAACAAGCCCAGCGTCAGCTGCAGCCAGATTTTGCTAAGCCACACGGGAGGCCTCTCCCCGCGCCCCAGCCCCGGGCAAACTGGCAATCGGGCAAGCTGCCGCGCATCGCGGCTGAATCCCTTGCTGAAGGTTTGAAGCGTCGCTAACCGGTCCCCTCTCCCGCGGGGAGAGGATCAGGGTGAAGGGGGCGCCCAAGGCAGCTGCGTTACAGAACGTGGGGAGGTCCCCCCGTTTGTTGATTCAGAGGCGGAGCAGCCGAACCCGACCGCAGGGAGGACGTAGAATGCGCAGCCGTCAGCGCTCCGAGTGGCGAACACACGCCTAGCCCTCGACCGGCACCGGCACGCTATCGATAACCTCCTGCATCACGGCGGAGGCATCGCCACCGCGCAGACGGCTCTGCGAGCTCAGGATCGCGCGGTGCGTCAGGACATAGGGGGCCAGGAACTTCACATCGTCCGGCAGCACGTAGTCGCGGCCCCGTAGCGCCGCCAGCGCGCGGGAGCCCCGGTATAGCCCCAGGCTGCCGCGGGGGCTCGCGCCCAGCTCGAAGGCGTGGTGCTTTCGCGTCGCCTGTACCATCTGCACGATGTAGCGCCGCACCGACGGCTCGCAGTAGACGCGAGGCACCAGCGTGCTGAGGTGAACCAATTCCTCCGCCGTGACCACCGCGTCCAGCTCCTCCAACGGGCTGCCGTCCTCAAAGCGGGTCAGCACCTCGTCCTCTTCCTCTTCTCCCGGGTAGCCCAGGCCGATGCGCATGAAGAAGCGGTCCAGCTGTGCCTCCGGCAGCGGGAACGTGCCCTCCAGCTCGATGGGGTTCTGCGTTGCCAGCACCAGGAAGGGTCGAGGCAGTGACAGCGTCTCGCCTTCTACGGTGACCTGGCGCTCCTCCATCGCCTCCAGGAGCGCCGACTGGGTTCGCGGCGTGGCACGGTTGATCTCGTCCGCCAGCACGATGTTGGCGACGATCGGTCCCGGCCGAAACTCGAACTCGCCGGCCTTCTGGTTGTAGAAGTTGATGCCGGTGATGTCGGAGGGCATGACGTCTGGCGTGAACTGGATACGCCTGAACTCGCAGCCAATCGACCGCGCGATCGACTTTGCCAGCATCGTCTTGCCGATGCCTGGCACGTCTTCGATCAAGATGTGCCCGTCGGAGAACAGCGCCACGAGGACCAGGTCGATGACCTCGTCCTTACCGACGATGACGCGTTTAATGTTGGTTTTGACCCGCTCGGCCACCTCGCGGATCGCCGTTGCGGCCTCGGTCGCCGCGGCGCGGCTCGTATCGCTAGTCATGCTGCCCCCCGTCAGAATCCGCGCCCGTCTGCTTGTCATAACAACATCAAGGCACGAGTCAAGTCAGCATAGCAGCCGCAAGCCTGCGACGGACGGCCTGTTTGGTACTTGAAGACTCTGTTCCTCGCGGGCAGCTGCGTGCCGCCACGCGATGGCCTATCGGCGCGGCTCCCAGCTAAAGTAGCGCACCGCCAGCGCCAGCCCCAGCACGCCCCACGCCGCCATCACCAGCAGGCTCTTGACCTCGAAGCCGCTGCCTGTCGTCAGGGGATTGAACGCCTCGTGCATCGATCGCGCCAGGTGAGCCACCGGAAACACCGACGCAAAGTCGCGCAACCAGGATGGCGCGTCTCCCATCGGGATGAACACGTCGGAGATGAACAGCAATGGCAGGATCACCGCGTTGACCACTGCCGGCGCCGAGTCCGCATTCGGGATGAATGCCGACATTGCGAGCCCCAGGGCGCAGAACGCCGCCGCGCCTACCAGCAGCGCTGCCGTCATCGCCGGCAGCTTATCGCCCTGGATCTGGACCCCGAACAACACTGTGCCGGCCGCCATGACGATGATCACGAGCAGCACCGTAACGAACACGGTCTGCACCACGCGTCCGGCGAAGAAGGCGATCGCCGGCATCGGCGTGCCGCGCAGGCGCTTCAGGACGCCCTGCTCCCGGTTGAACGCCACTGTCTGCGAAATCGCCGTGAAGCAGGAGTTGATCACGGAAAGCGCCAGGATCGCGGGCACGTAGAAGGTGGAGGTATCGATGGTCCCACCTTCTACGGTGATCTCACCGTGGCCGAAGACGAGGTTGAAGATGAAGAGGAACATCAGCGGGAACACGAACGTGAAGAACGCCGCCGCCGGGTTTCGCCAGAAGGCTCGGTTGTTGTAGCGCGCCTGTCGCAGCGCAAGCATCACCACGCTCATTCGGCCGCCGCCTCCGCTTCGCCCACGAGCCTCAGATAAAGGTCCTCCAGCGTTGCCTTCGACACGGTCAGGTCTTCCAGATCAGTACCTTGCTCGTGCGCCCGGCTGGTCAGCGTGTACAGCAAGGCGGTGGGCTCCTCCGTCTCGATATTGACGAAGCCGTGCTCGTTGCCCGTGCTGTTGAGGCCCGCCAGCAGGTTCTCCGCATCAGCCGGCCGGCGGAAGCGGATCACGCTGGTCTTCTCGTGGCTGATCAGCTCTGACGGATTACCTTCGGCGACGATCTGGCCACGCCGGATGATCGCGACCCGGTCGGCCAGGTGCTGCGCCTCCTCCATGTAGTGCGTCGTCAACAAGATCGTCTTGCCGAGGTCCTGCAGCCCGCGCACCATCTCCCAGGCCCCGCGGCGTGCCGCCGGGTCGAAGCCGGTCGTCGGCTCGTCCAGGAACAGCAGGTCCGGGTCGCCCGCCAGCCCGACCGCGACGTCGAGGCGCCGTTGCTGTCCGCCCGAGAGCCGACGCACTCGCGCACCGCGCTGCTCCGTGAGCCCGACCAGCTGCAGCACCTCTTCCAGCGGCCGCGGATGAGGGTAGTAGCCCCGGTACATCTCGATCGTCTCTTCGACCGTGAGGTAGGGCTCGACGCCCGTCTCCTGCAACACGATGCCGATGCGCTGTTTGAACTCGCGCTCGCCCCTCTCCGGGTCGAAGCCCAGCACGCTGACCTCTCCCGCGCTGCGATCACGGTGCCCCTCAAGGATCTCGACGGTGGTGG
>Ga0307424_1002079_pt1 | contig 10069 bp, 9 predicted proteins | sample SalMarWE160320MG_FD_202157 | JGI IMG/M metagenome (GOLD analysis project Ga0307424, IMG submission 202157) | Salt marsh sediment microbial communities from the Plum Island Ecosystem LTER, Massachusetts, United States - WE1603-20 | ecosystem: Environmental > Aquatic > Marine > Intertidal zone >...
CGTGCACATAAAAATCGGGATCCTGCTCAAGGGGTCTTTTGCTGCGATCGCCCTTTGGGTCCGTAACGGATCCGCTGACCACGAGATCATTTTCCTGGGCGTACCGCAGATAATCGTTAAAGCGCTGGTGATATTCCGTTCCCTTATCGTGGTCGATCTCCCAGGTGGTGGCTGCCAGGGAGGGCAGCATCTCGTTGCCGGGACACCGGTAGTTACAGGTCCCCAGTTTCTGGCTGCTCAACCGGGCCATGTCCAGGCGTTTAAAAAGATCCTCTTTGCTCTGATGGATATGCAGGGCCCGGCTGATGGGTTCGCCGGTCAAATGCGATGTGGCCGTCATAGTATCCTTATATTCAGGATCGGTCGTCAGATCGTAAACACGCGCCGTGGCCTCAATGACCCCTTTACTGATCGGATGGTCGTTCAGGTTTTCTACCTTTTTGCCGCCGAAAAAAAGGTTTGGCCGAAGTTTATCAATACGTTCCCGGTATTCATTTTCTGTCTTGATTGACATGTTATCCTCCCTTATATCTTAGCTGTTTAGGTATGGACACCTGATTATCACACACTTAAACAGGGGTCAAGGTGTGATCCCCCAACTTCTTGACCTTTTGTAAAACCGCCAAAATTAAGGGGGGGGTATATATTTTTTTCTTGACACACAAATTTTATCAGCATATTGTCGACAATATTATTATCGGTAAGGGCTTTTTTGCCGGTGTTTTCATCCTTCTTCCTCCTATCCCAAAGGGCATCATAATGGCCTTCAAATCTCTCACCTTAGCTCACCAGATTGCCAATGTGCTAAAAGATGGCATCATGACCGGAAAGATTAAAGCCGGGGATCAGCTCCTCGAAGACAAGTTAAAACATGACTTCGATGTCAGTCGTACACCTTTAAGGGAGGCCTTCAGAGTCTTGGAGAAAGAAGGCCTTGTTGAGATACTCCCCTGGAAAGGCGCATTTGTAAAAAAAATCAGCAGGAACGATGTTAAAGAGATTTTCCCCTTAAGGGCTAATTTAGAGGGGCTTGCAGCCCGCCTTGCCTACGAAAACGGTGGAGAGAGCCATGCAGATGAAATGGAAAAATGCCTCGAAAATATGAAATTAGCCATACATAATAACGATTTCGCCGAATACTCCAAGCACCATCTGGCGTTTCATGATGTTTTTATTAATGCCTCACAAAATCAGACCCTGATTGACATCATCCGAAATCTGCGCATCTGCACGTTGTGGCATCGGAATACCTATCAGTTTTTTGAGGAGGACTTCGGAGATCCTCTAAAAGTTCATCGTGAAATAACAGATCTTTTTAAGGAAAAAAGGGCCTCTCCCGACGATGTTGAGAAGACCGTCAAGGTGCACATTATTGCAGCCCTCGGCGCTTTTTTAGCTACTATGGATAAGGGCTGCGAAAGAACATAAAATGCCAAAAGGCCTTGAAAGAGGTTGAGACACCTGATGTTAATACTACAAGACAAGGAGGTGAGGGGGTCGATCGTGTGTATATGGTAAAGGTTTAGGCTTAGGGTCAGTCGCCAATTTCTTTAACAGGAGGGTATCATGAAAGAGATGAATCGAAGGGATTTTATAAAGAATGTGGCCATTGGTGGTGCAGTATTGGGACTCGGAAGCGCGGTTTTCCACAAACCTCTGGAAGCCCTTGCGAGCGGCAAGCATGACATCGGGCAGTGTAAAAGTGTTAAAATCAAATGCATTTCGGAATTGGGTTGGTACGACGACAAATTGGTACTTAAACAATTGAAGGCTCATGGGCTTAAAAACAATCAATGGACTGGATCCTGGGACCCGCGAAATGCCGCGGGGAGTTGCACACTCATTGATGTTGAACTTCTCGATGGAAGCCACCACAAGATCCTGCTTGATACCGGTTGGGACAAATATTATATGGATCAGGCCTTCAAACGGGAAGGCGTCGATAAGATGCTCAAGAACAAAGAGATTGAATCCCTAATCATCTCCCATGAGCATCTCGATCACTACTGGGGGTTGCAAACGTCGTTACAATATGATCCGGAAATAAAACTCATCGTCCCAAGCACTTTTTACCCTGAAGGTTTCTATTTCGCAAACGGGGCAACCTTCATGCAATCCAATGCCTCCAATAACATCCCGCACCAGGGGGAACTGGTAAAGATAAAACCAGCAACAGTCAACAAGCTTTATCCGGGCGTAGCCCTGGTGAATTTTGACATACCTATACTGATCAGGGTGAGAGGAGAGCAATCCCTTTACTTCAATGTCAAGGATAAAGGAATGGTCTGCGTCACAGGGTGCTGTCATCAGAATATCATTACCATGGCCGATTACGCCAAAAAGAACATTGAGGGCGGGGACAATATGTATGGTGTCTATGGGGGACTCCACATAGCTCCCTTTGGGCCAATGAATGAAAAAAGGGCTTTTATTGTCAAAGAGATGGGGAAATACAATTTCAAGAAGGTGGCGTGTAATCACTGCACCGGACTGACTGCGGTTAAAGAGATGGTCAAACTCGGTTATCCTATCGTCGAAGGAACGGCCAGGTTCGGCTCAAAGAGCAAACTATACGTAGGCAATGGGGACGAAGTCGTCTTCGGTTAGTATCTCCCTATCCAAACATATGTAACAGTTCACGGGTTCAGCGGTTCAGGGTTAACAAAAGGACGTTAATTTTGAACCTCTGAACCCAAAACCTGCAAACAGCTGCAGGAACAAGCCATAATAGTCGACAAGGTCCCCAAACCTGATTTATTACCCTATTCAACCTGTGATAATCATTTTACACCAATAGAATTAACCCTTGACAAACAACCTTCTTTTCTTTATGGTTCTTTACTCAAAAAGGGACTTCTATCACAGGATCCTTCAGAGTTAAGCATATTTGATATTTGATATTTCATATGATTTTGTACGTAAATGAGCACATCGGTAAGCGGCTTGCTTGAATCTGAAATAGGAGTCTTTCCTGCCAACAGACCAATAATACCACTGTTCCTGACAAAAATTGTGGTTGGTTTCAATTTTCAGTAGAGGTAAAAGGGCCGATATAAACAGCAGATGGGATGCATGGTCAATCTTGATTTGAAAATATTCTTTCCGTTACGCACATAATTTTAGATTTCTCCTTAGCGCTTTTTACATTTCATGGTAGGCATTTTCGGTGATGACTTTTGGTGACTTTCGATGTGTTATCAACAAGTTAATATATCACAAAAGGACGGTTTCTCTCCTCTCTCAATCATTTGGAGGTGCGAAACTGAAGTTGGCAATTTGTAAACCTAACAAAGGAAAGGAGGAATTATGGCCGCTTTACTGATCATGGTTTTGGCATTCGCAGGGTACCTTATCATGTATTTTCTCTACGGCAAATTTATAGGCAACAAGATTTTTGCCTTATCTGCTGCCGCAAAACCGCCTTCCGTTGAGCTTGAAGATGGTATTGATTATGTGCCAACCAAAAAGGAGGTTATTTTTGGTCATCATTTTACTTCAATTGCAGGCACAGGACCCATTGTAGGCCCTGCAATTGCTATCATCTGGGGCTGGGTCCCGGCGATGATATGGATTTTTGTCGGGACCATTATAATGGGTGCTGTTCATGATTTCGGCGCCCTGATTATTTCCATGCGAAATCAAGGAAAATCCGTCGCAGAGTACACGTCCAAATACGTTAATAGCCGCACCAAATTTTTCTTCTTTGTGATTGTCTTTCTGGAATTGTGGATTGTTATTGCCATTTTTGGCCTGGTTATTGCCGTTGTTTTTACGATGTATCCGCAATCGGTTCTCCCGGTATGGCTGGAAATACCCATTGCAGTCTATCTGGGCTATCTGATTTACAAGAAAGGCAAAAACGTGATGACATGGTCGATTCTTGCCATGGTTGTGATGTATGCCACGTTCATCATCGGCTATTACGTACCGTTTAAGATGCCTGTTATTTTGGGAATTCCAGCAACCGGCATTTGGACAATTCTCCTGCTGGCATATGCCTTTGTCGCATCTACCCTGCCGGTTACCCATTTGCTCCAGCCCCGCGATTTTATCAATTCGCATCAGTTGGTTGTCGCGCTGTGTCTTCTGGTCGTGGGAGTCGTGGTTTCAGCTTTTGGAGGAAATCTTCACATTGTGTCGCCTGCTGTGCAGGCCGCCCCTGCCAAGGCTCCGCCCATGTGGCCCTTTCTGTTCATCACTATTGCGTGCGGGGCTATTTCCGGATTTCATTCACTGGTTTCCTCGGGAACTTCGGCCAAACAGGTGCGCACTGAAGATGATTCACTCTTTGTGGGCTATGGCTCTATGCTAATGGAGGGTGTACTGGCAACCATAGTGATTATAGCCGTAGCGGCCGGAATAGGGATGGGTTACACCCCAAAAGGGGGCGAAACCGTGATAGGCGTTGCAGCGTGGACGACCCATTATTCATCATGGGCTGCAGCCGCGGGTCTGGGTTCAAAAATCAGCGCCTTTGTGGTGGGGGCGGCCAATATGATAGAGTCCCTCGGTATTCCGCATGGAGTTTGTCTGGTTATCATGGGCGTTTTTGTGGCCTCATTCGCTGCCACCACGCTTGACACTGCCACAAGAATTCAACGCTATGTTGTGGCTGAACTCTTCGGCGGTCTCAAACTCAATTTTTTGACCGGTCGTTATATTGCCACTTTTATAGCGGTTGGCAGCGCCTTGGTGCTGGCCTTTGCCACGGGCGCGGGCGGAAAGGGTGCTTTAAAGCTCTGGCCCCTCTTCGGGGCCGTAAACCAAACGCTGGCAGCGCTGGTATTGATCATTATCACGCTCTACCTCCAAGCCAGAGGTGGTTTGAAATGGGTGGTTTCAGGACTGCCTGCCGCTTTTATGTCGGTTATGACCATCTGGGCACTCATCATGAACCAGACCAAGTTTCTTGGCGCACATAATATGCTACTGACAGTGATCAATATCTGTATTCTGGTAGTAGCGGTCTGGATTGCGGTTGAAGGGATCATTAAGTTCTTCAGTTCCTATGGAACAAGTGCTGGGGAACCCCAGCCTGAAAGAGCTTAACGATAAAGCGGAAGTATTGCAGCGAAGCAGTGCTTCCACTTTAATTATTCCAATCTTTACAAGGCAAAGCCCATATGGGCTTTGCCTTGTGTCAGTTTTACATTCCATCTCTCTCTTGGGCCTATTAGGTTGGGCCTGATCATTTACGTTATAAATGGCTGATGACTTAAAAAAAACCTATTTTGCGCTTTCGATTCCCGCATTCTCAGGGCTGATTCTTGTATATTTCCTGAAAACACTTGACTATTTTCCCGTTGGACAAATTGAATCCTTGAAGTACATCGCGCCACTTACATTTTTCTTGTCAGTGGTTTTTGCCGTTGCATTACCTATTTTTTTTCGCACGCTTTTTGCGCACAAAATACGTCATCAAAAAAGCACGTCTGAAGCGGAACTATTCAAATTTGAACGCAATTTTCTTTATATTGCGTTGGTTGCCCCCTATTTGATGTTAGTTGCCTATCTTTTAGAATTCACCAGGTTTTATCTTGCAGGCACGGTTTTGATGGCCCTTTATGCGGTTTATTATTACTATCCTTCCAAAAAGCGAATTCAGTTTGAAAGAAAGATCTTCAGAGTAAAATGAATACAATAATAAAATCTATTAGAGACAGAATTATCTCCATATGGAAGATCTTTGATGAGGTCGCACGCGGTAAGGCAGTGGGAACTATTGAATCTGAACTTGAAGAAATGGAGAATATATTTGGAGTTCTGGTTTTGGGTTCTTTTATTGGTATGCCGGCGCCTCCCATGCAAATTTCGCTGGATTTGATGCCTCTTATGGAAAAAGAACTAATTTTGATGATGGAAAAAGTGGATACAGCCAACGAACCTATTGCACAACTTTTTTCGGTCTTCGACATAGGTTAACAATGAATAGGGCAACCAATGTTTTTTTCATGGGCAAAGGGGGGGTTGGGAAATCGACTTCATCTGCGCTTTTTTCGGTTTTTCTGGCACAAAAAGGATTTCAAGTCCTGATAGTCTCCCTGGACCCTGCCCACAATCAATCCGATATTTTTGAACGGAGTCTTTCGGATAAACCACTTCAGATTGCACCCAACCTGTCGGCCATAGAAATCGATCAGGAATTTTGGATCAGGCAATACCTCAAGGACGTTCACAATCAAATCAATAGAACCTATTCCTATTTGACAGCTTTTAATCTGGAGAAGTACTTTAGTGTAATAAAATACTCCCCCGGTCTCGAAGAATATGCCCTAATTTTAGCCTTTGAAAAAATCCAGAAAAACTTCTCCCGGTGTGACTACCTAATTTTTGATATGCCGCCCACCGCATTAGGGTTAAGATTTTTTAGCCTGCCTTCGCTATCCTTGATCTGGATCGAACATCTTCTGGCCCTGCGCAAGGAAATTATCGAAAAAAGGGATTTGATTACAACGATCAAATTGATAAAAAAGGAGATTGAAAGAGACAAGGTTCTAAATAAAATTAATGAACTACGAAATCAGTATCAAGACCTGAAAGATACTTTTGAAGATCGCAAGCAAACGCAGATAAATCTGGTACTAAACCCTGACAAATTATCTTTTGCTGAATCAATACGAATTGTCGAGGCATTGCAGGAGATCAACATTAATTTGCATCGAACGGTTAGCAACAAAATGAAATTGGATTCATCATTCGAGGACATCGATGAAACCTTCACCGGTATTCCAATGATTAATTTCCCCTATTCTGAAACGCCTCTAATCGGTTTCCATAATTTGCAGGAATTTTTGAAAACAAACGGCGATCACCTGGAAAAACAACTTTCCATCAGCCCCCCCAACCTGAGCTAAAGGAGACATTGGGCAACAGCCCGTAAGATCTTACCCTATTTCACGCACAACTGCCTGAACCCGGAGGTTATTGGCTGATACCATGACCGGATCCGAAAATGCAGATTGGTAAGCCACAGGCCGCCAACCCCGGGAGAACAAGGCGTAGCCTCCTGCGCAGGGTGAAGCCCTGTCCGTTTTTACGGGTTTGACGACTCGCCTAATTGTGTGGGAAGCGATATCTGAAAGGTTGTTCCATCCGCCTCTGTGGAGTTGAAGGAGGCGGTTCCCTTCCAGACTGTTCTTGAATCTCCTCAAGGGATGCCGTTTGAGCTGGCGCATACTGTGTGGGGATGGGTGACGATTCCATTTGTACCTCCCTTGAATGAGACCTTTGAATCTCTGCCCCCGGCCTGTCAGAAACGACCTTCGAGCCTGACTTCGCATGATGGGCCCGATCTTTTTTTTACAGGAAATCGGTAATGTAAGGGTTTGTCTCCTGTTCCCGGGCTAATGTTGAGACAGGCGCGTCGCCATAATCGTGTCCCGGCCATACCCGGGTTTCGGGCGGCAGGGTAAGAAGCTTTCTGAGAGAACCGAGGAGGATGTCAAAAGAGCCGCCCTTAAGGTCGGTCCTGCCGACCGCCCCCACAAAGAGGGTATCTCCTGTGAAGAGGTTTCCCTCTCCATAGAGGCAGATGGAGCCGGGTGTGTGACCCGGTGTATGAATTACCTTCAACCCGGTCTCCCCGATTTTGATGAAATCTCCGTCATTGACCAGCATCTGCGCCTCTGGCGAAGGTCTCCTGCCCATGACCATGCTGAAGGCCCGGTTCAGTCCCCTGAGGATCTCGTTAGCGTCCTCCTGGTGTACCACCAGATCGGCCCCGGTTTTTGACAAAACCGCCCGGTTACCACAGGTATGATCTGCGTGGCCGTGGGTGTTGACGACGTATTTAATCTTGAGCCCCATATCACCCGCCTTGGAGATGATTTTGTTCTCGCTGCCGCCCGGATCAATTATCAGGCCCTCTTTTTCCTTTTCACAGCCCACGATATAAGAAAAGACCGCCATTGGCCCCACCTGCATCTGTTCCACAAGCATGGTTATTTCCTTTTGAGTTTGAAATTATAGCCACTTTTTAGGAGAGGCGTCAAGCCACAGACCGGACCGATGGCCGGTTTCGTATGCGCCTTCGGGTAATCCGAAAGCGCGGTCCTAAAGGCGATGTCGGACCTTATAATTACCCTTGAATGCCTGTCCCCTTTTCATATATGTTCGCCTCCCTGAGACTTTCCAACTCCTCCCATCTATCATATGTCTCATCCAGTTCCTGCTCAAGCTCCTCCAACCTTGCCTGGGTCCGGCTTATCTTTCCGCCGTCACCCCTGTAAAACTCCGGTGATGACATCTGCTCACAGATCCTATTTCGTTCCTGCTCCAATTCTTCTATACGACCGGGAAGCCTCTCCAACTCCCCTCCCTCTTTAAAGGTGAGTTTCCGGGGGCAGTCCGCCTTTTTCGGCCCTTTTTTAGAGGCGCTTTTCCCGGTTGCACCTCTCTTGGGCGAGCTCTTTTTATCTTCCTGCTCGGGCCTCTGATTGATCCAATCGTCATATCCTCCTGCATATTCAGTGACAACACCGTCGGCTTCGAACACAAGAGTGCTTGTAACTACATTGTTCAGAAAGGCTCGATCATGGCTAACCAGAAGTATAGTGCCGGAATATTCCAGCAGTCGTTCTTCAAGCACTTCAAGTGTTTCCATGTCAAGATCATTGGTCGGTTCGTCCAGAACGAGAACATTGGAGGGCTTTGTAAAGAGCCTGGCAAGGAGCAGTCTGTTTCTCTCTCCACCGGACAGAATCCGCACAGGACTCCTTGCCCGTTCCGGGGAGAAAAGAAAATCCTTCAGATAACCGATCACATGGCGCTGGACACCATTAATCAGGAGCATATTCTTCCCTTCGGCTATATTCTCCTGAACAGTCATGTCCTCGTCGATCTGGGCACGGAGCTGATCAAAATAGACAACTTCAAGCCTGGTCCCTTTCCTGACCCGACCCTTTTCCGGTTCAATATCCCTGAGAAGGATCTTAAGAAGGGTTGATTTGCCCACACCATTGGGACCTATAATACCGATCCTGTCTCCCCGGATTATCCGTATTGAAAAATCCTTGATGATGAGATCGCCGCCATAACCATGGCTGATACCGGCTGCCTCAATCACCAGTTTGCCTGTACGTTCCCCCTCCTGGATCTGCATTCGGGCGCTGCCCGCCGATTTGCGCCAGGCCTGCTGCATCTCCCTCATTTTGATAAGGGCCCGGACCCTCCCCTCGTTCCTTGTGCGTCTTGCCTTGATCCCTTTCCTGATCCATTCCTCCTCTTTTGCCAGCTTCCTTTTAAACTGGTCTCGCTGCGCCCCTTCCACCTCCAGGGCCGCCTGTCTGCGTTCGAGGAACTCTCGGTACCCGCACTCCCAATTGACAAGACGGCCTCGGTCTACCTCAATGATCCGGGTTGCAAGTTTTTGGAGAAATATCCTGTCGTGGGTGACAAAAATGATGGTTCCTCTGTACTTCTGCAGGAACTCTTCCATCCAGCTTATGGAAGGTAAATCCAGATGGTTGGTGGGCTCATCAAGAAGAAGGATGTCAGGTTCTGCAACCAGCGCCCTTGCCAGGAGAACTCTTCGCCTGAACCCGACAGACAGGGTTTCAAACCTTATATCAGGGTCCAGGGAGAGCCGCGTCAGGACCATGTCCACATGCTGGCGGATTTGCCATCCCTGCACCCCCTCCAATTCCCCCTGCAACGTTTCTATCTTCTTGATCGCGGCCTTATCGGCACCTGTAGCCAGGCTTCTTGTGAGCTGCTGGTATTCTTCCAGCAAAGTCCCGATCCGCCCCAGTCCGTCGGCCACTACATCGTAGACAGAGCCCCTAAGATTGGGTGGCAGTTCCTGGGAAAGACCCGCCACCTTGACGCCTCTATTAAGGGTGATTACTCCGCCATCCGGCTCAATCTCACCGCTTATCAACCTCAAAATTGTCGTCTTGCCTTCTCCGTTACGCCCGAGGAGACAGACCCTCTCCCCCTTCTCCACCTGAAAGTGCACCCTGTCAAGCAGAGGGAGACCACCAAAAGCGACACTCACATCCTGAAAACTTAATAGAGCCATATGACTACTGTAATCCTATCCTGTTAACCGAGACCTTTGCAAAACGTCCCC
>Ga0307424_1002080_pt1 | contig 10069 bp, 11 predicted proteins | sample SalMarWE160320MG_FD_202157 | JGI IMG/M metagenome (GOLD analysis project Ga0307424, IMG submission 202157) | Salt marsh sediment microbial communities from the Plum Island Ecosystem LTER, Massachusetts, United States - WE1603-20 | ecosystem: Environmental > Aquatic > Marine > Intertidal zone >...
TGAGATCCCGTTCGAGTGGGTCTACTTCCACGGCACGGTGCGCGACGACCAGGGCCAGCGCATGAGTAAGTCGAAAGGCAACGGCGTTGACCCCGAGGTGCTGATCGACCGCTACGGCGCCGACGCGCTGCGCTTCAAGCTGGTCACCGCCGGCGGCACCGGCAACGACCAGCGCCTGGAAGAGCCACGCATGGAGGCGGCGCGTAATTTCGCCAACAAACTCTGGAACGCCTCCCGCTTCGTGCTGTCGCAGCTGGATGCGAACGAGCGTGTCCCTGCGCTCGACCTCTCGCGCCAGGATTCGCTGCCGACGGAGGACCGCTGGATCTTGTCGCGGCTGGAACGCCTCGTGGGCAACACGGACCGTCTCATGGAACGCTTCGAGCTGGGTGAGGCGGGACGTGAGATGTCGGAGTTTCTCTGGGACGAGTTCTGCGACTGGTACCTGGAAATCGCCAAGATCCGCCTGCGCAACAACGATGAGGCCTCGCCGATGCCGGTCCTGGTCCACGTCCTCGATACCTGCCTGCGCCTGCTGCATCCCTACATGCCGTATGTCACGGAAGAGATCTGGTCCGGCAGCGGCGAGCTGAGCAGCCATCTACCGGAAGACGCAGGCAGCATGGTCATGAAGGCGCGCTACCCGGAGCAGACCAGCGTCTGGTTGGATGAGTCCGCCGAACGCGAGATGTCGCTCGTCCTCGATATCGTGCGTGCGGTGCGCAACATCCGTCGCGAGCGCGGCATCGACGCAGCGCGGTGGCTGGAGGCCTACGTCGTCGCGGACGCGTCGCTGTCCAAGCACGCCCCGGCGATCGAGACGCTGGCGCGGGTCCGGCCGCTGAACATCGTCTCGGGGCGCGGCGAGGCGCCGGCCGAGTCCGTCGCCACGGCGATCCTGGCCGAGGCGCAGGTCGTGGTGCCGCTGACGGGCCTGTTCGACGTCGCCGCAGAGCGTGCCAAGCTGGAGAAGGAGCGTGCCCAGGCGCGCGGTCAGACCGACGGACTGGAGAAGCAGCTGAGCAACGAGAAGTTCCTGAGCGGCGCCAAGCCGGAGGTCGTCGAAGGGGCGCGACAGCGGCTCGAAGACGCGCGTTCACGCCTCGCCGGCATCGAGGCGCGGCTGGCGGAGCTGGGCTAGCAACCGATCAGGGCCTGTGTGGCCCGGCTTTCTGGTCTGTCTGCTTGTGATTGAAATGGGTACCAGGCGTTGCTTAGCCGAAGCCGTCGACGCGGTGGAATGCTTCGTAGACCAGATCGATACCCTTTGCCTGATGCGCTCGTACCTCGTCCACCAGCCCGCCGACCGTGAGGCGTAGCGAGTCGACCCAGACGGCGCCGGCGCTGAGCTGGCGCTCCGTGTCCTCGATCACTCCATCGATGTGGCGCTGGATCAGACCGTGATCGTCCATGACCATGCCGACGCGCGACTGCAGGTGGGGCTTGAGAGCCAGTACTTCCGGCAGCGACCCTTCGTTACTCTCCGATTCGCGGATGTGCTTCTCGAAGACGCGGGAAAGCTTGCGCAGCTCCGTAAGCAGGTTGGCGGCCCAGTCCAGGCCATCGGCGGAGGGTGCGGTTATGGCGTCGTCCAGGGAGCGGCGCGCCGCGCGCAGAGCATCGCGTCGGAAACTGATGCCTGGTTTCTCGTAAACGGTGGTCATCGTAGTTCCTCCGCACAAAACTGCCTCAAGCTTGTGTGACGTGGCCCCCGCCTGCGTGTCAGCTCGTGACGCGATCACATTAGCGTCGCATTGTTACGGGCGGGTTTCCGGGGCCGACTATTTCTAGATGACTTCTTAGGGATTGAAACGGTTCCGCGTGCGAAACTGAAAGCGATGCGCGCCGTCTTCCTGCCAGCTTTGCTTCTCGTCACGACCATTTTCATCGCCGCTTGCGGCGGCGGTGACAAGAACGCGGCGCCGACGTCCACGCCGGACGAGGCCTCGGCCGGTCCCCGGACGACATCCGCCGCCGATTCCATCGTCATCTCCAACGTCGCCATCGACGCGCCGCTGACCGTGGAGCCACTGACAGTGGGCGAGGCTCTGCCGTCGCCTCAAGGCAACGATGACGTGGCGCTGTACGACTTCTCGGCCGTTCCTGGCCTAGGTGGCCTGCCCGGCAGTGGCGGCAACGTCGTCCTCTCCGGGCGCTCGATCTCGGATACCGGCTGCGGCGCGCAACCGGCGCCCTGTCCCGCTGCCTTTGGGCCGCTGCTCAAGGTGGCGGCGGGCGATCCGGTGGTGATTAACTGGCAGGGCCAGGAGTACACCTATCAGGTCGTCTCGGTGTGCAACGTGGCGGTCGCCGAATTCGGCGACGGCCTCTATCGCCGCACTGCCGAAGAGCAGGTGACGATGATGACGGGGGCTGGCCTCCTGGGCCCGGCAGGCTTCAGCCATGTCCTCATCGTCATCGCCAAGCCGGCGCCGCGTACCGCCCTCGAGTCCTGTCCCGAGGGGACGCTGGAAGGCGTGCCTTAGGCGCGGGTGGAAGGTTGGAAGACCGTAGACAGACGGTAGGACTTCTGACCAGACTGCCGAGATGAAGTTGCCTCTCCGTGCTCGCTTCGGCGCAGCGGCGCTCGCCGTGACGGTTCTTATCGCGGCCTGCGGCGGCGATGACGGCGCCTCGTCTGTGGAGACGGCGTCTGCACCGCTTGTGGCGAGCCCGGGAGATTCCATTTCAATCCCTTCACTCGAGATCGATGCCCTGCTCACGTTGAAGCAGGTGGATGCCGGGAGTTCACTGCCGGCGCCGCGCAGCCCCTACGACGTGGCGTTGTACGACTTTGCTGCCGGATCGCAAGACGTGGGCGGGATACCTGGTGATGGCGGCAACGTGGTTCTGGGAGGCCGCAACCTGGCGTTGGAGGGTTGTATTGACGCGCAGCCACCCTGCAACGGCGTCTTCCGCAGGCTGAGGATGATCGAGCTGGGCGCGGCCCTCGACGTCGTGTGGCAAGGCGAAACCTATCATTACCAGGCGGTCGCGGTTTGCGGCCTGCTCGCGTCTCGTTTCGGTGACTGGCTTCTTCGTCGCGGCGATGAGGAACAGTTGACGCTGCTCACCGGGGCGGGATCCTGGGGGGAGCGCAGCGGCTTCAGTCATGTCCTCGTTGTTATCGCCAGGCCGGCGCCGCGCACGGCAACGGAGTCCTGCCCGGCCGGGACGGTGCAAAGCCTGCCGTAGGGGACTTCCGGGGCCGGCGTGGGCTGTTGTGGGAACTCCGCGGCGCGCGGTTTGACCCTACTCAGGGCCGATGCTAGCATTCGCGTGCTTGTGACGAATGGCACCAAGCTGGGATGCTTGGGTTCAGAGAGCAGCCTCACTAGCAGGGTAAGGGCGGATGCAGGCTCTCTTCGATAACTACGCGGCGGTGCTGCTTGCGGCCATTACCGGCTGCGGGCTGGTGATAACCGCGATCATTGGAGCCAAGCTCCTGGCCCCCTACTCCTCGAATCGTGAAAAGGGCATCGCCTACGAGTGCGGTATGTTGCCCATCGGGCGCGTCCGCACTCAGATTCACGTCCGCTACTACGTCTACGCGATCCTGTTCCTGATCTTCGATGTCGAGGCCGTGTTCCTCTTCCCGTGGGCCGTCTCCGTGGTCCAGATCGGTGAGACCGCGTTGTACTCGATGATCCTGTTTATCGTCATTCTAGGCGCCGGCCTCGGCTACGCCTGGAAGAAGGGTGTCTTGGAATGGAAGTGAACGAAGAGCCGACCAACGGCGGAGCCGCGCCGGAATCGGCAGCGGAGGCCACGCCTGCGTCTGAGCCGACGACGGCTGAACGGCCCCCTCGCGACGCGTCCGCCGTTCCCGGCCGCGTGCCGGCTCCCGCCGTCGAAGTAGCCGCCACGTCGCGGCCGATGTCGCTCGGTGTGCAGCTGGAGATGGCGCGCCTCACCCCGGTCGAAGTCGATCACCCAAAGGCGCTGTACAAGACGCTCCTGCCTGGCGTGATGCAGGTGCCGGCGGACTACATCATTGCCGCGGCCCGCAAGAGCTCGCTGTGGCCCATGACCTTCGGCCTCGCCTGCTGCGCGATTGAGATGATCGCGACTTACATGTCGCACCATGACCTCGACCGCTTTGGCATCGTGCCGTGGCCGTCCCCGCGTCAGTGCGACGTCATGATCGTCGCCGGCACGGTGACGAAGAAGATGGCGCCGGCGGTGAAGCTGCTCTACCAGCAGATGCCGAACCCGAAGTGGGTTATCCCCATGGGCGCCTGCGCCACCAACGGCGGCCCCTATACCCGCTACGACCGCGTGCTGCAGGGCGTGGACAAGATCATCCCGGTAGACGTTTACGTGCCGGGCTGCCCGCCGCGCCCCGAAGCGCTGATGGACGGCTTCATCGCACTGCAGAACAAGATTATGGAAGAGCGAAATCAGGTCGGATGAGCCCGGACGAGAAAGACGACAAGCCGGCGGAAGAAACCGCCGAGGACGCGGCGCCTGCCATTGGGCCGGTTGCTGATCTGTTCAAGACGGCGCTGCCTGGCGTCTCTCTCGAAGCAGCGCAGGGCGCGCTCGACGTCCTGATCACGATCGACGGCAAGGACGCGCACCAGGTCCTCGAGACGGCGAAGAACGACGAGGCGCTGGCCTTTGACTTCCTGCGCAACCTGAGCGGCGTCGACTACGAGGACGCGGGGCTGGAGGTGGTCTACCACCTTTACTCTTACACCCACGGCCACAACGTTACCGTCAAGGCGAAACTGCCCTCGCAGGACCCCAGGATCCAGACCGTCTCCGACCTGTGGCGCGCGGCTGACTGGCACGAGCGCGAGGCGCGCGACATGTTCGGCATCGTCTTCGAGGGGCATCCGAACCTGGTGCCGATTCTGCTGCCGGAGGACATGCTGGACCACTTTCCGCTGCGCAAGGACGTGCCGCTGGCCCCGCTGGAGGAATGGCAGGGCGAGCAGCTGGGCGAAAACATGGCAAACGCCGGACACATCCCGCCGGGATCCGGTTTCGATGTAACACCCTCAGCGGAGGGAGAGTAGTGGCAGACATGACCACGGAACACGAACTCGACACGATCGATGTCAACGTCAACATCGGGCCGCAGCATCCCGCGACGCACGGCGTCTTCCGCATGGTCCTCGTGATCGATGGTGAGGAGGTCGTTGATCTCGTTCCTCACATCGGTTACATGCATCGTGGCGCTGAGAAGCTGTCCGAGAACATGGACTATCGCCAGGCCATCGGCTACCAGGACCGCACCGAGTATCTGGCGCAGTTCAACGCCGAGATGTGCTACGTCCAGGCGGTCGAGAAGCTCGCGGGGCTGGTGCCGCCGGACCGCGCCCAGTACATCCGCGTCATCCTGGCGGAGCTGAACCGCATCAGCAGCCACTTCATGTTCCTCGGCGCTTTTGGCACCGACCTCGGCGTCTTCGGCACGGCGTTCACCTACGCCTTCCGCGAGCGCGAGAACGTCCTCGACCTGTTCGAGGAGGTGACCGGCGACCGCCTGATGTACGCCTACTTCCGTCCTGGCGGCGTCGCCTGGGACGTGCCGCGCGACTTCAAGGAGCGCGTCGAGTGGGTCTGCGAGAACGCACTGGTCGGCGCCATGGACCTCGACAAGCTGCTGACCGACAACGAAATCTTCATCATGAGGACGCGCGGCATTGGCATCCTCAACGCGCAGGACGCGATCGACTACGGCGCGACCGGCCCCGTGCTGCGTGCTAGCGGCGTCCAGCACGACCTGCGCCGAGCCGAGCCGTATTCGATTTACGACCGCTTCGACTTCGAGATCCCGATCGGAACCAACGGCGACTCTTACGACCGCTACCTGGTGCGCCTGGCCGAGATCCGCGAGTCGGTCAAGATCGTGCGCCAGGCGCTGGCGCAGATGCCGGAAGGTCCCATTCTGCCGGAGCGCATGCCGCGTTTGCTGCGCCCTGCCGCGGGCGAGGTCTACATGCGCTGCGAGAACCCCCGCGGCGAATACGGCATCTACCTGGTATCCACCGGCGGTACGCAGCCTTATCGCCTGCGCATCCGTTCGTCCTGCTTCTGCAACCTTTCGGCGCTGAAGCACATGACGGTGGGTCACTACGTCGCCGATGCCGTGACGATTCTGGGCTCGATCGACATCGTTCTGTGTGAGGTGGACCGGTGAGCCTGCCCTTTCTCTGGGGTGTCTTCGGCGTCAACATGAACGTCTGGCTGGACGCCTTCGTGCGCCTGCAGCTCGTCGTCGTCGTGATGACCGTCACGGTGATGGGTCTGATCTACCTCGAGCGTAAGTTCGTTGGCCGTCTGCAGATGCGCCTTGGCCCCATGCGCACCGGCCCCTTCGGCACCCTGCAGTCGATCGCCGACGCCTTGAAGCTGCTGACCAAGGAAGACCTGCGGCCCTCGACCGCCGACTTCTGGCTCTTCGAAATCGCGCCGTACGTGACCTTCGTGCCGGTGTTCATGACGCTGCTGGCGCTGCCGTTCATGGACGGCTGGTTCGTGCGGGACCTGCAGCTGGGCCTCTTTTACATCGTGGCGATCTCGGGCGTGACCGTGATCGGCTACCTCATGGCTGGCTGGGCCTCCGACAACAAGTACGCGCTGCTGGGCGCCGTACGTTCCGCGGCGCAGCTGATCAGCTACGAGATCCCGCTGATCCTGGGCGTGCTCGCCGTCTCGATCGTCGCCGGCTCGCTCAACCTCAACGCGATCATCTTGCAGCAGGACACGGTGCCGAACCTGGTGCTGCAGCCGCTGCCCTTCATCATCTTGCTCACCGCCATCCTGGCGGAGCTTTCGCGCCGTCCTTTCGACATCCCAATCGGTGAGTCGGAGCTGGTCGGCGGTCCCTGGGTTGAGTACAGCGGTATCCGCTGGAGCATCATCTTCGCGCTGACCGAGTACGCGGGCCTCTGGGGCTTCGCGGTCCTCGGCTCGCTGGTCTTCCTGGGCGGCTGGGAGTGGCCCTTCGGCACCCGATCGTTCTGGGGTGACTACGACTTTGTCTACCAGCTCTTCCTGGTGTTCACGAAGTCGTTCTTCATCATCCTGACGATGATGTGGATCAGCGCGACTTTCCCGCGGCTGCGCATCGACCAGCTGATGTCCTTCTGCTGGAAGATCCTGCTTCCGTTCGGCTTCTTCCAGGTCATCATTAACGGTATTGTCGTGACGTATAAGCCGTCCGAGGAGCTTCGGGACGTCCTGCTGTTCCTGACATCCAGCGCTCTGCTCGTTGCGATGTCGCTCGCGATCTACCTGGCAACACGGCAACCCTCGCGTGAAGAGCGCGTAGGGAAGCTGCTCGCCTCCAGGAGTGCTCAATGATTGGTGTTCTACGTTCCCTGACCGCAACGATGGGCACGATGCTGCGTAAGCCCGTTACTATCCAGTACCCGACGCAGCACCGCAAGGTTCCGGAGCGCGAGCGCGCTTTCCCCATTCTGCTCTGGGACTTCGATATCGATGAGCCCTTCTGCACCGGCTGCCATGCTTGCGAGCGCGCCTGTCCGGTTGAGTGCATGACGGTGACAATGAAGGACAATCCGAAGCAGGCCGCCGGCGAAAGCAAGCGCCGCAAGATCGTCGATGAGTTCTTCATCGACTACGCGCGCTGCATGCGCTGCAATATCTGCGTAGAGGTCTGCAACTTCGATGCCATCGCCATGAACAACACCTGGACCGGCCACGAGCTGTCCGTTGTCGACCGTGAAGACCTCGTCATGGACCGCGACCAGTTGATGGCGTTGTCCAAGGAGAAGCAGATTCGTCCCTGGGTGCCGGGTGCCTAAGTGAGGGTAGTGAGTGTGTGGCCCACGGACGTTTCAGTGCAGTCGGAGTAGCTTAGTGACGGTAGCCGAAGTCGTCTTCTACATCCTGGCGATCGTCGCGATCGTGGCATCGATCGGCGTCGTCACGACGCCTAACGTGGTGCACGCGGCGCTGTTCCTGATCCTGTCGCTGCTGGGTGTAGCCGGCTTCTACATTCTCCTGTCCAACGAGTTCCTGGCGCTGGTCCAGATACTGATCTACGCCGGCACGATCTCCGTCCTCATGCTCCTGGGTCTCATGCTGACGCGCGGCCGGGAGCAGAACCTGCCCAGTGTTGGCGCCGGAGCGCAGTGGCCGCTGGCGTTGCTGGGTAGTCTCGTGCTCGGAGGCGTACTGCTCACTGCAGTGCTCGACGTCAATTGGCCGCGCGACACCGGTGTGGTGACGTTGGTCAACATCAATACGCTGGGCGGCGCGTTGTTCCACGATTGGCTGCTGCCGTTCGAGATCGTTTCGGTGGTACTGACGGTTGCTCTGATTGGCGCGGTGGTCATCGCGCATCAGACCGAGGAGGAGGCATAGGTGGAAACTGCTGCCGAGCAGATACCGCTGGAGGGCTTCCTCTTTGTAGCAGCGATCATCTTTTCGCTGGGCGTCTACGGCGTGCTTTCGCGCCGCAACGCGATTCAGATCCTCATGTCGGTGGAGCTGATGCTCAACGCCGTGGCGGTGAACTTCGTTGCTTTTGCGGTGTACACGGACCCGGAGCTGTTCCGCGGTCTGATCTTCGGCATCTTCGTGATCATCGTTGCCGCCGCGGAAGTCGGCCTGGCGCTGGGGATCATCCTCAACGTCTTCCGCTCCCGCGCCACGGCCAACGTCGACGAGGTTAGCGAGCTGAAATGGTAGACATGCAACAGGCCTGGCTGCTGCCCGCCCTGCCAGCGCTGGCCTTCGTAGTGCTCGCGTTCTTCCACGGTTATCTGCCACGGCGCGGCGACTGGGTTGCCATTGCGGCCGCGATCGCCAGCTTCGTGCTCTTCCTCTTCGTCGCGGTTGACCTGTTCGATCAGCTGCCCGCCGCGGGCGCCGACCTGGTCAACAACACGTCCGGCTTCGACTGGGTCAAGATTGAGAAGATCGACTTCCTGCTGCGCATCGGCTTCCGCGTTGACCAGCTGACGGTCGTCATGCTCTCGGCTGTCACCTTCGTCGGCATGCTGGTGCAGATTTACTCGGTCGGCTACATGAAGGGCGAGCCGCGATACGGCTGGTACTATGCCGTGCTGTCGCTGTTCATCGCCTCGATGATGACGCTGGTGCTGGCCGACAACTTCCTGCTGCTCTACATCACCTGGGAGGGCGTGGGCATCTGCTCCTACCTCCTCATCGGCCACTACTACGAACGGCGCTCCGCGGCTGAGGCCGCGAAGAAGGCGTTCATCACAACACGCATCGGCGACGTCTTCCTGCTCATCGGCATCGTGTTGCTGTGGCGAGAGGCTCATACCTTCGACATGAGCCAGATCTTCCACATGGCGGAGGCGGGTGGCTTCGACAAGGCCTACCTGACGATGGCAACGCTGTTCCTGTTCGGCGGCGCCATGGGCAAGAGCGCGCAGTTCCCGTTCCACGTCTGGCTACCGGACGCGATGGAGGGCCCCACACCGGTCAGTGCCCTCATCCACGCCGCAACGATGGTCGTGGCCGGCGTCTACCTCGTGGCGCGTGTCATGCCGCTGTTCGAGGCCTCTTACGACGGCGCGCTCTACTTCGTCGTCACGATTGGCCTGATCACGACTTTCCTGTCTGTGTTCATGGGATTGGTGATGACCGACATCAAGCGCGTCGTCGCCTACTCCACGCTGAACAGCCTCGGCCTCATGATGGTCGCACTCGGCTTTGGCGAGAAGGGCGTTGGCGCCGCGATGCTCTACCTCTTCTGCCACGCCTTCTTCAAGGCGCTACTCTTCCTGGGCTGTGGCTCCGTGATCCACGCCACCGAGCACCAGGACATCAGCGAGCTGGGCGGTCTCAGTAAGAAGATGCCGATCACCAACGCAACGTTCTTCATCGGCGCAATGGCCATGGCAGGTATCTTCCCGTTGTCGGGTTTCTGGGCGAAGGACGAGATCCTGGTCCAGGCCAACGATTTCAATATCGGGGTACTGATTCTTGTGCTGATCACGTTGCCGATCACGGCTGCTTATATGTGGCGTGTCTATGCACTGACTTTCCTCGGGGAGCCGAAGGACCACCACGTGCACGAGCACGCTCACGAGCAGGCACCCATCATGGCTTGGCCTCTGGT
>Ga0307424_1002081_pt1 | contig 10068 bp, 10 predicted proteins | sample SalMarWE160320MG_FD_202157 | JGI IMG/M metagenome (GOLD analysis project Ga0307424, IMG submission 202157) | Salt marsh sediment microbial communities from the Plum Island Ecosystem LTER, Massachusetts, United States - WE1603-20 | ecosystem: Environmental > Aquatic > Marine > Intertidal zone >...
AACAAAACCATACAACATAAAGACCGTCGTTAGTCTTAACCCGATCATGATCGACGGTACCGGAATGTGCGGTGGCTGCCGTGTATCGGTTGGAGGTAAAGTTAAATTTGCCTGTGTGGATGGTCCGGAATTTGATGCCCATCAGGTGGATTTTAAAAATCTTACAGACAGAAACCGCATGTATACAAGGTATGAGAATCAATCCCTGGAAAAATTTAAACACAAATGTAATCTTATTAAACAGGCCGAGACTGTTTGATTTTACCACAAAGATGTTTTGAATTTACCACGGAAACACACGGAATTCTTGATGTCAAAATTACTCTATGAAGACCTTTCATATAAAATTATCGGAGTTGCTAAGGAAGTTTTTATAGAGTTAGGATTCGGCCTATTAGAGTCAGTCTATGAGGATGCTATCTGTTATGAGTTAGATCTTCTTAAGATAAATTATGAACGTCAGGTTGAAATTGATATCCATTATAAATCTGTCATATTTGAAAGAAAATTTAGGGCTGATTTAATTATTGAAAATAAAATATTAGTAGAAAATAAGTCGATTAAAAAATTAACTAACCAGGATGAAGCCCAACTGATTAACTATCTGAAGCTTACAAAAATAAGAGTCGGATTACTGTTTAACTTCGGAACACCTAAATTCGAACTATTAAGAAGAATCATTTGAGTCCGTGAATTTCCGTGTTATTCCGTGGTAAATGTAAATTAGAAAAGGATTGTTTATGGCGGAGTTTTTAAAACCTAAGGAGAGGATGGCGATTCCCAGGCAGATCATGCCTGAGCAGGACCCGCTTGAAAGACGAAATAATTTTAGTGAAGTCAATTATGGATTAACAAAAGAACTGGCTGTCATCGAAGCGCAGCGCTGTCTGACCTGTAAAACACCGACTTGTATTGACGGCTGTCCGGTAAATATAAAAATCGATGATTTTATCAAACTGATCGTTGAAGAAGATTTCCTGGGGGCGGCAAAAAAGATCAAAGAGGATAATATCCTGCCCGCCGTTTGCGGCCGGGTATGCCCACAGGAAGAACAATGTGAAAAAACCTGTATCCTTGGAAAAAAATATGAACCGGTGGCAATCGGCCGCCTGGAACGCTTCGTCGCTGATTTCGAGATGAGCACCGGGATAGACCCTAATCCGGTTAAGACAGCGCGAAAAGGTAAAAAGGTTGCAATCGTGGGCAGCGGGCCGGCCGGACTTAGCTGCGCCGGGGACCTGATCTATATGGGTTATGATGTAACCGTTTTCGAGGCGCTGCATGAATTAGGTGGGGTGCTGGTCTACGGAATTCCGGAATTCCGCCTGCCAAAGGAAATCGTACGCAAAGAAATTGACAATATGGCAAAACTGGGCGTAACCTTTGAAACCGATGTGGTCATCGGACGCACCTTGACTATTGATGAGCTCTTCGAGGAGGAGGGTTTTGAATCTGTTTTTATCGGTGTCGGTGCGGGGTTGCCCTGGTTCATGAACATACCCGGTGAAAATCTGGTGGGGGTCTATTCGGCCAATGAATTTCTCACCCGCGTCAATTTGATGAAAGCCTATCGCTTTCCGGAATACGATATGCCGATGCTGGAAATGAAGGGTAAAAATGTTGCGGTGATGGGCGGCGGCAACACAGCGATGGATGCGGTGCGAATCTCAAAACGTCTGGGGGCCGGGAATGCCTATATCGTTTACCGGCGCTCAGAGGTCGAAATGCCGGCGCGTATCGAAGAAGTTCATCATGCCAAGCAGGAAGGGGTCGAATTTCTGATGCTCACCACGCCCGTGGAAATGATCGGTGATGCCGATGGATGTCTGCGTGCCATGAAGTGTCTGAAGATGGAACTTGGTGAAGCGGATGATTCAGGACGGCGTCGTCCGGTACCAATCGAAGGCTCCGAATACATCCTTGATATAGATGTGGCGGTTATCGCCATCGGCAATGGTTCTAATCCGCTCATCCAGCAGACCACACCGGAAATAGAGGTGAATAAACGGGGAAATATCATTGTTGAGGCGGAGTCGATGCGCACTACAAAAAAAGGCGTTTTCGCCGGCGGTGATATTGTCACCGGCGGTGCTACTGTTATCCTGGCAATGGGTGCCGGACGCACAGCGGCGAAAGCGATTGACGACTATCTGACGAATGGCACTGAATGGGTTTCAAACAAAATTACCTGATTGGAAATATCTGCAACTCTCCTACCGTTTAAGAAAAATTAGAACCTGGCACAACAGGCTTTACATCTTTACGCGCTCGGCGCAGATCTCAACGATCTTTGCGTTTAAAAAAATTTTTCAGAATCCTGTAAAAAATCACAAATAAAACGGTCAAAGCTGAGAATTAAATCAATAACCTTATTTGTTTTGTTTACAAGAAGTTATGATACTACAATAGTGAATGAAACATCAGGACCAAATCCTTTGATCATGTAAACGAGAAGAGTCTTAATACCAATTCTAAAAAACTGCAAACAGGGGGAAGGAATGAAGATATTAGGCAGGGTGCTTGTGGTAATTTTGTTTATTTTTATTGCAATGGTTGTATTTATTTTTGCCGCAGGGGATAAAACCTTTGATGCACCTTATCCTGAGATTCAGGCGAACACCGATTCCGCAGTCATCGCCCGGGGAAAATATCTTGCCTTTGGACCGGCACATTGTGGTACCTGCCATGTTCCGATGGATAAAATTATGGCAGTGGAAGATGGTCAGCAGATGCCGCTGAGCGGCGGCTGGGAACTGGACATCCCTCCGGGTGTTTTCCGCGCACCCAACCTTACGCCAGATGCCGAGACGGGTATCGGCAAATTTACGGATGCTGAAATTGCCCGTGTGTTACGTTATTCGGTTGCGCCGGATGGCCGTTTTATTGCGCCTTTTATGCCTTTTCAGGAACTGAGTGATGAAGATCTTACCGCTATCATCTCGTTTTTACGTTCACAGGAACCTGTCAGGCACGAGGTTAAAAAATCGGAGATTAAATTTCTCGGCAGGGCGCTAATGGCCTTCGGGGCGCTCGCACCACGCGGTCCGCAACGCACACCGCCAAAATCGCTGAAAAGAGATTCGACTGCTGCCTATGGTGAATATCTGGCGAAAAATGTCGGGAATTGTTTTGGCTGCCATACGGAACTCGATATGAAAACGGGAAAAAATATTGGTCCACCTTTTGCCGGTGGATCAAAATTTGGACCGGATCATTTCAGCAAAGGAATGGTATATGTTTCTCCCAATCTGACGCCGGATAAAGAGACAGGTATCATGGCCGACTGGGATGAAGAACTGTTCATCGACAGATTTCGCGGCGGGCGGATATATGAGGGATCACCAATGCCCTGGGGAGCCTTTTCAAGAATGGAAGAGACCGACCTGAAAGCCCTTTTCCATTATTTAAAATCGCTCAAACCGGTGCCACGGCGGATAGCGGAGATCGTCTATGATCCGGAGAGTAAATAATGCAGAATTCGATGATTCTTCCCGGATAAAAAACATCTTCATCTCCACTGAAACGCGGTGTAACACTACCGACATGCCCAGGCAAAGCCCTTCCTGTTGGCTTATCGGGACCAAATCCTTCCCGATAAAAGCTGCCTCCTTCCTGTCGGCTTATCGGGACCAAATCCTCCAGGATTTGGCCGGGATTTGGCCAATATCCGGTATCGAGTATCCAGCATCCAGCATCGAGCATCCAGAATCAGCCCTCCTTGAACTCTGCCACAATCGCTGAAATACTCTCCTTTGCATCACCAAACAGCATGCGCGTATTCGGGGCAAAGAAGAGCTCATTCTGTATCCCGGCAAACCCGGCAGCCATAGAGCGTTTCAGAACAAAGACGGTTTTTGCCTGATCTACATTGATGATCGGCATCCCATAGATCGGGCTGCCTTCGTCATGGCGGGCGGCCGGATTAACCACATCATTGGCTCCGATCACGACGGCTACATCGATCGTGCTCATGATCGGATTGATATCATTCATTTCATATAATTTATCGTAGGGAACATTCGCTTCCGCCAGAAGAACGTTCATATGACCCGGCATACGGCCGGCCACCGGATGAATTGCATAATAGACATCGGTGCCGTTTGCTTCCAACAAGTCTCCCAGTTCTCTAACCACATGCTGTGCCTGGGCCACTGCCAGGCCGTAACCGGGCACGAATGCGACGGAACTGGCCGCTTCGAGAATCAGGTAGGCGTCATCGGCCACAATTGGTTTGACCTCTCCCTGCTGCTCACCGCCGGCACTCTGGGTAGTTGCCCCAAAGCCACTGAAAAGAACGTTAGCCAGGGAACGATTCATCGCCTTACACATAATGTTCGTTAAGATTATGCCGCTCGCCCCAACCAGAGCGCCGGATACGATCAGGATATTATTCTGGATCACAAATCCGGCCGCACAGGCAGCCAAACCGGAATAGCTGTTTAGCAGTGAAATAACCACAGGCATATCCGCACCGCCTATTGGAATTACGACCATCACGCCCAATACAAGCGATAGGATGATCAGGCCGATTACCAGATTACCGCTGCCGGCCGGATCGATGATAAACAACACGCCGGTGGCAAGAATAACAATAAAAAGCAGGGCGTTGACAATTTTCTGTCCGACAAAAAGCGTTGGCTTCCCTCCTATCACTTCGGCCAGTTTGGCAAAGGCAATAAAACTGCCGGAAAATGTCACACCACCGATCAGAATAGAAAGAAAAATTGTTGTAATGGTCATGCCATCGGCAAGAGGATTGGCATGATAAGCCTCCCATCCGACCAGTAAGCTGGCGATACCGCCGAACCCGTTGAATAGGGCGACCATTTCCGGCATCTGGGTCATGGCGACGAGTCTTGCCGCAAAAGCACCGATAATGGCACCGATCACAAAACCGATAACAATCCATTGGAATTCGACCACTTCTTTTACAAACAGGGTGGTTACTACCGCCAGAAACATACCGATTGCCGAAACGAAATTTCCCTTGCGCGCGGTGGCCGGGGAACTGAGCATCTTCAGACCGTATATAAACAGCACCGCAGCGACGATATATATCAGGTTTACAATAATATCTACAGTCATTTTTTATCTCCTGTCGGCTTCTTCTTAAACATGCCCAGCATGCGGTCGGTAACCAGATATCCACCGATTACATTGATAGTGGCAAACATTACAGCCAGTGTGCCCAGTATAATACTCATTGTTTCATTGCCAGCCGAACCGGCGGCGACGACGGCCCCAACGAGTGTAATACCTGAAATGGCGTTTGACCCGGACATCAGTGGTGTATGAAGGGTTGCCGGTACTTTAGAGATAATTTCAAATCCCAAGAAGATCGAAAGCACCAGAATAAATGCCAGAAAGATTAGTGTGGTTGGATCCATAACTCTTCCCTATTTATTAATATTTTTTATTATGTCACTGATGAGATCACCCTGATGAGTCACCAGACAGCTTTTAAGAATCTCATCTTCCAGGTTTAAATTAAAAGTTTTATCTTCTTTGTTCCAAAAATGGCCGATCAAACCGGTGATATTGCTCGCATACATTTGTGTGGCATGTACGGGAACGTGACCGGGCAGATTCTCCATACCGATGATCAGCACGCCGTTTACGTCTTTCTCTTTACCCAATTCCGATCCTTCAACATTTCCTCCGCTCTCCACGGCCATATCGATGATGAGACTACCCGGTTTCATACCGGCCACCATATCTTTGGTAATGATGAGCGGCGCTTTTTTGCCGAAAACCTGGGCAGTGGTAATCACGACATCTGCCTGCGCGCAATGTTTTCCCATCTCCTCACGCTGTTTTTTCAGCTGTTCTTCGCTAAGCGCTTTCGCATAACCGTCCTTGGTTTCCCCGGTCTCACCCAGATCAATTTTGATAAACTTTGCGCCCAGTGACTGGACCTGTTCTTCAACGACCGGACGGGTATCAAAGGCTTCCACCCGGGCACCCAGGCGTTTGGCTGTAGCAATTGCCTGCAGACCTGCCACACCCGCCCCAATAATAAACACCTTTGCCGGTGCGATCGTGCCGGAAGGTGTCATCATCATCGGAAATATTTTGTCCAGCCGTTCGGCGGCCAGAATCACCGCCACATAGCCGGCAAGGCTGGCCTGTGAACTGAGGGCATCCATTTTCTGGGCAATGGTCGTACGGGGAATCAATTCCATAGCGATGGCGCTGACCCCATTATCTTTAAATTTGTTCACCAGTGGCATCTGATTAAAGGGATCCAGATAACTGATATGGATCGCTCCTTTTTTCAGCCAGTCAATCTCTTCAATTGGGGGCACACGCAGACGGAGGACCATGTCAGCAGAACTGATCAGTCCTTTTCGGTCGGTAGATACCTGCGCACCGGCTTCCTTGTACTGCTCATTCGTATATCCGGAACCGAGTCCCATGCCATCTTCGACAGTAACCTCAGCGCCCCATTTTACCAGCTCGGCGGCTGATTGCGGATTAATTGGAACTCTTCTTTCCGCGGCATAGGTTTCTTTTGGAACCGCTATTTTCACAGCGCAACCTCCTGTTTAAAAATATTTGGTTAAATAGAAAAGATTATGGATCAATCGGTTGGAATCTCTTCTTTGGTTGGTGTTTCCTCAAATTCATCCGTATTTTTTGAAGCCACTGTCTGTCGGATTACACAAACTTTGATTTGCCCCGGGTATTCCATTTCTTCCTTTATTTTTTGTGCAATTTCAGAGGAAAGAATAGCCGCCCGCTTATCATCGATTTTTTCCGGTTCAACGATCACCCGCAATTCACGTCCGGCTGAAATGGCATAGGATTTGGATACACCATCGAATGAATTTGCAATTTCTTCTAATCCGGTAATTCGTTTGGTGTAGGCTTCGAGCGTATCCCGCCTGGCGCCCGGACGGCTGCCGCTGATCTTATCGGCGGCCGTCACAAGAACGGAGATGGGGGAAATTGGCTCTGCCTCTTCATGGTGAGCTAAAATCGAGTTTATGACGATCTCATGCTCCTTGTACTTCGTACAAAGTTCAACACCCAGTTTCACATGACTGCCTTCCGAGTTGATGGTCAGTGCTTTACCGATATCATGAAAAAGTCCGGCCCGTTTGGCGAGTTTAATGTTAAAACCCAATTCTGCGGCCATGGCGCCGGAGAGTAAAGCGACCTCTTTTGAATGTTCAAGTATATTCTGGCCATAACTGAAGCGATATTTCAGGCGTCCGAGAGCCTCTTTGATGGCCGGATGCACATTGCGCAGGCTGAGATAATTGAGTGTATCTTCGGCGGCCTTCATGATCGTCTGTTCGACCTCCTTGGTGGCTTTGGCCACGATCTGTTCGATCAGGTTAGGATTGATATTTTTTGTCTTTATAAGATTTTCCATTGAAAGACGGGCAATCTCCCTGCGCACGGGATCAAAACCCGAGAGAACGATCAGTTCCGGCGTATCATCCACAATCACTTTAACACTGGTGATTTCCTCAAACGCACGGATATTTCTTCCTTCCCTGCCAATAATCATCCCCTTATAGCGTTCATTAGGTAGCTGGACGGTAGACAGGGTTGATTCGATCGTCACCTCGTGGGCAATATTTTCAATGGCATAGGTTATAATTTCTTTAGCCTCTTTCAGCGCATTGGCTCTGGCTTCTTCTTTGATGTCGATGGCCATCTGTGCCGCTTCCATTTTTACCTGACTTTCCAGATTCCGTTTCAGTTCTTTCTTTGCTTCTTCGGCATTGATCCCGGCAATCCGTTCCAGGCGGTTGTTCTGTTCCTGAATGATGTCCTCGATTTTTTTATTTTTCTGCACGAGGACTTCCTCGCGTAAGGCAAGTTTACTATTTCGCTGGTTAAGTTTGCTTTCGCCAAACTTGAGATTATTTTCAAGTCGGCGCAGTTCTTTCTCTTTACCCTGTAAACGGGCATCGCTTTTGGCTATCAGAGTTTCTTTCGCTTTAAACTCCTCATTAAACTTTGCCCGTTTCTGCTGCATCTCTTCGCGAAACTGGATCAGTTTTTCTTTCTTTATCTTTTCAACCTGCTGGTGGGCGTTGTCCAGCACCTCTTTGGCCGTTATTCTCTTTTTTTTCAAATAGGCATAATAAACGGCAAAGGTTCCTCCGGCACCCGCCACCACACTGATCAAAAAGATCGCGAGTAAATTTATATCAGACACCTTTAACTCCTTATCATCTCAAAATTCCGGGGTCACCGCCGGGAACAAGTCCAGAAATTTCCGGTCAGACATCCAGACGATATAACCCGTTATCCGGATAATTAAATCCTCATCTATCTTAATTGATTGCACTTATCTTAATTGATTGCACTGTTTTCTAAACTAACCGTTATCGGAATTCACTAATCAGTCACATAATACAATCCGATGGAAAACGCTAAAAAAAAGGGTAACGGCAAAGATATACCATTACCCTCTAACACTTAATCGGAAAAAGAAAAAATCATTACGGTTTATTCACCGTGGATTTTTGCCTTTTTAGCAAGTAATTCTTCTTCAGTTTCTTCATGATCCGGATCCTTAACACAGGCATCTGTCGGGCAGACGGCTGCACATTGAGGCTCATCATGGAAGCCTACACATTCAGTACATAAATCCGGGTCAATAATGTAAAGGGGATCACCTTCACTAATTGCGTCATTCGGGCATTCTGGTACACATGCATCACAAGCGATACATTCATCGTTTATCAAAAGTGCCATCGTTTCTTTCCTCCTGAAATGTTGATGACTTTTGCTGATTTATTAGATTCAGTCGATTAGCCTGAATCCGACCTTTAATATAACCTGATATTCGGAAACTTCACCATCCGTGATTCCACCGCGCATCTGAACTACCTCGAACCAGCTCAGCGCTTTCAGCGATTTGGAAGCTTCCTTCAGGGCATTCCTTATCGCCTCATCATAACTCTTGTCAGAGGTTCCTACAAGTTCAATAATTTTATAGGTTTTACCCATATATTTTCCTTTAAGCAAAAATATAGAAAATCTGTCACAATAATTCAATAGCTGAACCCTGGAAAGGAATCCTCAGGAATTCCATACCGTCATCCGCTCTGTAAAAATTGATGCGATTCATCCTTCGAGAAGTGCCTTTAGCATACTCAGATAATTATCAAGGCTGACGTAATCTGTAATCGAATTTGATGAACCGGCACACCAGTTGACCTTGCCGCTTAAAGATTCTTTCAGGGATAGGGTATGCCTGCGGACCTGATCCGGGCTGCCGCGGGAAAGTAAATCAACATCTATCCCACCGCACAAACACAATCTGTCTCCATATTTTTCACCGATCTCAGTTATTTTCATGGACGCCGGTTCAATCGGATGCAGACCATTGACGCCATTGCTTAGGATCCTGTCCAGCACCGTCCACAGGCGCCCGTCCGAATGGTAGATAAAGGGCATTTGACGTTTCTGACAGAGGTTACCGATATACTGAAGGTGCGGAAAAAAAAAGGTGTCTAAAAGTGCCGGGGAAATCAGAGGGCCGGAACCGGTGGCAATGTCATCGCTATACCAAAGGATGCCTACCCATTCCATTTCAGCCATGCTTTCGAACATGCTGAGGATCAGGCCGCTCAGTTTTTCTATGATCGCCTGAATCAGATCAGGTTGTTCATAAATGGCTACAGCAAAATTGTCAAATCCCATTAACTCCCAGGCCAGGGTAAAGATGTCACCATACTGACCGATTACGCCCATACCGTCCGGAATGATATTCTTCGCAGATTCCAGACGGCTGTAATCGATGGAGGATTTATCCGGCCATGGGTACTGATCAAAATCCTGCCAATTTTGAATAACACCGCTTTCTGCCCGGGCCCATTGTCTGCCGTTCTTGTCCCCCTTCGACCCTGTTTTGTAAGCGCCCGGTGCGGATCCGGATGCATTCTGCAGGAAAAAAGAAATTCCCGGTTGAACCTTGATAAAATCGTAGCCGGTCCGGTACATAAATTCAATTTCGTCAGAGAGGGTCTGGCAGGGCCTGCCGAGAATGACGGATTTGATCTGTTTATCAATTCCCAGTTCAATTAAAGGCAGACGGCTGGATTG
>Ga0307424_1002086_pt1 | contig 10045 bp, 9 predicted proteins | sample SalMarWE160320MG_FD_202157 | JGI IMG/M metagenome (GOLD analysis project Ga0307424, IMG submission 202157) | Salt marsh sediment microbial communities from the Plum Island Ecosystem LTER, Massachusetts, United States - WE1603-20 | ecosystem: Environmental > Aquatic > Marine > Intertidal zone >...
ACGGCGTCGATCTCGAGCTCACTTCGCCCACCGAACACATCAACCCGTTCGACGATCTGGACTAGCTGCTGTACCGAGTCCGGGCGCGGACCCTGCCGGGTGCGGGGTTGGCTGCCACAACCCCGGGCACCGCAACGGAGTTCCCGAACGCGTATGGATGGCCGAGTGGTATCCTGAGGCCGGTTCCGGGAACGGAATTCCCTGCCAACCGCGCGTGACTCCGCCAACCCCGCTCCGCAGCGCACCCGAATCGGGACCACCTCAATCGCCACGGTTGCCTGCCGATAGCCTGTTCAGGCAGCGACAGGAGACATCCATGGCGATCATCTACGACATGATGACAGGCAAGGTCATCACCGCAGCGGACGTCAAGCAGCGGACGCAGGATCCATCCGCGCAGCGGCATGCCGAACCCGCCCTGCAGACACTGCATGGCGTCGAGAACCCCCAGACACAGGCGGCCTGCAGCGCCTACATGGTTTTGCTGCAACGACTGCTCAAAGACCTCTGAACGGTGCAAGCGTGGCAGCGCCGGCCCGGTGGGCGGACGCAGCGCCCTCAGCGCGGCACGGGCAACCGGTAACCGCCCGGTAACCGTACCAGCCCGTTCTCGATCACCAGCGGCAAGCTGGACAGGCCCGTGCCGTTACACGGCCCGCCCAGGCAGGCACCATCCTCGATCCGGAACATCGCGGCGTGCATGGCGCACTGGATGTAACGGCCGTCCAGGCTGAGAAAACGGTGGGGCACCCAGTCCAGCGGTGCGCCGGTATGCGGACAGCGGTTCACGTAGCCATAGACCCGGTCGGCCTGGCGGACGAGAAAGATCCCGTGTGACTGCCCCCCCTGCCGCAGGATAAAGCCGCGGCTGTCACCAGCGTGCAGTTCATCCAGCCGGCAGATAAACAGGGAATCCGGATCGGCCATGGGTGCAGCCTACGGTACGGGCACCGGTTGTCAACCGCAGGCAGCGGGGAAAGGACTCCCCGGTCAGTTTACGCGGACGACACGGAAACCGAGGTTATCGAGCCTGGTATCCTCGGACAGCTGGGCCCGCCGGGCACTGCGCAGGGAATCGAGCGGGCTGGAATACGCGCCGCCTCGCACCACGCGCTGCATACAATCCATGGCACCTTGCCAGGCGCCGCCGTCGGCCGGCGCACCGACATAGTTCGGGTGGTAACAGTCCTCGGTCCACTCCTGCACGTTGCCGGCCGTGTCATACAATCCGAAGCTGTTGGCGGCAAACTGGCCCACCGGGGCGGTGCGTGCACCATCCCAGCTGCTCCCGCAATTGAAGCAGTTGGCGGGAATGTCCTTGCGCTTGTCGGTCCACCAGAAGCTCCCGGTGCTGCCGGCTCGTGCCGCATATTCCCACTGCGCCTCGGCAGGCAGCCGATAGGTCCTGCCGGTCTGGGCAGACAACCACTGCACGTACCCGTTGGCGTCGTTCCAGGACACGTTGATCACCGGCTGCCGGTCCCTGCCCCATGACTTGTCGTACGGCAGCCGTTGCCCGGTCGCGCGGGCATAGCGGTCGTATTCCGCAAAGGTCACTTCGTAACGGCTGATCGAGAAGGATGCCAGCTTCACTTCGTGGCGGGGCACCTCTTCGGCATTCATCGAATTCCCGACACTGCCCATCAGGTAGGTTGCCCCGGCAAGCTGTATCATCTCCGGTCCCCTGCCACCATCACGCAACGGATCGCTGTAGCTCCTGAGCACCGGAGAAGGATGCACGGGGGTCGCCGGTTGCGCCGTCGCGGCCTGCGGCACGGTTTTCGGTTGCGTGACCCCGTGCGCCGCAGCGGGTGCCTGCGCGGCCACCGGTTGCGGTTGCGCCGCCGGGGTGTCCGGGGGCGCCGGAACGGATGCTGACGGGGGAGCAGCCACCGCGGCAGGCGCGGGGACGTGCGGCGTCGATTGCCCCACACGGGCAGTGCTGCCGACCGGCCCACGGGGAGTCTGCCAGAACGCCAGCCAGGCCAGGCCCACGGCCAGCAGAAGTACCAGTGTGCCGCTGGCGGCCGCCAGCCAGCGCAGTGCCCGCCACGCCGGTGCAGGCGTTACGGGTGGATATGCAGGGATCGGCCTGGCCTGCTGCGACGGCCGCTGTAACGTTGGTGGTATCTGTGACGTTGTTGCCGCCACGGTATCCGCGCCGGCCGGCTCTGCCTGCGGATGGCCTCCGGCCTGGGCCAGCAAGCGGTCCCGCTCATCCCTCATCCGGTCACGCGCCGCCTCCGCTTCGGCACGCAGACGTACTGCGATCTCCACATTCCGGCGCGTTTCCTCGAGCTGCTTGCGCAACTGCGCCGGATCCTCGATCCTGCCCTGCGTGGAGGTACTGATCAGCCCCCTGGCGACCTCCACTTCACCACGCAGGGAATCCATCTTTTCCCGCAGGGCCAGCTGCTGTTCGAGCGCTTCATCGCGTTCTTCCGTGAGTTGCCTGAGCTGGGTATGCAACTGGCTGATAGCCGCCTCTGCCTGGCGGTTCTGTTCCTCGATCAGGTCGATGTCGACCTGCCTGCGATCCTTTTCCTGGCGGTGATACTCGGCCAGCTCCGCATGGGCCTGGCGCAGTTCGCCCTGCACCTTCTCCAGCATCTGCTCGGTGGCCGCCTGGGCATCCAGGACGCCCTGCAACCGGCTGCGCTCTTCCCTGCGGACCGCGTCGACCGCCTCCTCGATGGCACCGGAATTCTGATTGACGTGCACCTCATGTTCGGAGGCAATCGAGGCCAGCTGTTCCTTCAACTCACGCTGGCGCGCCGCCATCTGCGCCCGTTCGTCATCGCGCGCCGCGCGCTCGGCATGCAGGTCTTCGCGCAGGGAATCGAGGTCCGCCTGGGCATCCTTGCGTGAGGCCTGGAAATCACCGGTAACCTGCTCCAGCTTCTTGCGCAACCGTTCCGCCTGGGCCTGCAATTCCTTTTCATTCTCGTTCTTGCGCCGGATATCCTCGTGCGCCTTGCGTTCCGTCTCCTGCAGGCTTTGTTCCAGCGACTTGACCTGCTCCGCATATTCGGCATGGCCCTGTTGCAATTCCTGCAGCCGGGCGTGCGCCTGCTCCATTTCCTGGTCCTGCGCCGCCCGTGCAGATTCGAGCCGGTCCACCTCGAGACGGAGTGCCTCGAGCTGCCTCTCCCGGGCAGTGAGTTCGTTCTGCAGCTCCCCGGACTGCTGCTCCATGCTTGCAGTAGTCCCGGCCAGCTCGTCCTGCAAGGCGGCAAGCTGCTCCGCCAGTTGCTGCCGGTCGCGCTGCACCAGTTCCAGTTGTTCGGTTTCGGCCTCCAGTTTCAGGCCCATGTCCGCGATCTGCCGGTCGCGCTGATCGAGGGCCGTGACATTCCTTTCCGTTTCTTCGTGACGCTGCTGCTCGAAATCCCTGCCGGCCTGCAGCAGTTGCTCGCGTTGCCCTTCGAGCTCCTCACGCAACTTCCCGGCCTGCTCGAGCTGCTCGTCCAGCTGTGACTGCAGACCGGTGCGGGCCTGCGTCCACTGCTCCTGGTCGGCCGTATGCGCCGCCTCGGCGGCCCTGATCTCCGCGCGCAGCTGTTCAACCTGGTCCGCCAGTTGCTCGTTCCTGGCGCCGGCTTCGTGCAGCGAATTCTGCAACCGGCTGTTCTCAGACTGCAAACCGGTAATCGTCTCCACGGACTTCTCCGCATCCGTGGAATTACCGGCCAGTCGTTCCTGTACTTCCTGCAGGCGATGCTCCATTTCTTCACGCGCGTGCCGCTCCGCCGCCAGCTGCTCCGCGGACTCCGCCTGCATCGTCCCGACCTGTGCCTGCACATCAGCCAGTTCCGTCCGCGCCGCCTGTAGCTCCTGCTCGAGGGCCGAGTTGCCGGCGCGCAGCCCTGCCACCAGGTCGTCCCGGCTGGCCAGGGTGTCACCGGCGCTTTCCTGCTGCGCGTGCAGTTCGGCAAGTTCGCCGGAGATCTGCCGGTTATCCTGCTCTAACCTGTCTTTTTCCGCAGCCGCCCCCGCCATGTCGGCACGCAGACCGGCTACCTGCTGTTGAGACTCCGCAAGCTGCTTCTGCAGTGCGTCCAGCGTCTCCTGCGTACCCTGCTGCCCTGCCTGCAGTTGCTGCGACAGCAAGGCGCGCTCACCGGACAGCGCCTCGATCTCGCGCTGAAACGATACGCATTTATGCCGTTCCTGCTCCAGCTCGATCCGGGTCGTCTGCAGCTGGTCGAACTGTTCGGCCTGCACGGTACCGTACTGTGCGCCCAGCAGGCGTTTTTCTTCCTCGAGCTCGGCCACGCGCCCATGCAGGTCCGTCATGACCGCAGCGGATTCACCCAGCTCTCTCTGCATCTGCTCGAGCCGGACGGTCAGCCCCTGGCGTATTCCGGGCCAGTCCCCACTCCCGCCGGGGCCACGGCAGGAGAAACCTCCGCCACCCCGGGGGGCGTTGCTTCGTTTCCAGGGGTATCCTCCGGGCCGACGCCATCGGACAGGCGCTCCTCCGCTTCGGTAATACCGCCTTCCAGGACATAGACATCGAACCCCTTGTGACTGAGCAGGAAGCCGGCGGATTCGCTGCGCCTGCCGGTGTCGCAGCAGATGATGTACTGTGCATTGAATACCAGCTCCGACATCTCCTCGCGCAACGTAGCAAGGGGGATGTTGACACTGTCCTCGAATGCGTTATGCCGGTATTCGTCCGGGGTGCGCACGTCCAGCCAGACGGCGCCCGCCTCCACCATCTGCATGGCCTGCTCGATCCCGACATAGCGGACCATTTCGGTACGCAGCAGGTCTGCAAAATCCTGCTTTGCCAGCCTCATCAGCTGGCCGTCCGTCAGCATAGTGACGGTTGCATTGCGTGTGGTCTCTGCGACCAGCGCGTCCGCACCGAAACTGTCCCCCGCTGACAGCTCGGCGAGTTTCTGTTCCGTGTCACTGCCGGGTTCCGTTCGGGACACCGCGCAGCGCCCTTCATGGATCGTGTAGAAGTAGTCACCCGGGTCACCCTGACGGATGATGACCTTACCCTTGCTGACCGTGACGGGACGCATCCTCATCAGCAACCCCTGCAATTTCGCGGGTGGCAGCTGGCTGAACGCCTCGGATTGCAGCAGGCGGGTCATCCAGTCACTGGTTTCCGCCAGGTTGATATCCACCACATCGGCGGTGTTGGACTGGTCCCAGGTAAGGAAGACATCGAGCAGACCGGAGTCGATTCGTGCGATCACCGCCTTTTTGGTCACCCGCACGGAAACCGGCCGGGGTTGCTGCGCGGCGAGCGGAAACCGGCTGGCATCGCTGCCCGCCTCGATCTCACTGACCACCTTGCGGATGCCGTCGATCAGACTGACCTTGCCGTCCAGCAGGTAGATGGACTGGTTGTCACGATCCCCCTTCCGGAACAGGTAGCGGCCGGCCTTGACCTCCTCGATGATGATTTTTCCGGCGAGTTCCTGGAATCGATCCTCTGACAGGGCATTCAGAGGCACGAGTTCCTGCAGAATTTTTCGATTCCTGGTCTGTTGGAGTGCTGCGCGCATATCCACTTTTCGCTGTCGATGGCTGTTGTACTGGTACCGCACAGTGGAGAACGGGCGGCAACGGGCTGCTCACAGCGTATCGGCTGGTGATTGTTGTAATTTAGACATGCGCGCCCGCCCGGGCGGAGGACCGGCGAGGCCCGCAGCTCGACGGCCACAGCAGTCGACACCGGCCGGACCGTGATTCCGCGCAGCACATGTAACCAATTGTAAATAAATGTTATTCCATTCCCTCCCGGGCGGAACGGCAGGGGCCTGCCGGGGCCGGAATAGCACTGCCCGGCAGGCGCGGTTTCCGGCTCACCTGGTCGAAGCAGCAGCACGGATAGCCGGCGGTGCACCCGGATGCGGAGTGAACTCGGTGGATCAGCGCCCCGTCCCGGAGCGCCGTGTGCGCGTTGCGGGCAAGCACGGCCGGGCCTTGCGTGCGGCGGAACAGCCCGCGAACGGAAACGACTCACCCATGCGAACGGTACACAGGATAGCGCCCTCATTGCCGGCATCTCCACGGGGCAACAAGCAACAACCGGAGGTATGTACTCAGCCGCAGCGCATGTCGCATGGCGTCATGGCGGCATGCGCCTGATCGGCGTGTTCGCTTCGAAAGGTAAAAACCGGTAAATCAGAACGGCACAAGTGATCATATACTGCAATAAAAGGGATTTTATGACTTCAAAACGCTTTCACATTTAATTTTATGTGCTATCTTACGCGTGCTGTTTTGTCTATCACCCAATGAGGAGTCACTTCGAATGGCAAAGAAGAAAGCGACAGCCGCCAAAAAGACAGCCGCCAAGGCTGCGACAAAACCAACCACCAAGTCTGAAACGCTTACTTACCTTTCTGACAAGACCGGCCTCACCAGGAAGGAAGTCGGCTCCGTATTCGATAACCTCGCAGTCCTGATGAAGCGTGACCTCAAGAGGGGTCCCGGCGTCTACACCGTCCCCGGCCTGATGAAGGTCAAGGTCATCCGCAAACCAGCCACCAGGGCGCGCAAGGGCATCAACCCGTTTACCGGCGAGGAGATGATGTTCAAGTCCAAGCCGGCCCGGAACGTGGTGAAGGTATTGCCGCTCAAGAACCTGAAGGAAATGGTCTGAGCCATCCGGCGGGGCTGCCCGGCAGCCCCGTTTCTTCAGGATTCCGGTTATTTTTCACCGGTTTGGGTCAGTTTGCCACGGATAAACTGGCTATGCGGAACGTACAGCAGGCTGGCGATCTTCCGGATCAGGTGCTCTTCGTGGTCATCGATATGTCCGTCGGCAAAGGCCACTTCCCAGAGCCGGTAGACGATCTCTATACGCTCCTCCATGGTGCACTCGCGGGTCAGCAGGCGGGTAAACGGATACAGTGAGGTGACCGCGTCCGAATGCTGTTCGGCGTCCCGGGAAATCTCTGCTGCCTGATGTGCAGAAAGGTTGAAGGTCTCACTGACGATGCGCCGGATCGCTGCGCGCTCGTCCTCCCCGATATGATCATCCGCCGAGGCCACCTCCATCAACAGTGCCGCGGCAGCCGCCTGCAGTGTAGCCTCCCGCTCGGCAGCGAGATCGTCCTCGCCCGGGAAATGCTTCCTCAGCAATGACTGTATGGCTGCGATCATGGGTTGGTCGTGGTTATTTCATGGCTGCAGTCCGGCGGGAATCCACCCGCTACGGGCGTGTGTTCCTGCAGCGTGAGAATTCTCCCGCAACGCCGACTTGCCCCGCCCGGTTCGGTGTTCGGCCGCGGGACAAAACCGGCATATCCTGCACGCTCCCTCCGGCAACGGACGTATACCCGGGCTGCCCGCCGGGGCGAACCGGGGACCGGTTTGCCGGCACGGCAGAGCATGCTGCTCATTCGGTCATACGTATGATTTTAGCCGGAATTACATTAATGTGACCCGGGATGCGGCCACAAGTTCGTGCCCGGACGGGTCAGCCGTATAATGGCCCGGCAATGTCCCACCCGGCAGGCAGCATGAAAAACCGGCAAACCGTTGGCACCGGCAAGGTCGTGACCATCCAGTACTCGCTGACCAATAGCGACGGCGTGGTCGTGCGCGAGGCAACCGGCAGGCCGGTGACCTACCTGCATGGACACAGCGCCCTGCCAGCCAGGCTGGAACGCAGCCTGGAGACGCATGCCACCGGTGACATCGTCCGCACCCGCCTGCTGCCGGAGGACGCCTTTGGCAAGCGCGACCCCGACCTGCTCTACACCGTCCCGGTGGACGAGTTTCCTCCCGGTGAACAGATCCACCCGGGTGGACAGGTGGTCGGTACCGACGAAACGGGCAACCAGGTGGTGTTCACGATCACCGGGATCCACGCTGGCATTGCGCAACTGGACGGTAATCATCCGCTGGCCGGCCAGACGCTGGTCTTCGAAGTCGAGATCCAGGGCGTCCGCGATGCGACCGCGGGAGAACTGGCCACTGGACAGGCGGAGCCGGACTGAGCCCGCACGGGTCAGCGCAACGGTTGCCGCCACCCCTGCTGTCCCCGGGCAGCACGACTGCACCACGCGTGGCATCGACCGTCGCTCGCACACCGCTTGCACCTGCCGGCAACCCTGTACCTGTCCTGCTGAAACAACGGGCAGCCACCCGGCGTCCCGGGGCAATCCGCGGGGATCGGCCCGCAGCCTAACGGGTGCGGGAGGACTAACGATCGACACGGAACTCCTTACCCTGGTAGTTCAATTTGAGGTAACCGGGCAGGATCTGTTCCAGTACCAGGCCACCGGGCAGAGTGTCTCCCTCACGATATTTTTTCAGCCCCACCAGGATAAAACGCCGCTGGGGATCCTCGTCGTACACATAGACATCGATGTGCGGCATGGTGAAGTGGCTGCGAAAGTCCAGGGGCAGATCGCGCCATTCCGGCAATCCAGGCACGGCGGGTTCCGGAGAATCGGTCAGTGGTTCGGCAGCCGTCACCACACGGGGTGAGGTCCCGGGCGTCGTGCCGGTCGCGGGCTGCTCCCGGGGTTCCGGCAGGTACGGTTGCACGGCAACCTTGGGACGCAGCACTGTTGGCGCAACCACCGGCGCGGACGGTACCTCGGGTTGCGGTACACGGGACGAGCCAGGCGCCGGTTCCGGGGCCGCGGCGGTGACGGACTCCAAAGCCGGCCCGGAGGCTACCGGTACCGGTTGTTGCACTGCCGGCGCCTCCGCAACGGGCCGGGCGTGCAGCGGCTTGCGCGCCGGTTCGACAGCCGCCGGTGCCGGTCGTGCCGCCGGCACCGGCGGCGGGTTTTTCGGGGAACGATTGAGCATGTACACCAGCAGGGCGGCATTGATCACCAGCAATGCGCCCACGACCCGGAGCCAGCGCCACGAACGGTCCTGGCGCCGGACACCCCAGTGTGCAGCCTCCAGATCCGGCACGTCTCCGAGTGACCGTTCCCGATCCGCCTTGCGCAACGCATCCAGGATGTAGGACATGGCTTACTCCGTGGCCTCCGGCTGCAATACCGGAACCCCTTCGCGACCGGCCGAGGAATTCAGCTGGATCAGGGTGTTCTTGCCAACCACGCCATCCGCCACGAGGCCATGACTGCGCTGGAATTCCAGCACCTGCTTCTGCAGCGGATAGTCGAATACCTGCTTGTCCGGAGAGAGCACTTTCACGCCCTGGGCCTGTTCCAGCTGTTCCCGCAGCCAGGCGACGTCCGGATTGCGATCACCCACCTTCATGATCAGGCGCCCCCCCGGCGGTGCCTGCAATAACAGCGTGTACTCACCGAACCAGTAGGGATCCACCCGCCTCAGGTCCAGCGTGTAGGGCTCATTGCCCAGTACCAGGCCGGCACGTTGGTCAACCAGCCGCTGCAGCAGTACCGGCACGCGCGTACCGTCCGCCGCGGTGAGTTTCAGTATGGCCGGACGGTTAGTGTGCCGTACGGTATTCCAGTTCCCCTGCCGGGTGCTGCACAGCAATCCGTACTCCAGTGCGTACTTGCAGAAATCCGGCTTCACTTCAGGCGGCAACTCCACGGCCCACAGTCGCATCAGACCCGTCCACGCCGACCGGTACCAGCTGCTGTCTGCCGTACCGAGCAAGGCACCCAGGTCGACCGGTGGTCCGGCACCATCCGCGGCCGGTACGGCTGCCGCCGGGCCGGCATCCGCGACAGGCTTGCTGGCTGCAGCCGTTTCGGGACCAGGCGCTGGTGACGAGGTTGACGCCGGCGCTGGAGTCTCCGCCGGCTGTGGCGGTTGATCCTGCTGCTGCGCCGGCACGGCCGGCGGCGCGGGTGCCTCCTGCGCAGATCCGGCGGGATCGGGATGCGGCTGCGTGGTCACCTCCGGCAACCGTGCCGGCACCTCCATCCAGGGCTGGTACAGGTAACCGGCGACGACCAGTACCAGGAGTCCGGCACCGGCCAGCACCCAGGGCAGGCGGCCCCCCGGTGCGTGCCCGGGATCCACGTCCAGGACCTCGCGCGCCGCCTTGCGCACCACGCCACTGTCGACCCAGGGCTTGTTTTCCACGTAGGCACCCAGCATGGCACGATCACAAAGCACGTTG
>Ga0307424_1002088_pt1 | contig 10040 bp, 10 predicted proteins | sample SalMarWE160320MG_FD_202157 | JGI IMG/M metagenome (GOLD analysis project Ga0307424, IMG submission 202157) | Salt marsh sediment microbial communities from the Plum Island Ecosystem LTER, Massachusetts, United States - WE1603-20 | ecosystem: Environmental > Aquatic > Marine > Intertidal zone >...
AAGTCGCTCTCCCAGTCCCAAGAATCAACCGAGATTTCGACTCTGCTCAACGTTTCCCTGAAGCCGCTGAGACACAGCTGACAGACCTCCCTCAGCAGCTGCTTTGCTTCGTCTTCGCCAGCCTCGTATCCACGTATCAGATTGCCCACCTGCTCTTCAGGGTCACTGTCTCTGCTGATTGCGTCAAGGAGTTGCCCAAAAATTTCGGGAAACCGCTTCTCCATCTCCGCCGAAATTGATGCCCACTCATCCAGTTGCCTCTGCAGTTTCGGAGACTCTCCAAGGGTTGCGGTTTTGACGGCTTTTTTGAGGCGCTGAACCTCCATTATGCAGCTTGTAACCGTGTAGATTTTGCCTATGAAGCTGTCAGGTTTTCCTTCTGGTTTTGGTTTCCCAAGCTTGGTGTAACCGTAGGCGATGACTGCGCTTTGGCGACCCACATCATCCACGTAATAGTGCCTTGAAACTTCGTGTCCCCGGTTCAACAGGATGCGTGAGATGGCGTCGCCCAGCATTGGATTCCGTGCCTGTCCAATGTGGATGGGATGCACAGGGTTGACGCTGGTGTGCTCGAGCAGAATCTTTTTCGGCTCACAAGTTTTAACGTAACCATACTCAGCATCCAACTCTCTGATGGACTCGAGGGTTAGACGGGAAAAGGTTTCGGAGTTTACATGAAAATTGACGTATCCTGCCCCAGCAGCCTGAACAGACTCAACCAACTGGCAACCAGTGACGTCTATTGCCTGCACAAGCTCCGCCGCAATTTTTCTAGGCGCCTTCTTTGCATGTTTAGCCAACTCAAAGCATACGGAAGCTGCCAGCTCTCCGAACTCTAGGTTGGGTGGAACCTCAAGCAGAATAGACGGCAAAGGAAAAGCTGGATAGAGCCTGTTTAGAGCATCCTTTAGCACGGTCTCGCATTCGGCATAGAATTCCTGGAAGGGGTTAACGGAAACCATTTCATGCTTTCTTCCTAGAGGTGGCGGGTCCGCGGGGATTCGAACCCCGGAACTCCGGCTTCGCAGGCCAGTGTCCTAATCCAGACTAGACCACGGACCCCTCACAGGAGGGACAGCAAAGCCAAATATGAGGCTTTTCCTTTTCCGAAACAACTTATGGGAATCCACGTCAGTCACATAAATCTGATTCAACACGTTCTTTTGCCTCTTCATCAGTCTGCAATTTTGCAGATGTATTCTTCTTTTTGAGTAATGATAATCTTTAACAGCAAATGATTGGTTACTTTAAATGGGGAAAATGTTGGATATAAAATATCAAGTCTATAAAGACGTTGGAGGAAAGTATAGATTTCGACTTCGGGCTGCTAACAACAAAATTCTAGCTGTAAGTGAAGCATATGAAACCAAAGCTGGATGTACAAACGGTGTAGAATCTGTACAAAAAAATTGTCAATCCAAAATAGAAGACAAAACTACTGAATGCAAAAGACTTCCGAATCCAAAATATGAGATTTTTGTAGATACCAATTTAAAGTTCCGATTTAATTTGATCGCATCTAACGGTCAAATAATTGCCTCCAGTGAAGCTTACAACAGCAAACAAGGATGCATAAAAGGAATTGAAGCAGTTAAGAACAGTTGTGGTGCCGGCATAGAAGATTTAACAGTCAATCAAACTACTGAAAAAATTGAAAAACAGGTTATCGGGATTGTAGATACAGGTATAGCGATGCTGTCTCCTCCTAATGTTGTAGAGTCAGGCTCTACAGTGACTTTTGAAGGATGGCTCATAGATAGCAAAACAGGTAAAGGTATAGAAAAAGCCACAATCAACATTTGGGAAAGAGACAGATCGTTCATGGGCGACAAAGTGTTAACTTCTGGGGTAACCGACAAAGAGGGCAGCTTCAATATAAACTGGAAGGCAAAACAGCAGGATTGGTGGGATGACACCGTAGAGCTTTATGCAAAATTCAAAGGAACAGAAAATTACAAACCTGCAAGAAGCGCAAATTATCGAATAAAGGTTCTATGGTATGCCAAACAAAAAGTTGGGGTTAAACCTTAACTCGAAAAAGGGGAAATTGTGGCTGATATCTCCAGCGGTGACCAGATCCAGATTAGACCACGGACCCTTACAGGAGGGGCTACTCTCACAAATATGAGGTTTTCTTTTATGAAAAAGCTGTTGTTTTCTGTTTTGGAGTCTAGTGATGACCATTAGATGTACACGAGGACAAAAAAGGGGGAAAAGATGTTTGATTACGAATCCAGCACGCCTTTCAGAATGCTCAAAAGTTCCATGTTTGACTGTGCTATAGTTTCCAGCGCCTGTTCGCCTTTTTCGGTTATGTCGTAAACTCTTTTCTTTATGTCCCACTTGCCTTGAATCAAACCGTCTCGTTCTAGGGAATATAGATGCGAATAAACTGTTCCTGAGCTCATTAATACGCCGAATTTGTTGTGGATAACACTTATTGCATCATAACCGCTCATGGTGCCGTTTCTGAGTTCGGCAAGCATTATCAAATCAATTACTGATTTTGCGATTTGTTTCTCCATTTTTTTGACAGTTTCATTTTTTGTTATAGACAAAATAAAATCATCTTCAAACATTTTTTTTAGAGATTTTTATTTGTTTTTTTACAGCTTCATCGATGCATCTTTTAAGTGTAGAAAAGACTACCTCCGGCTTGCCATATTTCCCAACGAATCCGTTGGCGCCTAATCTAAATGCTTTGAGAGCTGTTTCCGGGTCTTCTGTGACTGTGAACACAATGAATGGAATTGTGTTGCCGCTGTTTCGAAGCGTTTTCAGAAACTCGAAACCGTCTGTCACAGGCATTTGAATATCACATATAATTGCATCGTATTTGTTATGCATTATTTTTTCAAAAGCAGCTTCAGCAGAAGAGGCTAATTCAACATCATAATTACACTGTATGTTTAGGCACTTCTTCGTAGTTTCCAATAATTCCGTATCGTCATCAACGAGAAGAACCTGAATCGCTTGTATTTTATGCAAGTTCTGCATCGACATCAGAATCTGAGTTTTTGTTTCACTTAAAGAGTAAGTATATAAATGAAGTGAAATGCGTCAAAAACGTTAAATCGTAATACACTGTAGTTATAATTATAGAGGAGGTATTTGTTTAGCAAACCAAAAAAGGAAAACAATCGCGTTCTCCTTTAGATTCGATGAAGAATGCATCGAAACCTTGCGCGAAGAAGCCGAACAACAGGGAATCAGCATCAACGCTCTGGCGAATAAAATTATGCAAAACTACCGTCTATACGGAAGATGGACTGAACGCTTCAGCATAATACAAATTACACGTACAACAATGTCTAGACTAATAAAGTGCTGTCCAGAAAACATTATTGTTGAAGCCGCAAAAAAATCGGGTTCACTAGTCACCAAAGACGTTTTGGGAGCAATGGGAATGGATCTGACCTACCCCAACATTGTAAACTTCACCGAAAACTATTTGGGTAAATCGAGCAACTGGTTCCAATATAGTAAACAAACTAAAGGAAAAAAAGAGTTAATCCACTTGCACCATGAACTTGGAAGAAACTGGAGTATTTTTACAGCTAACCAAGTTGCTACAATGTTTGAGTCATTACTGAACAAACAAGCAAAAACAGAAATTTATAACAATTTCTCGATAGTAGAAATCACTATGTAAACAGCACTCAATCAATATTCTGGTTTTTGCCAAAAACAGAAACCGTTACAACAACACAGCAGACCAGCATATCATATTTGGAGCCTAATAGAGCTTCATCGTTGAAAACAGCACCTTTCTGAAACACGCTCAAACATACAGCTTCTGATGAATAAATGTCAGCAAGCTAACAAGCATCAGGAACAGCAGACCCAAAAGGGTTCGAAGAGGTTTTTTTGGAGAATCATATTATATATGAATGTTCATATTTGGTTTTGGCGAGGTACATGTCAGACTTTTCCTCCTCCGATTTGGCTGAAATCGAGTCACAGCTGAAGGGAAAAACGCTTCAGATATACTGGTATCTGCTGAGAGACCCCAACTCCGGCGTGGGCGTCCGTGAGGTTCAGCGGTCTCTGGGGCTTTCCAGCCCAAGCGTGGCTGCACATCACTTGGATAAGCTGTTGTCTCTTGGGTTGGTTGAAAAAACTGTGAGAGGAGAATATCTTGTGAATCAGGAAGTTAAGGTGGGGCTCCTCAAGTTCTTCAGCAGGATGGGACGGTTTCTTGTTCCTCGGCATCTGTTCTATGCTATTTGGCTTTCTGCAATGTTTGCCACTTACCTGATCCTATACAATGTAGTGCTGAGTCAGCCCACATGGTCAGTACATAACATCGCCGCCATCCTCTTCGGAGTAGTAGCCAACGCCATTTTGTGGCTTGAGACGGTAAGGCTATGGAGAGAAAAACCATTCTAAGCTGTTCTAAAAAGTGGACTTAAAAGCATGGCAAATTCAGATTAAGGGTGGCGAAAAGCGTGAATAAGATTCTGGCTTACACGGCGATTGCCATATTGCTTGGCTCGGTCACAATGATTGTTCCCCTAGCGTTGCTTGGACCAAACAACCTTGTTCCAGCCGATTCCACAGATAATCTTCTTGGATCAGGCGAAGAAAAACTTGAACGCAACGGAACATTAGCTTGTCCAGATGCAACAGCCCAACAGACTGACGGCACAGGAACCTACGACATTTCATCTAGTGAATCTGGCGTCGGAAAAGCAGACGCCGCTTCCGGGCTGTCTTCGATTGGGTTGATGATCGTTCCCGGTTTCCTTGTTGCGTTGGGAGTTTCTGTTTACCTCAAAAAGCGGATGGTGTAGTGTTCTATTTTTGGTACACCATGTTCTAAAACGTAGCATTAAGTTCCCACAGGATAATGTAACTAAACAAAAAAGATGAAAGGTGAAAACATGACAAACACAAAATGGTTTATCTTCTCTTTCCTAGCAACAATTCTAGTCATCTCCTCAATCCCACTGTCTCTTTACCTCATCAAACCTCAAAACAAGGAACAGACAGACCTCGACATTGCACTGAACAGGTTTTCCTCATACGAAGAACTCAAAAACTTTTTAGAAACGTCACCTAACGGAGTCTATTACCCTCTCGTTTTACGTGGGGGTCAACTAGAAAACGCTGATACACTTGCAGTCCCCCAATCAACCACTGGATCCTATAACGTCGAAAGCTCCGATTACTCGAAAACCAACATCCAAGTGGAGGGAGTGGACGAGGCGGACATCGTTAAGACCGACGGCGAATACATCTACGTTGTTTCAGGCGGCAACCTAACCATCGTGAAGGCGTATCCACCTGAAGAAGCCAGAGTTGTCTCAAAGATCGTCCTGGACGGCGGCATCTCCGGAATATTCATTAACGGAGACAAACTTGCAGTCTTCGAAACAGACTACACTGTGTATCTGCTTTATGGCGGCGTAGCAGTAAGAGAATCATCCAGCAGCTCAGAAGAAAAGATCGACAAGGATTCAACAACAGATGTGGCTCCCGAAGATCCTAAACCAGTAACATATGAGCCGCCTACAACCTCAGTCAAAGTGTATGACATTTCAGACAAAGAAAACCCTGTGTTGACGAGAGACTTTTCCATTGACGGAAACTACTTCAGTTCAAGGATGATCGGCGACTACGTCTACGTTGTTGCAACAATGTATACCTTCTTCACAGAAACTGACGTTGCCCTCCCCAGAATACAGTCAGACAACGAAACAGAGGTGATACCAGCAACTGAAATTTACTACTGCAACCTCTCAGACAGCTCCTACACCTTCACGACCATCGCTGCCCTGAACATAAAGAACGACGCCCAAGAGCCAACACACGAAACCATAGTGCTGGGCGGCACCAGCAACATCTACGTTTCACAGAACAACATCTACTTGACGTTCCCCGATTACCAATGGCAAGAAGGCGAAAACATGAAAACAGTAATCCAAAGAATCAAAGTTGACGGACAGTCAATAACGATTGAGGCGTCAGGTGAAGTCCCAGGCTACATCCTCAACCAGTTCTCCATGGACGAACACAACAGCCACTTCAGAGTCGCAACAACAGTCCACAACTACAACTGGAGAACCTTCGCCATCGAAGAAACATCCAAAAACAACGTTTACGTTCTCGACATGAACCTAGATGTTGTCGGAAAGCTGGAGGACTTGGCTCCGGGAGAACAGATTTACTCTGCCAGATTCATGGGCGACAGATGCTACGTAGTAACCTTCAGAAACATTGACCCACTCTTTGTGATAGACCTGTCAAACCCCACAGCGCCAACAGTTCTTGGGCAACTCAAAGTAACAGGCTACTCAGGCTACCTTCACCCCTACGACGAGAACCACATCATCGGAATAGGCAAAGAAACCGACTATGACGGAACAGAAGATTTCTCATGGTACCAAGGCGTGAAGATTTCTCTCTTCGACGTCAGCGACGTTGCGAACCCAGTTGAAGTAGCCAAATACGAGATAGGCGACAGAGGAACAGACTCCCCAATCCTGTATGATCACAAAGCGCTGCTCTTCGACAAAGAAAAGAATCTTCTGGTGATACCTGTTACAGTGGCGGAGATAAATGCGAGCGACTACCCGGACGGCGTTCCTGACTGGGCATACGGACGTCAAGTGTGGCAGGGCGCCTACGTCTTCAACATATCACTGGACGGAATCGAGTTCAGAGGCGGAGTCACCCACCTAGAAGACGGCGCTCTAGAGAACAGCAAATACTACTATTACGGCTACTACGATTACATAGTGCAAAGAAGCCTCTACATTGACGATGTGCTCTACACAATATCCAGCATGAAAGTGAAGATGAACAACCTAGCAACTTTGGCGGAAATCAACGCAGTGGATCTTTCCTAACTGTCCTGCACGGTCTTGACGGCTTTGCGGGCAAACGTGAGGTATCCGGTGTGTCCCGTCATCACTGTTTGGGGACGCGTCTTCCCCCTCTCCACCTGCATAAAACGAATAAGGGTCTCAACAGTTTCCACACAAACGAACCCATACTCTGCCAGCGCTTCCACGACCTTCACAACCTGATCAATGGTGGGACTGAAAGAAACCAAAACTCCGCTTCCCTTCAACGCAGTATAAGCATGAGGAACAACAAGCCACGGCGTAGCCATATCCAAAATCACGGCATCCGCATCTTTTTCTTCAATCCCCTCTGTAACATCGCCCTCTTTCAGTTCCACAAAATCTAGGAGCCCAGCTCGCTCCAAGTTTTTTTTGGCATTTTTCTGGAACTCCTGTCGGATCTCGTAGGTGTAGACGCGTCCTGTTGGTCTAACGTAATGGGCTATAGCGCTTGTGAGGGCGGCTGTTCCGGTTCCCGCTTCGACTACTCGGCTTCCGGGTCCAATTCCGCTGTACAGGATAATCAAGGAAATGTCCTTAGGATATGATATTTGTGTTCGTCTGCTTGTCTTGAAGATGTGGTCGCAGAGGACGGGTTTCAGGGCAACAAACTCTATGCCCATGCTGCTGGCTATTCGGGTTCCATACTCTTTTCCGATGAGGTCTCCTAGCTGGATGTAGCCTTTGTGGGTGTGAAAACTTTTTTCTGGCTCGACTTTGACGAGGTATGTTCTTTTTCTGTCTAGGTAAAGGTAAACGTCGCTGCCTTCGGCGATTAACGCGGTCATTCAGTATTCCTCAGTTCCTGTCTAACGTGTTGACGCAACACCCTATTTATACTAAATGTTTGCTCCTGAAGAACAGAATATACCAACCGAAAGCGTCCATTTTTTGTTCTGCCCTTCTCTTTTTCTAGATCATAGTCAGCAATTCGGTTAGGTTTGTAATTTTGTTAAAGTGACTGGGATGTTTTTCTTCCCTGTCCAGCAGAAAGGGTCTGATGCCAACGTTGAAGGCGCCTTCGTAATCTTGCTCAACAGAGTCTCCGACAAAAACGGCTTCATCTGGTTCTATTCCAAGCTTGTCTAGAGCATACAGAAAAATTTCCTTGTCTGGCTTGGCGCAGTTGCAGGACTCGATGCATACAACCACGTCAAACCATCTTTTTAGTTCCAGTTCTGCTAGGATGTGGTCAAGGTCCTGTTTGAAGCCGTTCGACACGAGCCCCAGTTTCAAGCCCCTAGCTTTTAAGCCAGAAAGAGTAGGCTCTACATCCGAGTAAACCTGCACATGGGAGCATTCCCACCAAAGCTCATCAATCTGTGTAGCCAAAAAAACAGTGTTCTCTGTTACGCCCAGCTTCTTGAGCAAAGAAACATTATAGTCAGTCCAGAACTCTTTTCTCCGGTTTTCAGAATAATTTGCGGTGTCAGCCTCGCTTTCGGTTGCGTTCTGAGCCCAGACAATATCGTCAAGTGACACTGTGACTCCGAAACGGGCAAGAATTCTTCTGTAGATTTCTGGAAAAGACGCGGTTCTTATGAGAGTTAAGCCCAGATCAAAGAGCACAGCCTTTAACGCCATCTTCTGTCGTAAACCCAGATGCTGTGGCATTTTTTATGCTTTGTGTGCTTCAAATTGTTTGGCTGCGTACTGGACAATTTCCTGTGCGGCTCTAAGCGCTTGTATGTTTCAAAGAATTCCTGTATTTCCAGAAGTCACAAAACGAATGATAACTTGCGCATAAAACTTAAATCCATTATACTTCTCAATAGCTAATATGTCAGCGGAACTTGGCGAATACCTTTCTAACTATATCCAAACCCGCACAGGATTACTTAAGAAGTATCTTTTGGCTGCTTTAGATAACAAAGATCATTGCATCTGGTATTTAGAGTCCACCGAAGGCAGGCTTGCCCCATCCTCTGATTTGAAAAACTGTCAGCTTCTCAGAGATGCCCAGCTCTTTAATGAAGATGTTAAAATGTCCAGAAATGGGCGTAACACGTACAAAATCTATTGCTTAACTGAGCTGGGAAAGAAATTCGCGGAAGCAATCAAGGAAGAAGGACTTGACGGCGTTATATCGGAAAAACCCACATGATATTTTGAAGCGCCTAAAGTCCAACAAACTTAATAAGATGTGCTGTACCCAATTGACCGCATGTCAGCGGTTCTTTCCCAAATAGAACTATACGCGCTCTACTCTGTTGTCGCAGTTGCTATAGGCGCCCTAGTTTATGCATTAATTCTTAGGAAACAAGTGCTCAGCGAAAGTACAGGTTCCGGCAAAGTGAAAGACGTCTGGAGCGGCATCAAAGCTGGAGCAAACGCCTACCTTAAGACCCAATTCAAGTCTTTGATTTTGTTCATAGGCATTTTGGGTGTTTTCCTGTTTTTGTCCGCGTCGCTTGATCCCGCGGTTACGAGCATTCCAAACTCAATCACGATAATAATTGGCAGGGTCGCCGCATTCTTGATCGGAGCTTTCTTCTCAGCCATGATTGGCTACATCGGAATGAACATGGCAGTTCAAGGAAATATCCGCGTCACCGAAGGTTCACGAAAAGGCTTCCGTGAAGCGCTAAGAATTGCCTACAAGACAGGAACGATCACGGGAATGCTGACAGACGGCTTAGGACTCCTAGGCGGAACAATCATTTTCTTAATTTACGTTGACCACTCACCCGATGTTCTCCTCGGTTTCGGCTTCGGAGGCACTCTTTTAGCATTATTCATGAGGGTCGGTGGTGGAATCTACACGAAAGCAGCGGACATTGGCGCGGATCTGGTAGGCAAAGTTGAAGTTGGGATTCCTGAGGATGACCCACGCAACGCTGCAGTCGTAGCGGATCTCGTAGGTGACAATGTTGGCGATTGTGCGGGAATGGCTGCCGACATCTTTGAATCATACGAAGTAACCATGGTTTCAACGCTAATTTTGGGCTTAGCTATTGCCACGCGCGGACCAATATTTGAGGCTAAGTGGATTGTTTTTCCTCTCTTGGCTCGTGGTATAGGAATTATAAGCACCGTAATAGGGACCTATGCTGTGTCAAAGTGGCCAGATAGACTGACGAGGGGCGACGCTTTCAAAGCCATGGATTTATCATATGATCTTTCAAGTGTAATTTCCGCATCCAGCTTCCTGTTCTTGGCAATATTCTATGTCAACGACATAAGAGTGTTCTT
>Ga0307424_1002090_pt1 | contig 10036 bp, 8 predicted proteins | sample SalMarWE160320MG_FD_202157 | JGI IMG/M metagenome (GOLD analysis project Ga0307424, IMG submission 202157) | Salt marsh sediment microbial communities from the Plum Island Ecosystem LTER, Massachusetts, United States - WE1603-20 | ecosystem: Environmental > Aquatic > Marine > Intertidal zone >...
CCGCCACTTCTCCCGAGGAGGCCGACCTCGTCCTCGTCAACACCTGCGCGTTCATCGAGGAGGCCCGTAGGGAGTCCGTGAACACGATCCTCGAACTCGACGGGGCCCGGCGACCCGATGCACGGCTCGTCGTCCTCGGGTGCATGGCACAGCGGTACGGGCGGGAGATCACCGACGCGATCCCCGAAGTGGATGCAGTTGTCGGCATCGACCACTACTCGGAACTCTCGGGGATCCTCGGCACCATGACCGACTGGCAGCAGGTGAGCCTCCAGCACTCAGCGATGGACATCCTCCACGAAGTCCGCCGGAGTACCCCGGCCACCCCCTACGCCTACCTGAAGGTCGCCGAAGGATGCGACAAGGCATGCACGTTCTGCGCCATCCCGTCGTTTCGCGGTGTGCAGCGATCGCGCCCTGTCGACCAGGTCGCCTCCGAGGCTGGACGGCTCGTCGCCGACGGTGTGCGCGAACTCGTGCTGGTCGCCCAAGACCTCGCAGCCTACGGTCGTGACATCGGCGATCGTGGGGGTATCACCAACCTCGTGCGCACGATCTCGGCGACACAAGGCCTGTGGCGAGTTCGTCTGCTGTACCTCTACCCGTCCGAGATCAGGCCCGAACTCATCGAGGAACTCGCCGGCAACCCGGCCGTGGCTTCGTACTTCGATCTGAGTTTGCAGCACGCCGAGCCGCGGCTTCTTCGGGCCATGGCCCGACCGGGCGGCACGGAACGTTTCCTGGAGTTGATCGAGCGGATCAGGGCGGCCGTCCCCGACGCGGCTCTCCGATCGAGTTTCATTGTCGGTTTCCCAGGTGAGACGGATCGGGATGTCGACACGCTCGAGGCGTTCCTCGAGACGGCGCGGCTCGATTGGGCAGGGTTCTTCCCATACTCCCCGGAGGAGGGAACTCCGGCCGCGCGCCTACCCGATCGGCCAGATCTCTCGGAAGCGAACGAACGGACCCGGTACCTGCAACAGGTCCAAGAGCGCATCACCTCCGAACGACAAGCCGACATGGTCGGGCGAACGGTCTCCGTGCTGGTCGACCAGGTGGAGGAAGGCGTTCCCGTCGGGCGGTCGTTCAGGGAGGCGCCGGATATCGATGGAATGATCACACTGGACGCCGGATCGCAGGGGGATGTCGTCGAGGCGGTGATCACCGGAGCTTACGGCCCCGATCTGGAAGGGGTGGTCCTCGAGTGATCGTCGAGGTGCTCGCTGTGGGTACCGAGCTGCTCATCGGGCAGATCGTGAACGGAAACGCCGCAACGATCGGGCGCAGGCTCGCGGAAGAGGGCCACGACGCCCACTACCAGGGAGTCGTCGGGGACAACATCGGGCGAATCGCCGAGGCGATCTCGGTTGCTCTGGGTCGTGCCGATGCCGTGATCATCACCGGTGGACTGGGTCCCACACAGGATGACCTGACCAGAGAGGGCATCTGTCTCGCGACGGGACGGCCGATGGAGTTCGTGCAGGACGCCGCCGTCCACCTGCGCGACCGATTCGAGCGGCTTGGCCGATCGATGCCGGAGGCGAACCTCCGCCAGGCAGAGCGTCCCGCAGGAGCCGAGTTTCTCCCCAACCCGAAGGGAACCGCGCCCGGGCTGGCGCTGCGCGACGACCAGGGATGGGTCTTCGCCCTACCGGGCGTTCCAGAAGAGATGGAGGCGCTCCTCGAGAAGGAAGTCGTGCCAAGGCTGAGAACGGGCGGGGAAGGGATCGTCAAGAGCAGACTCATACGCACCTGGGGCTCATCCGAATCGACGGTCGCCGAGCTGCTGGATGACCTCTATGGTTCGGCCAACCCGTCGATCGCGTTTCTCGCATCCTCCGGCGAGATCAAGATTCGGATCACCGCGAAGGCACGGACGGAGGCAGACGCAGACGGGATGATCGAACCGATCGAGCGAAGCGTGCGCGAGCGCCTGGGGGCGCGGGTGTTCGGAATGGACCAGGACACGATCGAAGTGATCGTGCTGCGTCTTCTCGCAGAGCGCGGGTGGCGACTCGCCGCGGCGGAGTCCGCCACCGGCGGCATGATCGCAGCTCGAATCACCTCGGTTCCCGGATCCTCGAGGGTATTTCGCGGCGCCGTCGTCACCTATGCCACGGACCTCAAGACGACGGTGCTTGACGTACCCGCGGAGGTCGTCGAGCGAGACGGGGTCGTCAGCGAGGCGATGGCCCGCGCCATGGCCATGGGCGCTGCGGAGCGTCTCGGTGCCGAGGTAGCGGTCTCCGTGACGGGATCTGCCGGCCCCGATCCTCAAGAGCGCCCGATCGGGACGATGATCATCGGGGTCCACACCCCCGGCGGCACGCAGGCTCGGACGATGCGCTTCCCAGGCGACAGGGAGCGTGTCCGTACCTACACGACGACCGCTGCGTTGCAGCTCCTGCGCCGCGGGATCTCGGGGGAGTGGTGGTAGGCAGGCTGTTCATCGCTGTGCCGCTGCCCGACGAGGCGCGGCACGCCCTCGCGGCGCTCCTCGACGGTCCGCTGCCGGGACGCGTGGTGCAGCCCCGCAACTGGCACCTGACGCTGCGGTTTCTCGGCGACACCGACGAGGTGACCTACGATCGGCTCCTCCACACACTCGACGGCTCGGATCTCGGCGCGCCGTTCAGGGTGACACTCGGGGCATTGGGCGCCTTTCCTCGTCCGGACAAGGCAACGGTCCTGTGGGTCGGTTTCTCTGCCGGGCTCGGAGGCTTTGCCCGACTCGCAGACGTGGTTGCCGGGGCGGCGGAGGCAGCGGGTTTTCCACCGGAGGATCGCCCGTTCAGGGCGCACCTGACCCTGTCGAGGATCCGCCCACATCAAGATGTCCGATCGGTCGTCGATCGGGCCCCGCTCGACGACGTGTCGTGGACGGTTGGGGAGGTCGACGTGTTCAGGAGCCATCTCGGCTCGGGTGGTCCGAGATACGAGCGCCTGGAGCGCATCATGCTTGGCGTCGAACACATGTTCGAGTAGGATCATACGTGTCACACCGGCGTTGTACGGTGTTGAACAGACGAAGGGAGCTGCAGGTGGAACGAGACAAGGCCCTGGAGATGGCGATGTCGCAGATCGAGCGACAGTTCGGCAAGGGCGCCATCATGAAACTGGGCGACGGCGTCCAGGAGAAGATGGCGTCGATCTCGACGGGCGCGCTCTCCCTCGACCTCGCCCTGGGTATCGGAGGTGTACCGAGGGGGAGGGTCGTCGAGATCTTCGGACCGGAGAGCAGTGGCAAGACCACGCTGTCGCTCCACATCATCGCGGAGGCGCAACGGAACGGGGGGATCGCCGCGTTCGTAGACGCAGAGCACGCCCTGGATCCCGTGTACGCCGGCGCGCTCGGTGTCGATGTCGATGAGCTCCTCATTTCTCAGCCCGACACCGGCGAGCAGGCCTTGGAGATCACCGACATGCTGATCCGATCGGGTGCGCTCGATGTTGTCGTGATCGACTCGGTCGCCGCGCTCGTGCCTCGAGCAGAGATCGAGGGTGAGATGGGGGACTCCCATGTCGGGTTGCAGGCCAGGTTGATGTCGCAGGCGCTTCGGAAACTGACGGGCAACATCCACCGCTCGCGGACGACGGCGATCTTCATCAATCAGCTTCGGGAGAAGATCGGCGTCATGTACGGGTCCCCGGAGACGACGCCCGGCGGTCGGGCACTCAAGTTCTATGCGTCGGTGCGTATCGACATTCGCCGAATCGAGACGATCAAGGACGGCCAGACGTCGATTGGCAACCGGGTGCGAGCCAAGATCGTCAAGAACAAGGTCGCACCCCCATTCCGTCAGGCCGAGTTCGACATCATGTTCGGGACGGGTATCTCCCGCATGGGGAGTCTCCTGGATGTCGCCGTCGACGAAGGAATCGTGCGAAAGAGCGGTGCCTGGTACAGCTACGACAACGACCAGCTCGGTCAAGGGCGTGAGAATTCCAAGCGGTTCCTCGACGACAACCCCGAGGTCGCCGTTCAGCTTCAGGCGAAGGTATTCGAAGCGGTGGGCCTGCTCGAACCCAGTGCGGCAGAAGAAGCACACGAAGATTGACTAGTGCGTCGAGAGCGTTTGTACGGTACGATGTGTGTCACGCACACACGAACCATTACTTGAAATCAACGATACTCACAAGCGAACCTTCAACTGATCAGCAGCCGCGACGACGGTAAGCCGTCCCTCGTGTGCCAGATGTGTGTGTGCCGGGCCGCCAAGGCTCGGCACCTGCGTTGTTGAAGGTTCCGGGAAAGCGACGGAGCCATGGAATACATCGTCGGGGCCGTGGGCCTGGCGGTAGGGGGTCTTCTGGGTTTCCTGTGGACGAAGTACCGCGCCGGAGTCGCGCGTGCCAGTGCCGAATCGACCGCCGAGGGGATGGTCGTGAAGGCACGACTGGAGGCGCAGGAGCTGCTCTCACGGGGGGAAGAGGAAGCAAGGGCCAAGGCGGAGGCGTACAGGGAGCGGGAAGAGGCAGCACTCGAACACCGCAAGATCGAGTTGAACTCGTCGGAGGAACGGCTGGGTCAGCGTGAGCAGACTCTCGAACAGCGTGCATCGAATCTCGCCCAACGAGAGCAGCTGCTGATCTCGAGAGAGAACGAAGCGCAGGAACAGAGGGTCGAGACAGAGAAGCTGAGAGAGCAGGCAAGAGCGGAACTCGAACGTCTCGCAGGGTTTGACGCCGAAGCGGCGAAGTCGAACCTTCTCCATCAAGTAGAGGATGAAGCTCGACGTGAAGCGATGGTCCTGGTGCGCGACATGGAGATCAGGGCACGGGAGGAGGCCGACCGCCGAGCGAGGCGAATTCTGGCGACGGCGATCCAACGGCTGGCCGCGGAGGTCGTGACAGAGTCCACGGTGTCGGTGGTGGAGTTGCCGACCGACGACATGAAGGGCCGCATCATCGGCCGGGAGGGAAGGAACATCCGTGCGTTCGAGGCGATCACGGGTGTCAATCTCATTGTCGATGACACGCCGGAGGCGGTGTCCGTGTCGTCGTTCGACCCTGTGCGAAGGGAGGTGGCGCGTCTCACCCTGGAGCGGCTGGTGCAAGACGGCCGCATCCACCCGGCGTCGATCGAGGAGATGTACGAGAAGTCTCGGGCCGAGGTCGAGGAATCCGTGAGAGATGCCGGTGAGTGGGCGCTCGTGGAGGTCGGGATCTCGCGGATGCACCCTGAGGTGGTGACCTTGCTCGGGCGCCTGAAGTACCGCACGTCCTACGGCCAGAACGTGCTGAAGCATCTGGTCGAGTGCGCCCACATCGCGGCAATGCTGGCGTCCGAGCTGGAGATCGATCCGGTGCCGGTGAAACGCGCCGCGCTGCTGCACGACCTCGGCAAGGCGGTGACCCACGAGGTCGACGGCTCCCACGCGCTGATCGGCGCAGAGATCGCCCGCCGCTTCGGTGAGGACCCTGCCGTGGTGCACGGAATCGAGGCTCACCACAACGAGGTTGAGCCCCGCACGGTCCTCGCCGTGATCGTGCAGGCCGCGGATGCGGTATCGGCGGCGCGGCCAGGCGCACGGCGAGAGGCACTGGAGTCCTACGTGCGAAGACTGGAGAAGCTCGAAGAGCTCGCATACGACTTCAGCGGCGTCGAGAAGGTGTTCGCGATGCAGGCAGGTCGCGAGGTTCGAGTAGTGGTCGACCCCGGAACGGTCGATGATCTGGCCGCCTCCGATCTTGCACGCAGGATCGCCAAACGGCTGGAAGAAGACCTCCAGTATCCCGGGCAGATTCAGGTGACGGTCATCAGAGAGCTGCGAGTCACCGACTACGCACGATGAGCGGCTCCCGTACCGGCAAGCGGTACCTGATCAAGACGTTCGGGTGCCAGATGAACGAACACGACAGCGAGCGCGTCGCCGGCATGTTCGAACTCGACGGTATGCGGCCGGCCGGGGATGTCGACGACGCCGATGTCGTGTTCATCAACACCTGCACGATCCGCGAGAACGCGGACAATCGTCTCTACGGCAATCTCGGACAGCTGAAGACCTTCAAGGATGCGCACCCCGACGCGTTGCTGATCGTGGGAGGGTGCGCCGCCCAGAAGGACAGAGAGATGGTCAGGGAACGGGCACCATGGGTGGACGTCGTGCTCGGCACACACAACCTGGATCGCGTCCTGGACCTCATGAGCATCGCCCAGGCGAACGGAGGAGTGACCGAGGTCATCGACGAGATGGCGACGCTGCCATCGCTACTGCCGGCGGCACGGCGCCAGCCACACTCCGCGTGGGTGACCATCCAGGTCGGCTGCAACAACACGTGCACGTTCTGCATCGTTCCGACGGTGCGGGGACCAGAGATCAGCAGACGTCCGGGGGACATCGTGTCGGAGATCGAGGCCCTCGCTGCCGAAGGCGTCGTCGAAGTCACACTGCTCGGACAGAACGTCAACACGTATGGGCGAGACCTCGCACTCGACGGGAAACGCCGGCCGATCTTCGCGGATCTGCTTCGTCGGGTTGGACAGGTCGATGGGATCAGACGGGTGCGATTCACGAGTCCGCACCCTGCCGACTTCCGTGAGGATGTGGCCGTCGCGATGGCAGAAACGGACGCCGTCTGCAACCAGCTGCACCTCCCCCTCCAGAGCGGCAGCAACCGGATCCTGGCCGCCATGCACCGCGGGTACAACGTGGATCGCTTCATGAGCCGCCTCACGCTCGCCAGGACGTTCATGCCCGACCTCGCGGTGTCCACGGACGTCATCGTCGGATTCCCCGGTGAGACCGAGTCGGACTTCCAGGCGACCATGGAGGTGATCGAAGCGGCCCGGTTCGATCAGGCGTTCACCTTCCTGTTCTCACCTCGGCCCGGCACCGCCGCGGCCGACATGCGCGAAATCTCCGTCGACCCCGACATCATGCAGGCCAGATACCGGCGGCTCACCGAACTCCAGAATCGCATCGTCTTCGAGAAGAACCTCGATCAGGTTGGGCGGGTCGAGGAGGTGTTGATCGAAGGGCCATCGAAGAAGGATCCGGCTATGGCGACAGCCCGTACGGAGGGCAACAGGGTGGTGCACGTGGAAGGGGAGTTCCCGCCGGGCAGGTTCCTGCACGTGGAGATCACCAGCGCGCACAAACATCACCTGGTGGGGGTCGTACGCTGATTCTCGCCATTCTCGGGCCGACGGCGTCGGCGAAGAGCGAGATGGCGCTTCGCCTGGCCGAGGACATAGATGCGGAGATCCTGTCGGTCGATTCGATGCAGGTGTATCGGGGGATGGACATCGGTACAGCGAAGCCGGATCAGGGGACGCGCGCGCGGGTGCCGCATCACATGATCGACCTCGTCGAGCCCGAGGACGAGTTCACGGTGGCGGAGTTCCAGCAGCGTGCCCGGACCCTGCTCGATCGGCGGCTGATTCTCGTCGGAGGATCCGGTCTGCACTTCCGAGCGATCGTTGATCCCCTCACCTTCGCGGCGTCGGATCCTGAGATCCGCCGGCGACTCGATGAACGACCGTTCGTCGACAACGTCGAAGAACTCCGTCGAGTCGATCCCGACGCGGATCGCCTTGTCGACATGACGAACCCGAGGCGCGTGGTGCGCGCGCTGGAGATCTACCAGCTCACGGGGAGTACCCCGTCGGAGCGCGCCGCATCGGAGGAAGCGGAGGCGATCAGATCGTACCGGCCGCTCGTCGGCTTCACGGCGGTGGGGATCGATCCTGGCGAACAGCTGGCCGGTCGCGTTGCCGGTCGCCTCGCCGGCATGGTCGACGCAGGGCTGCTGGACGAGGTGCAAGCACTGGCTCCACGGCTCGGACGTACCGCATCCCAGGCCGTCGGCTACAAGCAGCTCCTGCCGGTGGTGCGCGGTGTCGCGCCGGTGGAGGCCGGCGTGGCAGACGCGACCAAGGCGACGCTTCGTCTCGCGAAGCACCAGCGGACGTATTTCCACCGCGATCCGAGGATCTCATGGGTACCGTGGAGTGACGACCCGAACTCGCTCTATGGAGCGGTCCGGTCGATGCTCGAGGAGGCGACTGAATGAACTTCGCCAAGATGGAGGGGTTGGGCAACGACTTCGTCGTGATCGAGGGACCGTTCGTGCCTTCGGAGGAGGACATCGAGCGGATGTGCGATCGACGCCGGGGGATCGGCGCAGACGGGGTCCTGGTGGTGACCCCGCTCGACGAACGGCGCGTCCGTATGGAGTACTGGAATGCCGATGGATCACCGGCCGAGATGTGCGGAAACGGGCTGCGCTGCGTCGCCGTGTTCGCTGCCCGACGGGGATTCGTCGAGGGGTCCGAGTTCATCGTCGAAACGGCCGTTGGGCCACGTAGCGTCACGCTCGGAGACGGCGCGATCACCGTCGAGCTCGGTCCCGTGGAGGCGCACGCGCAGCGCGAGGTGGAAGGAACGTCGCTGCGAGAGGTCAGTGTCGGCAACCCTCATGTCGTGATTCAGGTCGAGGATCCCGCCTACGCACGCGTCGGGGACATCGGACCGCGGATCGAGGCGGCGTTCGCGGGAGGGGTCAACGTCGAGTTCATGGCGGTTCGAGAGTCTGGTGTCCTGGACGTCAGAGTGTGGGAGCGGGGCGTTGGTGAGACGCTCGCGTGCGGCACGGGTGCGGCGGCCGCGGTCGGCGCTGCATGTGCCGACGGCCTCGTCGGGAAGGACGCCACGGTGCGACTCCCCGGTGGTGTCCTCGGGGTCCATTTGGAGGGTGACGTGGCGTGGATCACCGGTCCGGCGAGCTTCGTGTTCGAGGGCGAGTGGCATGGCTGAGCGGGCAGTGCTGGCGGCGGTGGTGACGGACGGCGATGTCTCGCTGGACGAGCTGGCGAGGCTGGCCGACACGGCAGGAGCGGAGGTGGTCGGTACGGTCGTGCAGCGACGCGACCGGCTCGATTCCGCGACACTTGCGGGATCCGGCAAGCTCCAGGAGATCCGCCGGCTGATCGAGGAGCAGGAGGCCGACGTGGTGATCTTCGATCAGGAGATCACCCCAGCACAGGAACGCAATCTGAGCGCAGCGCTGGACGTGCGCGTCCTGGACAGGACCGCGCTGATTCTCGACATCTTCGCGCTTCACGCGGAGAGCAGCGAGGGGCGACTGCAAGTCGAACTTGCCCAGCTCAAGTATCTGCTGCCTCGCCTGCGGGGAAGAGGGGTGGAGATGTCGAGGCTGGGCGGCGGGATCGGCACCCGAGGTCCCGGAGAGACCCAGCTCGAGACGGACCGTCGGCGGATTCTTCGAAGGGTGTCGAAACTCCGGGAGCAGCTGGACGAGGTCGAGCGAACCCGGCTGGTCAAGCGAAGCGGGCGTTCGAAGGTGCCGGCCGTATCGCTCGTGGGGTACACCAATGCCGGCAAGTCCAGCCTGTTGAATGCACTGACAGGTTCATCTGTGCTCGTGCAGGACCAGCTGTTCGCAACATTGGATCCGTCGACGCGGCGATGCGTTCTGCCAGGGGGCCGAGAGTTGCTGATCACCGACACGGTCGGGTTCGTTCGGCGTCTCCCTCATCAGCTGATCGATGCGTTCCACTCGACACTCGAGCTGGTCGCCGAGTCGGACGTCCTGGTGCATCTCGTCGACATGACGGACGACGACATGGAGGCGCACGTCGACGCGGTACGAACGGTCCTGATCGAGATCGGGGCCGGAGACATCCCCGAGGTGCTGGTTGGGACGAAGCTCGATCTCGGCAGGGGGCGCTTCGGGAGCCTCTATCCGGAGGCGCCGATGGTGTCGGCGGTCACAGGGGACGGCGTCGAGGATCTCGCCGAGCGGATCTGGGAGGCGGTATCCGCCGGTTTCGAAGTCGTGGAGGTGCTGCTGCCGTTCGGGGCCGAGGTCGAGCGTCTTCACCGTCTTACCGACGTGTTGGAGGAGGAGTACCGGCAGGATGGTGTTCTGTTGCGTGTCCGGGCACCTCACGCGGAGGCGCAACGCCTCGCCTCCTATGTCGTGTCGCTCAGATCGCCCGAAGGACCGCAACCACCTTCCCGAGGATCTGTACCCCGTCGGTGAAGACCATCTCGTCATACGCCGGGTTCTC
>Ga0307424_1002094_pt1 | contig 10025 bp, 3 predicted proteins | sample SalMarWE160320MG_FD_202157 | JGI IMG/M metagenome (GOLD analysis project Ga0307424, IMG submission 202157) | Salt marsh sediment microbial communities from the Plum Island Ecosystem LTER, Massachusetts, United States - WE1603-20 | ecosystem: Environmental > Aquatic > Marine > Intertidal zone >...
GACTGCCGCCGCTGGTGGCCATCACATAGTACGGTCTTCCATTGCGGATAGACGTTGACAGGTCGTGGGTATGGCCGGCAATGACAGTGTATTTTCTACCTTTTAATCCCTCCTCGATCCGCAGCCATTGCCGGTACATCAAAGATTCCTGATTCCATCTGCTCCAGGCGGGAAAATGCATAAAGATGATCGTATACCGGGCATTTTTGCTGGCGGCAAGATCATCCAATGCCCAGTCAACCTGTTTCTCGGTAAAATGATGCGGCTGGCCGCCATCACTTGGTTGAGCCTCTGTACATAAAGCGATGAAGTGAACACCGCGGTAATCAAAGGAGTACCAAAGCCGGCCGAATCTCTCCAAAAAAGGATTCTTCATCATATTGTTGGACAGGTCATGATTACCCGCCACAAAATAAAGAGGCATTCTCAGTTTGTTAGCGAAACGGGCGAACAGGTCAAACTGCTCATTAAAATCATCGGCAGCGCCTTCCGCACCTTCCCGGCGGACATAACCGTCTATCAGATCTCCGGGCATGATCACAAAATCAGGATGTAGTCTGTTCATATCCCGGACCGCCTGTTCAAAGTAGGTCCAGCCAATCAGTGGATTTCCGCCATGACGATCGGCGATGATGCCAAACGTAAAACTGTCACCGCTGCCCGAAAAATTGCCACCGAAGCTGAGATTTTTGTCCTGCGGCAGAGACGGGGCATGCACCACTTGAGCCTGCCAAGGATCCTCCTCAGTCTGGGAGAAGACCTGACCGGCCATATTTAAGAAGACCGCACATATAATGATCATCCATGCTTTTTTCATATTTCTCCTCGGATTCGAGTTTTCAGAGAAAAATAATAACGGGTGCGCTAAAGCGCCAATTCATTATTGGAATATTTTTATATCCCCCGCCTTTAAAGCCGGGGCTAGTGATATCTTATTTATGATCTCAGAAGTATTCACTAGCCCCGTGCTTCAGCACGGGGAAATTGTAATTTTATGCAAATTAAAGGATTTTAACCCAAATTGTATTAGTTTAAATAAATTCCGAAAAGCGAGCAGAATAGAACATTCGCTTCAAATTTTCTATGGGCAGTAGTTTGTGTCTCCCTTGAAAAAGGGGGTTATTCTTTATACCGACCTGTGAAAGTATATTCTCCCGCCCCAGTTTCAAAACCTGCAAATCCGTCTTTCGTACCTAACGGTAAAATATCCCTGACCTGATCGATAGGTTTCCCATCCTCCTCAATAATATCAGCGGCCGGGAACGGCAGCCAGATCCGTGCTTTTGTATTAGCCGGAATACGTATTTTGAAACTAAAACTTTTTGCATCTGATTGCCATTTTGCATCAACCTGACCACGAATGGTGGGTGTTTTCAGTTCAATTTCTGATAAATTTCCTGGCTGCGGCTTAATCTCCAGTACCCGGCAAGCCGGCTCAAGCGGCCGGATACCCATCAGCCGGCGGACAATAATATTGGCCGGGGCCGCCCCCCAGGCGTGATTCCAGGTCAGGTTGGGTTTATAGTATTCATCCCATGCCTCCGTCGTTACGGTGGAGCCGGCTCTGATCATGTTCATCCAACTGCGCTTTGTATCCGCTGTCATCAGGGACAGCGCATAGTCATCTTCTCCTGCATTATACAGTGCTTCCAGCAGATACTGGGCACCATAGACACTGCAGGCCATCCCACGGGATTTGATGTACTTTACCACTGAGACCATTTTCGTTTGCGGCACCAGACCAAAGGCTAAAGGAAACATATTTGCATGCAGTGAGGCATGATCAGTACCGATACCATCAATATAAATATTCCTTTTCTCATCAAAGAAATATTGATTAAAACTCTCTCTGACTTGTGCGGCTTGTTCTGCAAAACGGATTGCTTCTTCGTGCTTATCAAGAACCCCGGCTATTTTCGCCATCAGCTCCAGTGTGCGGTAATGGAAAGCATTCACAACCGTATTATAGGGCATAAAAACATAACCATCACGCTCCCCTTCAGGCAGCGGGCCGTGATTGCCGGCCTGTTTTTCTCCAGCCGGTGTACCCGGCGGCCAATCAACGATATCACGGAAACTGTCACCATTATAATATAAACTTTGTAGAAATGCTTTTGTGACCTCGCCTTCCCGCGTACTGATCAGCCCATCCGGACGGGCAAGCGCGGAGAGTGTTTTAGCTTTAAGATCATTATAATATTTTTGCAACAGCTCTGAATTTCCGATTTGCAGATAATCCTGCCAGGCCATTAAGACTGTGTGCATATGCCATTCGGTCGGCCATGAAGGGTTACGCATAAGAAATTGCAGGGTATAACGGGCCAGCGCGTATTCCCGGTCTACCGCGTAGTGACCCAGCTGTTGGATATATGAATCCGCCTCATAGGGCATCCGTTCACGGTTTCCGTCTGCATATACAGCAAGAAAAGGTGTCATCTTCATCGTGTATTTGCAAAGACCCCAGACCTGATTCAGATTTGTATTTGAACTGTTTAAGGCCGATGCCCTGTCATCAAAATAATAGAACAGAGCAATCTGGCGGATATCATCCTCTGTAATTTGAGAAGGGGCATTGATTATTTCTGCATAACGGAAAGGTGTTACTTCCGGCATATGTTCAGCCAATACCTGGCTGTTGGGGTAGTGGGAAATTTTACGTGGTATTTCCAGGGTATAGGTATGCAATCCTTTTTTCAAAGACAGAGTTGTGATAAAAAGTCCGATCTTCGACCTTCCTACGTCTCTGTTAACATGATTTTCGCTTGTTTTCCTTTCTCCGAGACAGACGATAACTGAATCCTGATCACCTGCTGCGGTAAGATTTAATTGAAGAGTGGCAAAGGCTGCTTTGCCAAAATCAACAAAGTAGTGACCGTCAGCCAGTTTTATAATTTTCTTGGGAGTGATCGGTTCATATTCCGGACGCTGTCTGTTTTCCAGAACCCATTCGGAATCAGCCGTCATTACCCAGTTACTCTTTTCCGGCATCCACTGCAAATGGCCCATATGAAATTTCTGCGGATGACTATAGGCGCTGACCCGGTCAAATTGATCCCAGGTTCTGACTTTCCACCAATAGTCATGATCAGATTGCAGATCATATCCGTTATATTCCAGATTGATTGACCGGGTTGAAATCATTTTGCCTGAGTCCCACAAATCTCCCCGGTTTTCCTCAAGTAAGTCCGGAGTGGAAGCGACCAGAATCTGCCAGGCGGATTGCAGTGCTCCACGCCTTGTATCGTTGACAATCCAGCCGAATTCCGGCTGCGGATCCGTGATGACCGCACGCTCCGGTGCACGAAGTAATTCGCAGATCAGACCGCTGGGTGGTCCCGGCTGCGTCTCACACTGGGTAATAACAATGGCCTGAAAAAACATTAATACAACGAATATCATTTTTTTCATTTCACTTCCTGAATTCAGGCAGAACGATGTCCGGTTTTTGCCCATGTGTTTTGATATTGACATGAAATCCCCAGCTGCCTCCTGCCTGTAGAATCATTAGTACCAGTGTGTTTTTACCTTTTTTAAGGGTCACCGGCAACCTGAACTGATTATAGTAGAGCGGACGTTCCTTATAATTATCGAGGATTAATTGACCGTTGAGCCAGATAAAAACCCCGTCATTCGTACCGGTTAACAGGGTGGCCTTCATGTCCTCTTCACTGACGATCTCCGTAACCGCAAAGGCATGGCAATAAGCATAAGGTTTCAATTGCTGACTGAGCCAGACAATCCCCCTTTCATCCACTTTAGCCTTTTTCCATTGAATGTCAGTCCTTGTCAACGGGTAGACATTTCTACCTGCCTGCCCTACATAACCATGAAAGGACTGCGAAATAAGAAAATCCTTTACCATCAAAGGTGCCGCTTCCAGTTCAGACATTGAAATTTTTTCTAAACTAATCACTGAGATATCACTGGGCTTCAGATTCTTTTTCAGGGCAATAGCCTTAAGTTGACAACTCTGCGAAATAAAAAAAGGGTCCCCATAGGCATTACTCTGTGCTGTCGGCCGGCTGCCATCAAGTGTATAAAAAATCGATGCCTCAGGTGTTGACGTCTTTAAAACAATTTTTTTTGTATCGACAAAAACAAATGTATCCGTTTCAATGGTTGGATTTGACACCCGCTGGTTGTCAAGAGTCAGTGCACGGCCATCCTTCAGGATCTTTACGGATTCACCGTGTTGATATGATCCGATAGAATTGTCGTCCCGACTGAGTTTAAAGCCATAGCGATTCATTGTTATATCGTAATGGCGCCCGCGAAACTGATAGTCAGTGAGGCTTGCATTACCGAGTTCATGGGCATAATAAGGATGGATATCCAGAGAGCCGTCCATTTGAGGAGAAATCCCAAATAATCCAAAAATTACCGCCTCAACCCCTGCACCGGCACAAACTGCCATCGGTTGTGATGACTCATCCTGGAAAAACTGGTCGGCCCTGAAATTCTGTGAGATATAGGGAAAATGGTCGGCATATTGTGTAAAACGGCTTAAAATTGTCCAGGCCAATTGCCCCATACCCGTTTGGTACAAATTTCTTACGAGTTGCAGGGGGACACCTGTGTAGGACCCCCCACCGCCCCAATCGGCATCGACCCGGTCCCAGTGCACTACATCCTGTCTGGACATGGAATACAGGCTGTAAGGACCCAGAAATTCATTATCATTTAAATGCGATAACAATCCCAGCCGTTCTTCCGCTGTCAATACACCGGTTCCAAGCAGATCAAACATAAGATTCGAGTAAACGGAATTTCTGCTTCCGTCGGGATATAAATTATCAAACCAGCGTTTTTCGGCACTCCACAAATTTTCATGGAATCGATTCTCCAGCTCCACTGCCTGGCTGTTAAATTTTAAACTGTCGGCATCATTAAATTCCCGGCACCAGGAAGCGAGCCATCTATAATATTCAACTGTCAGCCCATTCAGCACCGGAACCACATAATCAAATCCATCGGTGCGAATTTCCACCAGGGCTTCTGTATCAGGGCCGATATCCAGCATTCCGCTGGTTTTGGAAGTAAAATCATTATGCAGCAGGTCTCCCCAGGCTTTTAACCATGAGAGGAGGCTTTTTCCTGATATCTTTTTTGATAGAAATGCAACATCGCCGGTTTGGCGAAGATAAGCATCGACCAGCAATTTAAGGGCAAAAGGCTGCATGATATAAAAAACACCCGGCGCGCAGCCATCCCAGCTGATATAGGTGCATGCAATATCTCCTTCATTAAAAAACAAACCGATAGTTTCGCGCATACTTTCCGGACTCATCATCGACAGCATGTCACTGAGGAAACACAAGTCCCATGGTATGGAAAAGATCCATGACCCGGATGACCAGAAAGGATTGATAATAAAATTTTCGCGCTCCCACTTGCACTCCGAAACGGTCAGAATACAACGTTTGTAAAATTCATCCAATCGGGTGTATTCGGTTTTTAGCGCCGGCAATTTTTCCGCGGCCCATTGCAGACGTCTTTGTGTTGTTTCCTGTGCCTCATGGATACGCTGCTTGGCATCAGGTATATACCGGTCAGGCTGTTTATTTCCGACCGGCTGTGTCTGTATCATGAAGCGGGCAACCTGTGACTCATTCGCTGGTATCATCCATTTCCAGCCCGTCCCGTCAAATTCTTTCAGGTCGCTGCTCAAATTTATCCTGTATTGTGCATTCTGCAGGATATAAGCGTTCAGTCTCCGATAAACTTGATCATTTCCTGCCAAAAGGGAATCTTCGTAACGAATCCACTGAACGGGTATGACCGTCAGTTTTAAGGGTTGATCGCTGCGATTGGTCAGCTGCATTTCAAGATAGACTTCATCCCGGCTGCCTGAAACTGCGGTTTTCGTTGTTATAGAGAATGAGACCAGGTTTTTACCATATTTCTTGTGATAAGTGCCTTCCCGATAATATGAATTCGGCTTCCAGTATTCATTCTGGCTTAGAACTGCATAGGGGTAACCGGCCCGGAAGTTAACGCCAAGTGGATCGTAGCCGGATCCTTTTTCTTTGAAATCTTCCCAGAGTTCCGGAATATTATCCTGCACCAGAATATTATTCACTTCATCACGGAAATCGAGTCTGAACTGGTATTGCCTGATATCAAGCGGCGGAAACTGTATCCGGTGCATGCCCGTCAGACTGTACTGTTTTACATAAATACTACCCCGACCATTAAAAAGTCGCAACTGGTTATCGGAAAAGTTGATCTCTTCACGGGGCATACCAAGCATCTCAGTCGTCAGCTTTTGGGCAAAAGAGTTCGTCGGGTGCCCTATAAGGTATAAGAGGATAACAACAAAAATAATGAGGGTTGCATCTTTTTTAATGCGCCATCCTGTTGCTCTAAATTCACTATTCACAATTACCGGTCCACCATTCTCAATTAATAAAGCCTATTAATTTGTTCGCGCCAGTTCTTCCAATAACCGTGCCATTTGCCGCCGCACCTTTTTATATTTTTCCCAGCGTGCATCTTCCACTTTTCTGACTTCAGCAAGGCCCTGGGCACCGGGCAGGGTGCCGTCCGGATCAATCCCACAAAAACCAGCAATAATCATCGCTTCTCCAGAAAGTAATTTTTCTGCAGATTTCAGCTTTTCATTCAGCCGCTTTTCACTTTTGAGTTTATCAATCCTGTCCCCAATCTGTATCAGCAGATTGTAATCTTCAATACCGTCGCGGATTGCTTCCCAGCGCTTGCTGGTAACCACACCCTCCCCCTGATAGATCAGCAGGTAATCGGCTCCGCCCTGAGGGACATACCAGGGATCATAGCGTGAGGTGCAATAGGACCAGAATCCGATACCTGTCAATCCGTGATGCCAGGCCAGCCAGGCCTGTCCGCGGTAATATCCCAGCGGCGACTGGTGCTTGGCATTTGCTTCACATTCGTAGGTCCACACTGTTTTTCCTGTGGATTTCAGATAGGCCAGTTTATCCAGACCCTCCTTTAAAAGATAGCCATTACGGTTCGGACACCAGATGTCCACATAGGGGGCCATTTTCTTCAGATCATTCATCGTGGCCCTGCTAACCGGGTCGGTATAGATCTGGACTTTCGGATCTATTTCCCGTACCGGTTTGCTGAAGGCAATAAAATTATCAACGAGACCCTCATGGAGACCCGGCTCATCGATGGGATAAAGAGCAAATTTATTGTAGTCAATTCCCATTTGTTTTAGATGAGCGATCCACATTGTCAGCCATTTTTTATATGCCTTTATCCAAACAGTGCTAAACCTCTCGGCCGGTACTTTCAGACTGACCTGATAATTGAAGAACAATATCATTCCCTGCCCGGTATGTTGCCGCACATAGGGATCATGTTCGGAAAAATCTATCTCACCGATAAGAACTCCGTTTTCATCGAAGTCTGCCCTGGGGGCGTATTTATTTGTGGCGACAAAAACATTGGTACCGTGACTGACCTGATCCAGGAAAGCGGCATGCGGCTGGTCTTTTAAGATCGATGAATAAACATAGCCCCAGTGGCAAAGTTTTAATGGTTGGGGTATGGACAGATTTGCCGGCCAGACAGTTACCGATAACAGAGACGAAATTTCATTTGATTCCACCTCCAGCGTTTTAAAATGCAAAATAGTCTGCCAGTTACCGGGTTCCAGCGCGGTGGCATCTATATCCAGCCATAGTTGCCGGACATCCCAGGGCGGAATGATGAGCGTCCGGGCCTGGCCAAGCAGCGGAAGAGCGTCCGCAGACAGATCCAGAGACTGGGTGGGCACATTGAGCACCTCATGCATCGTGACTACTTTTCGTATTTCCTGTTCGGATGAATCTGCCAGGCAGACAAGCGGATCAGATTCGATACGGACCGTTAACGGGCGGCCGCTGAAATTGGCGAGATTCAGGGCCGCATGTTCTTTTTCACCCCTGAAGGCCTCTATATTCAAATCCGGTTCCGACATACGACCTTCTACAATTTCATCCCTGCCTGCGAACGGTGCCCAGGGATTACTGCCGTAAACAGCCAGGACACCTGCTGCCCTGACAGCGGCATTTGTCATAGCCAGCAGCTGCCGGGTTTTATTCCTGAGATTACTCATGGCATCACGCAGTGAACTGCGTTCCAGTGAGGACAGGGTACCGGCCAATTTTGTTTGTTCTTCGAGTCGGCTCAGCCGGCTGTTAAAAATGAGTAAATGATCTTCAACATAGGAAGGATCCGGCAGAGCGGAAATCTTTTCATCTATCTTTGCCAGCCATTTTTTCAGATCGGCCAGATCCCTGGCGAAGGGAACCAGATAATAGGTTTCTTCGCGAAAGGCCAAAACCTCTTTACCCATGCTAAGTTTTATCTTAAATGTCAAATTGATAGCTCTCTGACCAACAATTGTATAAGGCATACGCAATGTGATGAGTGAATCAGAGGCACCAAAGTCAGAGTTGTAAGGTTTGTCACCATCTTTGATAATTTCTGCTTCAATTTTCAGTGACTTTCTTTCCGGATTAGAAATATCAACTCGAAAGTTATTGGTTCCGACATACATGCCACCGTAATCGATATTACTGAGGCGGGGTGCCCGGCTTTCTTTTAAACCAAGCATTGAGCCGCTGCGCGCAGAATTCACACGGTATTCACCACACAGGATAGCAGGCTTCATCCCGGGCGGTGATGTCATCCAGCTGAAGGCTGTCACCTCCGTTTCTGCGGCGGTCACCACTGCCAGGCGGTGATCATTCCGAAAATCCACGATAGTTGGTGATGAATTCATTGCCCGGCTAAGCGGGATGCGTTCTTCTAAATTTCCCTCAGTGTCAAAAATATGAAGAGCGGCACTGTAGCCGCCAATGATAATCTCAGGCCGGAAATCACCGTCAATATCTGCGATTGCCGGAGACCGGCGAACCCGTTCTTCAACATTGGCTTTCCACACCAATTTTCCGGTATAATCCAAACAAACGGCTTGACCGAACAAATCCACCGCGATAATTTCCTCTTTACCATCCCCATCCAGGTCCCCGACGGCGATCGCATCATGAATACTCTTACGCATCTGATAGTCCCATTGTACCTTACCCTGGTTATCCAATAAGGTCAGACTTTCATTACGGCCGACCAGGATCTCCGGTTTTTGATCCTGATTCAGATCGCAAATGAGCGGACTCGACCCACAGGACTTTCCCTCACTGAATTGCCACTTTTTCTCTCCATGTCCGGAAAAACAGACCAGCGGTACTGTGCTGGTACCAATCAATATGTCGAGTTTTCCATCCAAATCTATATCAGCAACGGCCGGGGCAGTATTGAAACCACTTTTATTTGTAATTTGCCAGAGCGGTGTGCCCTGGTCACTGAGGCAGATGAGATGACCGCCGTTATCGGCAGCAATAATTTCTGTTCCCTGATGCGTATCAATATCGGCAGCGACGATAAGTGTTGCGCCCCAATCGACCGCGGACGGCATACTAAAGTCCCATATCCGGGCGCCTGATTGACCATCCAGACAAAAGATTTTTCCCGGATTGGTTATGGCATAAACCAGGGGATGGCCGGTATGCAGATCAGTAAGGGTTGGGGCATTGCTGATGGTCTCTCCTGTGTCAAAGTACCATTTTTCTCTGCCATTGCCATCCAGAGCAAAAATACGTCCGGATGTACTGCATAATACCAGATCAGGTAAACCGTCGTCGTCAAGATCACCAACAGCCGGTGAACTGTCTGTTTCTCCAAAAGGTGTGCGAAACTGCCATTGAATTTCAACAGCGAAGGAAGGGTTAAAGAACAACAGGAGGAAGCAGAAAACCGGCAGCATTTTCATGATCATCATAATTCCCGTCCGCATATGTCCCTTTTTCATTAACTCCGTCTGTCCCAAATTTTTCATCATACACTCCAAATTCCAGGTTTTAAACATTATTTTATCTCGTTCAGGGGAAATTGCTTCTGATTATCCCATTTAACCGCGAACTGTGATTCCTTCACAACTTCGTACGCACGGGAAGTACACAGCACATGCGGTTGTTTTCCAAACCAGACACGTATCC
>Ga0307424_1002096_pt1 | contig 10015 bp, 7 predicted proteins | sample SalMarWE160320MG_FD_202157 | JGI IMG/M metagenome (GOLD analysis project Ga0307424, IMG submission 202157) | Salt marsh sediment microbial communities from the Plum Island Ecosystem LTER, Massachusetts, United States - WE1603-20 | ecosystem: Environmental > Aquatic > Marine > Intertidal zone >...
CCTATCTCTGTCAAGCAAAATCCGGTTACGGTTTTCTCTCCCGAATTCAGCCCTGAATTGACACCCAACCACATATCGTCTATACTGAACCGTATCAATAGCAAAGGAATCGGAATCTATAAGAACTTAAGTCTGCGATGACGCCTGCCATTCGATAAGGTGAGACCTTTGAAAAAGGTTCAATTTTGGCCAAGATCAAGGAAGACGAAAATTTCAACCACAGGAATATATTGAATATTTCGAGGATTGAAATTTGAGTCTGACGCCGAGATTGACCAGATAAGCGCAGACTTCGAAAAGGGGCGTTTTGCAAAAGTCTCAAGGTCTCACATCGATGGAGGTTCGATGGTGGAGTTCCCTATTAGGTGGGTTTATCCATAATGATCATAATAGACTTTACTTTGCTCTTTTCAGTGAATTATAATAAAAAGGAGGGGAACTATGAAGGCACTTGTCTTATACGATTCGCTGGGCGGGAACACGGAAAAGGTCGCGGAACGGATCCACAGCACCTTAGGCCAGGGAGGGGTCGACAGCGAATTTGTCAAAGTCTCCGGGGATACTGATCTGGATCTTTACGATTACGACCTTCTGTTCCTGGGTTCCCCGGTAATAGCCTGGGGGCCGACGAATACAATGAGAGATTTCGTCATGAAAAAGCTTAGTGAGTATCATAAAACCAGGATCCAGCCTTCGGCCCCGCTCAGGCCGGGAAAATTTGGCGTGAGCTTCTGCACTTTTTCGGGTACTCACATAGGAGAAAACGAGGCAGTACCTCTGACAAAATGGTTCAGCTCTTTCCTAGGGCACTTAGGGTGCCGGGTAATGTGCGAGTGGCACATTGTCGGCGAATTTCATAAAACCGGGGAGGCCAATATCAATGGGAGGTTGGGTGATATTCGCGGGCGTCCCAACGAGAGTGATCTACTGGATGTTGAAAACCGGGTTAAGGGGCTTTTAGCGGGTCTCGCTGCCTGGATACCTTAGAAGATTTATGCAACGTTAGGGTTAAGGCATTTTTTTTATTGCATTAATTGATATATAAGCAACAATGAAGCCTCTATTCAAGAGGTTACCCTATGCCAAAGTATCTTAAAATGTACACGCTACCTTTCATCATCACTTTGCTCGCAGTTTCACTTGGTAACCCTGTACCGATATCGATGCAATTGACCGAGAAAGATCTCGGCCGAACAGTAGAAATAGGCGTAGGCGGTATCTTAGAGGTCGTGCTCAGGGGCAACCCCACAACGGGTTATATATGGGATGTGGCCTCCCCTGATAAAGGGGTCCTGAAACAGGTTGGTGAAACAGAGTTCAAGCCTGACAGAAAGGTTAGGGGCTCCGGTGGGAACATCATCCTGCGGTTTGAGGCTGCCAGGGCAGGAAAGGCATCCCTAAAGCTGATTTATCATCGGCCATTTGAGAAGAACAGGCCCCCAATTAAGACCTTTGAAGTAAGAGTCAAAGTCAAATAGGAATAGGAAATCTATGAAAATGCGCAAGAAAACATCGCTCTTGATGATTCTGTTTTTTGCAGCTCTTTCTTTTCTTCCAGCAGCTTCGTTTGCTGAACCTGTGGAGATATTGAGCTTTGAACCGGGAGATACTATCGAGGAAATCAGGGCCAAGATAGAACACAACGGGTATGAATTTACGGTAGATAATAACTGGGTCTTTGATATGCCCGATGCGGAAAAACGGGAGTTCTTCAGTCGTAGTGCCCCGCTTTTACCACAAATGTTAGATAGTTATGGTGAGAGTAGCCCCTCAGCCAGGCACCTTGGAGAGAGACAACTGCCTTCATCTTTTGACTGGAGAAACTATAACGGGCACTCCTATATAGGTCCCATCCGGGATCAGGGCAGTTGCGGTGCCTGCTATGCCTTTGGTGCCAGTGCCGCAGCAGAGGGCGCCTATAACTGGGCCAATGGCAAATATGACGGCAATTGCGCCGATTTTTCGGAGGCCTTTGTGGCATTCTGCCTGTCAGATTATTATTCCGGTTTCGATGGCTGTAGCGGGTCGGACTATGATTATCAGGAGCTTACCGGCCTGGTCAATTACGGGGTGTGCAATGATAATGTCTACCCATACACAGACCACGAACAGGCATGCCAAGCTTCCTCCTGGGATACCCCGCGCACGACCTTCCATTCCTGGCACCGTGTTGGCTGCAACGATATCGACGCCATAAAGACCGCTATCATGACATACGGTGTTATCGATGCCGCAGTATACGTAGGGAGCGCTTTCCAGGCCTATAGCGGTGGTATTTACCAGGACTCGAAAACCTCCTGCCCTTCCGATCCCTGCTATTATTCAGAAACCAACCATATAATTTCCCTTGTGGGATGGAATGATAACGGGGGTGACGGCTACTGGATACTCCGAAATAGTTGGGGGACGGACTGGGGAGAAGACGGCTATATGCGGATTAAGTACACCTCCGCACGGGTCGCCTGCGGGACTGCATATTTAGTATATAAATCCTTAGCGGCACCCGTTTTAACGGTGACGACTGCCGGAACCACGGTTGCACTTTCATGGACAACTGTGAATTCAGCCACCGGCTATACCCTGCTTTACGCCCCATACCCGTTTACTGGCCTTTCTTCAATAGTAAGCGTTGATATGGGGACCCAACCAGGCATTTCAATCAATCTTTGGAAAGGGGCTGCTTTTTGGGTGGCTATCCAGGCATATAACAGTGGTGGAAGTTCTGATTTTTCCAACATAGAGTATTTTATTATTGATTCCTCTGTTTCGGTTGTTCCTGCAAGCTTGAATCTCCCAGTCGGTGGGACAGACACTTGTACCATGAGCGGGGGAACGAGTCCTTACAGTGCCAGCTCTAACAAAACGTCAGTGGCAACTGGCTTTGTAAGCGGAAGCACGCTGACGGTGACAGGTGTTTCAGCGGGTTCGGCGACAATAACGGTCGGAGACAGCGTCGGTGATTCGGCAACGGTATCGGTGACGGTTTCAGATGGCTTCGCTGAAATAACTGGGAAATGGACTTTTACATACACAATCATATCCTCCTTTACACGTCATTATGATATAAACGCTGATGGTACGATTTATGATTTAGGTTCCAGCAGTCATTCCCCCACTATCGGAAATCAAGGGTACACAGTCTTAGGGGGCAATTATGAGTATTATGTCTATGGCGGGCTGGGCTCTATGATCGACAGACATTTTTTCTTCAACTATGTTTCGCAGACTGATAAACTTGCAGGTATCTACGTCCAAACCGATCCTGGTGGGAACCCACATGATCCTTCTGAAATACCTTTTCCCATGACAGGTGATAGATACTATGGCAGTTCAATTCCTACTGATAGCTTTGGAGAGTATCAGACAGAAGAACGAGAATTTAAAGAGAGTCAACCCTAATAAAGAGTAGAGAAAATTAAACCGTATAACTGAAGTTCTGTCAGTCCGGGGCGTTTTGGGCAAAAGGAGGAAAGAAATGAACAGAGAAGATTTGGTGAAATTGGTTTGTGAGAAAACAGGCATTACCAAGAAAGCTGCAGAACAGGCACAGAAAGCGGTCATTGAAGGAATTTCTTCAGCTCTTGAGGAGGGGGGTTCAATTTCTCTCGCTGGATTTGGGAGTTTCAAGGTAGTTGAGCGAGCAGCCCGGGAAGGCCGGAATCCGAGTACAGGAGAAAAAATGCAGATCCCAGCGTCCAAGGCTGTTAAATTCACACCGAGTAAGTCGTTAAAGGAACGAGTTCAGTAAGTTAATATCCATCCGAGAATGAGTCCCACCCTAAACAGGACTCATTTTCGGACGGCTTCCTATGCTGGTTTACGACTCGATAGCGATGACTGAGCAGTTATGATTTGGGTAAGATTCAAGACTCACCACCTTGAAACGGTGTTTCTCTTTACTGACGGGCATCTCTTTTGAGGGCTGATAACGCATCCAGTATTCCCACGGATTTAGGCTGAATACGCCATATGATTTTCAAGGTAGTCAGGAATCGACAAAAGGCGGCTTTGCATTTCTGCATTTCATGTTCACTTGATATTTCTCCGTTCCTCTCACACATACTTTTCGAAATCCCGCCGAGGCGGGGTTATTCCTTTGGACCTGGTGGTTCAGATGGATGACATCCAAGATCAATCCCGGCGCCAACTCTGCAAAATTATTTTTTGGCCACCCCTTATGAAAGGAGGTCCCAGAGAATGAAACTCCGACTCATGATTATCGCAATCCTGGTTCTGTTCGGTTTTTTGGCCCGGCACACTCTTGTGGCCATGGCCGAGGATGGCAGCAAACCGAGCCAGGAAGCGGCTACCACAGATTCAGCCGAAGAGGTGGCGCCCGTCAGGCTGCTGGATATCATAAAAGATGGGGAAGACCCCGAGAACCTCAGCACAGTGGATGCGGCTGTCAAGAAACTGGCAGACCAGTTGATTGGCGGTCTGGACAAGACAAAACCAGCAAAGCCTTTAAAAATTGTTGTGCATGATCTGCTGGGTCCTGGAAAGGATAAAGACCTGACGATGCTGGCGCTCTATGCCACCCACAAACTTGTTACCCGGTTAGTCGATTCCGGGAAGTTTGAAAAGGTGCTCGAAAGGGATCAGCTTAACAGGCTTATCAACGATCAGATGTTTGAGCAGGACGGCCCATTTAAGACCGTTCAAGATCCGGCGGATAAAATCGGCATGAATGCCACTGTTTACGGCCAGATCATCCGGTCGGAAAAAGGTCTGGAAATCCACAGCAAGATTGTTGATGTCAGTTCAGAGGTGCTGGCAAAGGGCGAGGTCACACTGCCTGATATGCCGATGGCCAAAGAGGTCGTCACAACGACCTTTATCGTGACCACCATTCCGGCCTGGTCAAATCTTAGAGTGACCGCAGGTAAGCTCACACAAGAGACGGATGAAGGCGTCGCCATTTTCGAACTCCCAGCAGGTGAGCGGACACTGATCATCAGAGGTAAAGGTGTCAAGGCATTTACCAAGAAAATATACCTGAGCGATGAAGACGCCAACTATTACTGCGAGTTGGAGACCGATGACCGAATGAGTCCCGAGGAACTCCAGTCGCTGGCTGAAGAACAGGAAAAAGCCAGGGCCGGTAAAGAAGAACAGGAGCGGATCGAGACCGAGCATGAGCGCTGGAAGGAAAGGATGGCCCTTCAGGAGAAGTTCCGTAAAAGCGAATTCAAGCGCAAGATGGAGGAGAAGGCCCTGGAGAAAGAGTCTCGGGAGTTGGAATATGCTCATGAGATGGAAGTAAGCCGCCTCGCAAAGGAAGAAGCCGAGTTAGCGGCCGAAGAGTTGCGTTTTAAACAAGAGATGGCGCATCTTGAGGCCAAAGAACGGGCTGATGCGGAACGGATTGCTGCAGAAGAACGGTTATTAGCGCAGAAACAGTTGGACGAGGAACGCCGGCAACAAATCGCCACGAATCTGCACGAGATGCAGAGACAGATGGCCCTGCAACAGATAGCAAACCAGACCCGTATGGTAAATGAGCGTAGCCGCATTGAAGCGCAGCAGCGCCGATTGGCCACACAGTCCCGGAATCTCGAGATCAAGAGGCAGAAGGAGCTGAAACGCAGGGCCGAAATAAAACGGCAACAGGATCAAGCCCGCCGTGCGGCTGAATTGGAGAAACAGCAGTTGCTGGCCCGGCAGAGGGCCGACATAAGAAAGCGCCGGGCCGAGGCACGCCGTAAGGCAGAGCTTAAGAAACGGCAAATCCAGGCAAGGCACAATGCAGAGCTTAAGAAACGACAGGCCGAGGCACGGCGTAAGGCAGAGCTTAGGAAACGACAGAGCCAGTCACGCAGGAATGCAGAACTTAAGAAACGTCAGGCAGAGGAAAGGCGTAAAGCGGAGCTTAAGAGACGTCAAAGCCAGGCACGAAAAAAGGCGGAACTTAAGAAACGGCAGGCAGAGGAAAGGCGCAAGGCGGAGCTTAGGAAACGACAGAGCCAGGCACGACGGAACGCGGAACTTAAGAAACGCCAGGCAGAGGCACGGCGTAAGGCAGAGCTTAGGAAACGGCAAATCCAGGCAAGGCGCAATGCAGAACTTAAGAAACGCCAGGCAGAGGCACGGCGTAAGGCAGAGCTTAGGAAACGGCAAATCCAGGCAAGGCGCAATGCAGAACTTAAGAAACGGCAAATCCAGGCAAGGCGCAATGCAGAACTTAAGAAACGGCAGGCAGAGGAAAGGCGTAAAGCAGAACTTAGAAAACGGCAAATCCAGGCAAGGCGCAATGCAGAACTTAAGAAACGCCAAGCAGAGGCACGAAGACAGGAGCAACTTCGACGTCAAAGGGAGCAGAGGAGGCAAGAGCAGCTGAGACGTCAAAGGGAGATAAGACGTCAGGAAGAACTACGACGTCGGAGGCAACAGCAACAAAGAAGGCGTTAGGGTTAATAAGGGATTTTGTCATCGTATCGGTGATAACTTTGGTAATTTCGAGTGCGATAAATGCTGCAAACAACCATTACAATTTCAAGCGATAATGACGAAACCGCCCGAATAGAAGCCGCTGAAAGACTCGGTGTTGAACCCGATGAAGTCGCTGTAGAATCGGCTGATGGAGAAACCTACACTGCTTCACTGCTCAATGCCCCCGGCCAGATGGATATTGTCGTTTTGGACCGTCATATGAATGCGACAATTCGGACAATAACACCACCTTTGGGAAATGGAAAGCCGGTAGAGGTCAAGGAAATTGAAGAAGCACTTGCCGCTCTAAATATAGTTTTTGGAATCAACAAGGAGATCATCGAGAATATTGTCTCCGAAGTTGCAGCTACAGGAATTTCGCAGAACAATGTCCAGATTGCAGCCGGGGAACCCGCAAAGGATGGTGTCGATGCTCGGATAGAATTCAAATTTAGGCTTAACGGTGAAGATCCTGAAACCGTCGATGCATCTCGACAAAGTGGCAAACTGGATCCAACAACCGTGATCAAGGAAATGGTTGCAGAGGGCGATGTCCTTGCCGTCAAAATTCCATCAAAGAAACCGGTCAACGGGAGTACTGTAACAGGTGAAACTCTTTTAGGTGCCGAATCTAAGGATAAACCACTGCTGGCAGGTGCAAATGTTACGATTCTTGAGGATAATGTAACCTACGTTGTTGCCGAAGGTGTCGCTGTAGGTTATGCGGATTATGTGGATGGCAGGCTGTGTGTTGAGGACCCCCTGCAGATTTCAACTGATAAGTTGAGTGTCCGGCTATCCGTCCATCCGCCGTCGCAGTCAGGTAAGACGCTCACAATGGACATTGTTGAAGAAATGCTAAAGAATTCAAGCATAACCCATGGCATCAATCAAGAGGCCATTGAGCAGGCATTGAAGGAGGCGATTGCCGGTGGAATACCGATACTCAATGCCGTTATTGCTAAGGGAAAGGCCCCTGAGCCAGGGAGAAGGGCCAGGATCGACCTCAAGTTTCAAACCGAGAAAACGATAGGGACAGTTGACCAGGAATCCGGAGTCATTGACTATAAAGAACGCCAAACCCTGCAAAACGTAAAAACCGGGGAGGTCCTGGCGGTTAAAGTGCCGCCGACCAAGGGGAAAGATGGGATTAACGTGTACGGTGACATCATTCCTGCTGAGCCGGACACCGATGAAATCCTTATCCCTGGTGAAAACGTGGAGGTATCGGACGATGGTCTTGTCTTAACTTCGGCAATCGATGGTGTAGTCGTCCTCACCCATGATAATAAGGTTGGGGTTTTAAAACAATTCCAAGTGCCCGGTCATGTCGATTATTCAACGGGCAATTTGTCAATGGACGGGACATTGGATATCAAAGGCTGGATCCGATCGGGGTTCCATGTGCAGGCAAAAGGTGAAATCCTGGTCGGCGAAGGTATTGAAGGTGCGAACGTCGAAGCTGGTGCCGATATCTCCATAAAGGGTGGCATTATCGGTTCAGGAGAGGGAACGGTCCATGCTGGTGGAGATCTCACAGTCCGTTTTATTGAAAATGCCCAGGTCCACGCGAACGGCAACATACACATACGGAATGATATCGTCCGCAGTAATGTATCTGCCGGTGGCAGCATTATCTGTACTGGCGGAAAGGGTCGTATAAGGGGCGGTAGCGTCAGTGCCGGCAAGGTTATCGAAATGAACGAAATTGGATCACCCGCCGGCGTCATAACTCATGTGAGTGTGGGTGTGGTTTCGGAATTCAGGGAAAGACTCGTTAATATTTCAAAAAAGTTGGCCGGGTACAGAAAAAGCAAGGCAAAAATGGACATGATTTTGGCAAAATCCGACAAATTCGGAAAAGATAAAGAGATTCCCGGTGAACTTTTACACAAAATTGAGACGCTCAGGAAAAACAGACTCAAGATAGTCATTGAGGAGAACAGGATTGTAAAAGAGAGGGATGCGCTATCAAAAAAACTGTCGGCTCCTGATGGCGAACTCTTGACAGTGAAGGTGAAAGGGGTCGTTTATTCGGGGACCACGGTATTCGTGAGCGGATATGCTTTTAAGGTCAAGGACGATATAAAGGGGAAAGTTACTTTTATTTTCGACAAGGAAGAACTGGCTGTAAAGATGATAAAGTAATCTATGATACAGGAGAAAATATCGATATGAATATAGAGAAATTGAGGGTCCAGGACCTTATGCAGACAGACGTTAAACTGGTTAATACCCTAATATTGCACGCGAAACAGCTTAGATAATAGAAAACCATCTGGGAATCCTGTTATAATGGGGTTTAGGAAAAACAAACCAATAAAACAGGAGGTACCCAGATGGTAAAAAGACGAAAAAAGAATACCAGGAAAAACCGCTCCAGTAAAGGGTTTAAAGCAAGCCCTGAGAAGGCCAGAAAAATCAATGCTTCCACGGCCTACGACACTTGTACCGAGCAACTGAGCCCATTTGGCGGGCTTTTGGCCCTGATCAAATTTCTTGATGTGGTCAAATTCAAAGAGATTTTTTCTTCTGCGTACCATAAACCGACCCGTGAACCCAAGCTGGGCCACTATTCCATGGTTGTGGGTGTTCTGATGCTACTGTTTATCGGGTTTAACCGGATTTGGCATTTTACCTATATTCGTTTGGATGCCATGCTGTGTGGATTCTTTCGACTTCCGTGTCTGCCGGTTGCCAGTACGTTCTGGCGTTATGTTGACAGCTTGGGCATCAACCAGGCCAGTGCATTTGTCAGAATAATGAGCATCCTGCGTGAGCGGGTTTGGCAGCTATGCGATTTAAACTATGATCGTGTCCACCTGAACATAGATACAACGGTTGAGACGCTCTATGGAGAGCAACAGGGCGGACGAAAGGGCCACAATACCAAACACCGAGGGAAAAAGGGATACCGTCCCGTGCTCTGTTTTATCGATGAAACCCGCGAATACCTGGTCGGCAAACTTCGCCGGGGTGAAACCATGAGCGGTAAAGAATCCGCAGATTTCATCAAGACGACTAAGACCCATCTGCCCGGATGCGTGAAATGGGTTTTATTGAGGGCAGATGGGGAGTTTCTAAGCTGGCAGAGCGTGAACGCCTGTATCGAATCAGGCTTTCACTTCATCATTGCCAATAAAGGGTGCGATCCTCCTTTTGACCCTAAAGAGTGGTACCGGCCATGGAAACGCAAGGATATCGAATACAACAGTTGTACCTATAAGCCGATAGGATGGAAAGTTCCATGCCGATTCGTCGCCATGCGGATCCCGAAAGAGGAGAAGCAGGCCTCAAATTATCCGGTTCAATGTGAGCTCTTTGAAGACGACCGCTATACCTACCGGATCTTTTGTACCAGCCTAAAAGGAAAGCCCCACAAAGTGATCGCCGAGTACGATAAACGGGCTGATGTTGAAAACCTGGTCGGCGAAGCCAAGCGCGAGGGCTTGGAGGCCATTCCATCGGGCAAATTCAAAAATAATTACGCCTTTTTCCAGATTGTTATGCTGGCCTACAACATCTGGCGTTACATGAAAATAATGGCTCAAGTGAGCACCAGTGACAACACGTCAGATTCAAAGGG
>Ga0307424_1002097_pt1 | contig 10011 bp, 10 predicted proteins | sample SalMarWE160320MG_FD_202157 | JGI IMG/M metagenome (GOLD analysis project Ga0307424, IMG submission 202157) | Salt marsh sediment microbial communities from the Plum Island Ecosystem LTER, Massachusetts, United States - WE1603-20 | ecosystem: Environmental > Aquatic > Marine > Intertidal zone >...
GTCTGACGGGCCTGAAGAGATCAAAACGATTTCCGAATATTCACATATGAAAAAGGCCTTTGACCAGACGTGTTCATCGGCCGGTCTTGATTTCAGAAGGGAGTTTTTGTCCAAGAGGGCAGCGCTTGAGGTCTATTCCTGTTATCCGGTGGTTCCCATCGCTTTTCTTCTGCGTTCCGGTCTGGTTGCCCGCCCATCCCAAATCCCGGCCTTTTTGGAAGAGCACGAAATAACAATAACCGGGGGTCTGAATCTGGCCAAAGGGCCTTGGAACAACACAACCCTCAACACCCTCGTGAGCATGGTCCATCTTCTCCGCTCAGAAGGAAGGGGCCCTGCTATCGGTGGAATACACGGAAACGGATCCCTCGGATATCAGCAGGGATTCCTTATTTTGAGAAGGTGACTCAGAAGTCTTAGAAATATCATGGGAGGAGATATTAGCTAATGCCAGTATTTAGAGAAAAAGAGATCAAGGTTAGAGAGATATTTCCCGGCGTCACGCTTGCCCAGGCAGTCGAGTATGAAAACGGGTCTCAGGCAGTTACCCTGGGCAAACTTACCCTGCAACCCGGCAGCGAAATCCCACCGCACACACATCCGGTTGATGACTGCATGATTATCATTCAGGGGAGCGGGCAGCTATATACCGAGGGCGATCCTGTACCTATCGAGGCGGGATGCCACCTTTGGGCTCCAGCCAACAGCCGTCATGGGGTTAAGAATACGGGGAGTGCCCCCCTTGTCCTTGTTTATACCTGGCCGGCAGTTAATGTAGAGCGAATTATGGTGAAATAGACACCTTATCCGGCGGGAAAGAAAAGGGGCAAATTATACTTGTTCTCGATACATGACGATCATGCCGGAGGAATTCTTGAGGCCGGCTTGCGGGTGCCGGGGAAAATGGTCCGCGAGGATCAGCCCTGGTACCCGCCGCGAGCGACACGGGAGACCCTCGCCAACGCTATCTGTCACCGCGACTACACGATTCCGGGTGGTGCCGTTGCAGTGGCTATGTACGACGATCACCTGGAAATCACAAATCCAGGGGGCCTTCATTTTGGCATTACTCCGGAGAAGTTGACACAACCCCATGAATCTCAGCCATGGAATCCGATCATCGCCAATGTGTTTTACCGGGCCGGCATTATCGAGCGCTGGGGCACCGGCACACTGAATACCATCGACTGGTGCATTGAGAATGGTAATCCGGCCCCCACCTGGAAGGAACAGACCGGTTCGGTGTATGTCACTTTTTTACCTGCAGAATTGCCTGTCGCCGGACAAGTCGGGACCAAGCGGGGACCAAACGCGGACCAAATGACCGGGGAAGTCACCGGGGAAGTCACCGGGGAAGTCGCCGCGGAAGTCGGAAAGCTCGTGACAGTCATGACTGGTGAGATGAAAAGAAAGGAACTTCAGTCAGCTTTGGGGCTTAAACACGAGGATTACTTTAGAGAAGCATATTTAATACCTACTCTCAAAGCCGGGTTCATTGAAATGACGATACCTGACAAGCCCCGTAGCAGTAAGCAGCGATATCGGCTGACGGAAAAGGGAAAAGCCTTGCTGGATACTTTAGAAAAGGAAATTGGGTAATCATTCCATCCGGCATGACAACGGCATCATGTTTGGATTAGAAATTCAGGAAGGGAAGAATCATGTCCCGAGAAATGAATCTCTCTGAAGAAGCTTGGTGAAGAAAACAGGCTGAACAGAGGTGCTTCGGGGCGTTCAACCGGTATGGTCAGTGTCGTCAATCTTTTTCTTTTAACCCAATAGGGAAAGAGGATTTGAAAATTCACAGTGAGCGCATCTTCCGCTGCTTAAAGCGGGCCGCCAGAGGCGGTTAAAGATTAGCGAGCGAACTCAAAATGAATAGATACTCCTTAAATTTGGGAGATTCCCTGTCCTGCTGCATAAGCGGGAAGGAGGGATTCTTCAAATGGTCCAATGTAGCCCCAAAACCCCGTTACTCTGACCAGAAAGAGAGCAGAGTTTTGTATTTTGTGGTCCCGGGAAAAGCGCATGGAAAAAATATGGGTTTCAGAGTGGGAATAAGTCAGCGCATTCGAAAACGAAGCTACCAAAAAGCACATAACATCAGATAGTTGTATTAGTTGTTTACTTATTGATGGACGTCCCCTACATCCACATAACGAACAAATTCACGGCAACCAGATGGAAGCATCATACTGTGACGACAAGACCGGCAGATGTGCGCGTGCCATATCCTATCCCGTATTTGAAGAGAAAATCAAGAAGCTCAAGCGGCTGGATATCGTGATAGAATCAAAATCAATTGGCAAAGAAATTCTCAGCATTGATATGAACAAGATTTGGTGATCCCTTGCCATATTTCAGTATTATGAAATGGGGTCTACTATTGACCAATAACAGAAAGAAAATCATACAACACGAGAATCTGCATAATACGAAGAGCTTCAAAACTTAAAAGATGTGACAGAAAAATCAGTTAACAGATATGGGAGATACCGGGGATGTTAATAAGGGTCAAGAGTAGACTTGACCCCTCTCCCTTTTTTCCACGTTACTCTGAAGAGATGGAGAGCGGGTTTTGTTTTGTGGCCCAGCTTAGCAGGTAAAGGTAAGTGAATCAAAGATTTGACCCTCTAATAAAGATTTCCTGTGTTTGGAATACAGGTTGAAAAAAATTTAAAGGCTCAAAGGCGAAACAAAGGCTTCAGTTTTGTTTGACACCTACGAGAATATGGTGTTAAATTTCGCAAGCCCTTAACAAACTTACAGAAATGAATCTGTGTATGGTGCTGCTATGAATGATGAAATGATCATTGATGCATCCCCCACCAAAGAGCTGTTTCTTGACACCCTCACAAAAGACGTGAACATTTCGGACGCAATCCTCGACTTGGTTGATAACGCCATAGACGGGTACACTCGGCACGACTTTGAAGACAGAAGATCCATTAATATCAAGCTGTCAAAAACCAAGTTTTCCATACGTGACACATGCGGCGGAATTGACCTGGAATCCGCACGAAACGAAGTTTTCAGGTTCGGCGTCGTAAAAGGAGGAAAACACAGCCTCGGGGTTTACGGAATAGGCCTCAAGCGCTCGATGTTCAAACTCGGATCAATAATTGTGTTCAGATCTGACGATGGCGACGACTATTTCCGGGTTGATATAGATGTTGAGGAATGGAAGGAAGAAAAAGGTTGGAACTTCACGTTCTCGGAGATCGCTGAATCCAAGAACAAAACCTTTACAAAGATTCTAATCAAGAAGCTGAAAGATGACGTCAAAAGAGAGTTTGAATCAAGTCGGTTTGTAAACGACCTAAAAGACAGAATCAGCAAAACCTACCATATTTTCATCAAAGACAAAGTAGATATCACTGTCAACGATATCGAAGTTCCTCCGTATGAATTGGACATCGTATTCTCAGACGATGTTGAACCAGCCGTCAAAAAAATGTCTTTTGATGGGATTAAAGTAAAGCTTATCGCTGGAGCTCATCCGGATTTTAAGAACCCCGGTTGGTATATTTTCTGCAACGATAGAATGATAGTTTCTGCTGACAGAACGGAAAGAACCGGCTGGGGATTTCGTGGCACCCCGTCCTATCATCCAAAATTCAACAGGTTCAAAGGCTTTGCATTTATAGAATCAGATGACCCAAAGAAACTACCCTGGACCACTGCAAAAAACGAAATAGACAGAGACTCCGAAGTCTATGCCAAAATCCTTCCAGTAATGCAAAATATGACCTCGCAATACACGCGGCACCTCAATAAATATTATCCATCTGAAAAAGAAGAAACAATCGGTAAAGACGGCTTAGGTGAGCTCAGCACGAAGTCAATTTATACGCTCTTTGAGGATCAGGATTTCAAGGCGCCAGCACCACCAAAGAAGCCAGTCTACACGATAATCAGCTACAAAAAGAAGAAGACCGAAGTAGCTGCCTTAAAAAAATGCATGGGACGCCAAGGAATGTCCAACAAAGAGTTAGGAGAGAAGACCTTCGAGTATTACAAAGATATGGAGTGTTCCGACGATGAATGAGGGTAGCTCTGACAAGGTGAATTACCTTGTTCGGCCGGCTAAACAGGTTGAAAGGAAACTGATTATCGAGGCCTTGCAGTGCTTTGGGAAAAAGTACAAGATCCCAAACTATACTTATGTCGGCATGGGATCCAGGTATTTCGTCGATTTCCAGATGATTCATAAGTTCCTTGGCGTAAAGGATATGATTTCCTTTGAAATGGAGGAGGATAAAATAAAGAGATTTGATTTTAACCTGCCTTACGAATTTATTGATCTTCAGGAAGGGGTATCTACTGATCTATTACAGACTATAGACTGGTCAAAAGATTTTATTATTTGGCTTGATTATGACCAAAGAATTTCACCATATATGATTAATGACATTGAGATCATATGTCAGAACGCTAAACAAGGAACAATCTTGCTTTTGACCATTGATGCAGAACCTGAACGGTTTGATGAGGGTTTTCCAAAAGATGAAACAGAACGTATGAAGGCCCGTCTGGACAATCTGAAAAAAAGTATCCATCCACATTATCCCCCTGAAATTAATAAGAGTGATGTATCCAAGAAACGTTTCCCTGCGGTTTTGAGGCAAATACTAAGTGAAAGGATCAGGGATTGTCTGGCCATGCAGGATCTGAATTTCTTCCAACTTTTCAATTTTATTTATGAAGATTCATGCCAAATGTACACTTTTGGTTGTATATTGGAAAAGAATATCAAGAAAATAGAAGAAACGGGGATCTATAACCTTAGTTATATCTCCAAAGATGAACGCCTCATCAAAATTAACCTCCCGATCCTCACTCCCCGCGAAAAAATGCATTTCGATAGGCTAATCCCTGACATCGCAAAGAAACTTAAAGAATTTGACATGGACCATGAGAAACTATCGACATACGAAGAATATTATCGATACTACCCCCAATATTTTGAATCCTACATATAAAGCTTTCTCTATCTATTATATCCATCAAGTACCCATTGTCTGATTTCCACCATTTACAAATGAGGCCGTTAATATTTAGAGATGGATTCCGGAAACGGCCGACCGACGCTGCTCCTTAGCAACAGGAGTGTCTAAATGATTACTCTCATTAATAAATTGCATTATATTTGGGTTTAAACTAAACTTACGGCGGTTATATTTTCAGAACTCTCACTTACAAGGAGCCGGAGCCGCCGCATGGAATACATGCAAACGAAGATACTGATAGACAAGGGAGGTTTATCTTCAAGCGACACATGGAAAACACTTTACGGACATATCCGACAGTCCATCGAAGCTGTAGTGTGGCCTCCTGGATCTGATAAATTCACGATCTATCCGCAATCAGGAAAGAAGAGAGGGGAAGGAAACGGCGTTGCCTATCAAGGAAGCTTTCATGGAAAGGCTTATAAATTTCAGTCGGCCTGCCAGAGGTAGTGCGTTTAGGAAGCAGTTTGGAGCCAAGAAAAAGGGAGTTTTTTCAGGGAGAGGTGTTTTTTCTCTTGACAAGGCCGTTAATGGATTCCCCTTATAACATCAAAACGTCAAGTTATACGTTAGGACTTTTGTAGAATAACGATATATTCATTTCGCATTGTATTTGCTATTCCCGAAATCTTTCTTCCCAATAGACGCAGAGGTTTAAATCCATGTTGCGACCCCAGCGCAACTAGAACTTGGTGGAGACCTGTCACATCTTCTTTTGGAACCCCAAGTGCTTTGCTCAACTGATTATCATTTGTCCCTACGATAATTGTGCATAAGCGACCAGGCTTCAATACGCGGGTGCACTCTGAAAGCACTTTATTCATATCTTCAACGTATAACTTATATTTTTCTTTTAGGTTTCTTCCTCGCAATCCAATCATTTCATTTCTTAATTCATCTACGTTCTCACCCATTAAATTCAAATGAAAATAATCATTCTGTAAATAATTTATCGCAAAGCTATAAGGTGGAGAAAATAGTATCCCGTCAACACTCTGGTCATCAATTTTCATGGCACGCGCATCACCTTTGAAAAGACCCGTTTTCCCCAAATCCAATTCCGATCCGTTCAATACATGTTGTATCTTCTTGACAACAAAAATATATCTTTCAAGAATAGCACGAAACTGTTCCAATGGGGACTTTCGTTTGCTTCGCTCAGAATATCCAGCACTATCCAGATAGGCGAGCAATAAAAAGTCCAGGACGTCGGACCTATCACATTGAACTAGATCCGCCAATTGTCCCATATTGAAGGACTCAAAAGGGGCTAAAGACTCACCAGTATTTGCATTTAGTCCTTGGCTTAGATCTCTCCTGACATCACATCCATCATTAGGTGGACTTGCTATCTTTGTGAAAAAATCAAATAATTGTTTAAACTTATTCGACGCTTCATTTAGGGGAGCTTGGGGGATTGTAATGGCATCATATTTTACCTGAGCCATGAACTGACAGAATGGGCTGGCATCAAACCCGATCGATTTAATTTCCATAAGGCTTGCTTCAACTGGAACGGTTCCTGATCCCATCATTGGGTCCAGAATAGTATCCCCCGGTTTCAATCCCATTACATTTATTAAGGCTTTTATCATTTGAGGATGAAACTTTCCTCGATATGGGAAAAGTCCGTGGGTTGCATAGCCTGTGCGGAATTGATTGTTTTCAAAAAAAGATCTAAGACGGGATGAAGAGTGTTTTGGCAATTTTAGAGGGTCACCGGTGCACATGAGATAATGATTTGTAAACCGATTGCCTGCACGGACAAAATATGCTCCATTCTGAACAAGTTCATCTTCACTCAGAATTCTGCTTTCGTAATATGCGAGTGCAAGTTCATAAACTTCACTTAGATTAGGCGTTATCTCTAGATGATCAGGAAAAAGGCGCCGGTACATCCCCATAGAGAGGATATCTGAGGGATTTGAGTGCATATTTGAAATAAAATCCTTCCTCTTTTTCGGATATTGAAATCAAATATTTAGAAAATTCCAAAAAATTGAGATGCTGTCTTATAACCTTCAATTTTAACTGTCCATCGACTATAAAATCAATTCTAAAGTTTTCCCCCATTCTGTTTCAACTTCTTTTCCAATAATTAAATAGTCTACCAAGCCCTGATTCATAATATCAATAAACCGCTTTAAGTCAGATTTTCTAAAGCCCCATTGTGTCTTACCATCGACAAATACTACATGATAGATTTTCCGCTTGATTCTTTCCTCAAATTCTCTCAATTCAAGGCCAACTAAATTGCATTCATATAGTGCATCACTCATTTTACTTCCCCCCTTGGTTTTTCCCCAGTATTCTTTAATCTCCCAAATTATTCTGGGATTCACCAATGCAGGGATTGCACCGTCAAGATTTCGGGCCGTGACATGTAATTTTTGGTCAAGGTTCCAGGCACAGCGCGCCTGGGGGTTCGTATTTGATTCTATTTCTTTAGTTTCGCAGATATTTTCTGCAATCAAAGTTACAGCAGAAACCATAGATTTAGAAGATTGATGGTGGTCTTTATTTTCTGTTGTGGTTTTAGATACTTCAAAATCATTTCTATGGCAATATTCAAGGGCTTCTTCCTCCGAACGAAGGAGATTGAATGCCGAGTTAAATAGCAGTTCTCTTTCCTTAATATACTCAAAAAAGATGTCTACAACTCCTGGAGAAATATTTAGAACGTGATTATCATCAAGACTAACACTCCTTTCTTTCCTTAACTCAGATTCCCATTTCTGAGTTTTATTTTTTCCACGAAGTGCCGCATACAGTCTTACCATATTCCAAAGTGAATGCCGCCAGCCGAGTTCAACCCATTTCTTGTCTGCCTTCAAAAGTCATGACCTCCATGAATATAATATCCGGGTACCCTGAATTTTTCGAAATGCACCGCCAATGCTAGCTCAAGGATGAGTGATTCCCGCATCACTCATTATCGGAATTGCACAAAAAGAGAACGGCGAGGGGCTTGGAAAGATAGAGCACACCTATTTTTCTCTTCAACGAAGAGCTCTGCCATCAGTCCCTTTTCTTATAGGAGGGACATCTGATGAAATTGCATCATGCTCAATTTCAATAACGGCAAGAACACCGTCGTGAATTTGAAGGTTGCGCCAAATAGCAAAATAAGGTTCTATTTCTGCAAAGTTTCCTACCCGATCAGTCAAATACTGGTACATGTTTCTTGACGGGAGAACCAGAATCCCGCCGGCTAATATCCCATCCAGTAGCCCAACTGCCATCTTGTTTAGTGCCCGATGGCTTGAAGAGATATTCCCGGTTTCCCATTCAACAGCAAAAAAACGGTCATTTGGTAGCGATTTTACCGCATCAATCTTTCCAGGCCTTTGGCGAGCCGCAATCATCAGAGGATGTTCAAGCATCCAATTGTTTTGAACTAAATATTTCAGAAAGTTTTTTTTGATGGGCACGACCCCGTTCGTTTTTTTCACTGGATAAAGAGTGAACTTTTTACTTCCTTCCGGCCAGTTAACCGATAAAACGGCATTTTTTGTTTCATCTAATATTTGATCCATTTCTGGAGAACGGCTAAACGGACCATTTTGAATTAGGAACTCAATTCTCTGTATTTTCATTAAGCTTCGTCTCTACCGCTGCAACTATTTCACTGGATGATACGCTGAGGCCCTTAGAAATTTTTAGGAGACTGTTCAAAGAAGGTTGTCTTAGACCTCGTTCCAAAAGCGAAATATAAGTTCTGTCAAGGCCGCTTTCTTGCGCTAGCCTTTCTTGGGAAAATTTGGCAAGTTTTCTGAATTGACGGAGAATTTCTCCAAACGCTACTTCCGGCTTCAAAACCTTTCCCCTCCTTTGAGTTCTATATATATACAGTAGTGGCCCACCCAAAACCACGGACTATAGTCTGCAAAAATAAGTTTGAAAGAATCGACAGGACATGGTATTTAGAATAAAGGTCACATAACAAGAAGCCCTATTTAGGCGAGGCAATATAATGAATGGTCGAAATATATTTTTTAAGGCAATTGGATTAACTAAAAATAACAAATTATCGCTTAGATCATTTTCTCAAAAGGCGGGAATTCCGGTGGGAAGGCTTAGGTATTATAACAATACCAATACCCTTCCTTCCGGAACGGATCTTACACGGATTTGTGGCACGCTAAATATAGACCCAGCAGAACTGATGCTTAGAATGGGTGTGATGAACCATCGACTGATATCAGCTATTCAACAACATGCTGACCAGGTATATAGCACTATAAAAGAACAACTTGAAAATAAGGAAACCAAAAAGCATATACCGCCCTTAGTTTATGAGACAAACTTGGGGAAGTTATACCAAGGCAACTGCCTGGAACTTATGCAGAAAATGGATAGTGATATTATTGATTTGGTATTTGCAGATCCTCCATTCAACTTAAACAAGCTTTACCCTTCTAAGATTGATGATAATTTAAAGGAAGAGCAGTATGTTAGATGGTGTGAAAAATGGACTGAAGAATGTATACGGATTTTGAAACCCGGCGGGAGCTTATTTATCTGGAATTTGCCAAAATGGAACACCTTTATGGCCAAATATTTGAATGAGCGCCTTACATTTCGGCATTGGATAGCGGTTGACATTAAATATTCCCTTCCGATTAAGGGAAGACTGTATCCTTCCCATTATTCCCTTCTATACTACTGCAAAGGTGAAAGACCTTCAAGATTCCATCCTGATCGGTTACCCATGGATATTTGTCCGCACTGTCTCGGGGATCTAAAAGACTATGGCGGGTACAAAAATAAAATGAACCCAATGGGGGTTAACATAACGGATATTTGGTTGGATATACCTCCGGTGAGACACGCAAAATACAAGAAGAGAAACGGCGCCAATGAACTGTCAATAAAATTGCTTGATCGAATTATTGAGATGGCCTCTGATGAAGGAGATTTCGTTTTTGACCCATTTGGAGGTTCAGGAACTACGTACGCGGTTTCCGAGATAAAAAACAGAAAATGGTTGGGTATAGAAATC
>Ga0307424_1002098_pt1 | contig 10006 bp, 4 predicted proteins | sample SalMarWE160320MG_FD_202157 | JGI IMG/M metagenome (GOLD analysis project Ga0307424, IMG submission 202157) | Salt marsh sediment microbial communities from the Plum Island Ecosystem LTER, Massachusetts, United States - WE1603-20 | ecosystem: Environmental > Aquatic > Marine > Intertidal zone >...
AATAGTAGAATGTAAATTAGGAGAATTCTGCTTCATATTCTAATTATTTATTTTTTCTGACATAAGAAATGCATACGTTCTGCCTTTTCTGTTACTTTCTCAAATGAAAATTCCTCAAAAATATTTATCACTTTAAACGAATTTTGCTGCAGAACAGATACAAGGTATTCTATCGCATATATTTTCTGCACATGTCTTTCCTTAAAGCTAAATCCGTTTAACACAATACGAAAGTCATTATACTGAAATCCTTCTTTCTGATCAAAATGACTGTACCGTGAATAACCAGTACTTCCCCAATATTCATTCTCATGATAATCCGCATAATATTTCAGACAGTGTTTTTCTGAAACGATATCAAATATAAATAATCCGTCATCCGTTAAAATACGATTTATTTCTGCCATAGCCCTGTGCAAGGCAGCCGCCTCAGTCAGATAATTGAGAGAGTCATATAATAAAACCGTCAAATTCACACACTTGTTCGGTAATGCGATATGTTGAATATCACTGATGAACAGAGGTACCCCCTTCAACTCTCTCTTTTGACATGCCTGTTGAATCATTAGTTCAGAAAGGTCACATCCAACTACAAATGGAAAAGTATTTTTGAAATAAATTAAAAAATTCCCTGTTCCGCAAGCCAGGTCAGCGACAGAGCTAACATTACCGGCAATATTTTTTGTCAACCTGACAATGTACCCACTCCACATTTTGTAATCGACATGTTCCATGAGCCGGTCATAGATGATTGCCAGTTTTTCGTAAGGTTGATTGTAGTCCATATGACTAATCTATATTTAAATACTTTTTTTTGCAATTCAAACCCAGGCCGCTTAATATCAATAAATTTTATCTGGAAGTAGAACATGTTTACATTTATTAATTTATCCATACTTACCCTGCTGTTTGCAGTCGCTTTGCCCGTTTTGATTCACTTGTTCAATAAACAGAAAAAAAGAAAAGTTCAGTTTAGTTCTATCCGGTTTTTGAAAATTCTTGAAAAACAAAAACTAAAAAAGGTCAGGATTTATGAAATCCTTCTTATCGTAATCAGAAGTCTTATTCTTTTGTTCTTGATCTTTGCTTTCGCCCGCCCAACCTTGACCAGCCGGTCATTCTTTAAAGATGGGAGTGCCAGATCAACCGCTGTGGTGGTGCTTGATGATAATATCAATATGCGTCGCTATGATCAAAAGGGAAACCGTTATAATCGTGCCAAAAACGTGCTGAATCGTTTACTCAAACAGTTTAATGATCAGGATCAGATCTTTATCATTCAGACTAGCAATCCACAGACTGTTCTGAAAAGGCCGGTCGAATTGGAAAAATTTTCGGCAAAATATTCTTTCGGTGGTTGGGGCTTTTCTTTTCGACAGGCCCGGCAGGTTATAGAAGAACATCCGAATTTCAACAAAGAAATTTATGTTATATCAGATTTTCAATACAGAGACCCCGGGTTTTCTGATTTTTTTAATTCTTTCTCCGATACCCGCATTTTTCTTTTGAATGTTGGTGATCAGCCGGTCAACAACGCGGGTATCGACACCTTGATTATCTCAAATCAGATCTTTGAACCAAATTTGCCCGTCAAACTGGAAATCAGATTAAGGCGTTCGCCAGAATCTGAATTGACAGACACAGAAATGCATTTGTTCGTTGACGGCCAACGGGTGTTTCATCAGAACATCAATTTTGTCGGACAGGATGAACAGATAACGCATGTGTCCTTTCTGCCGCGCCATACAGGGATTATAAACGGATATGCCGATATAAGCGATGATGACCTGCTGGCCGATAACAAATATTATTTTACGCTCTCAATTCCCAAGGAAATTAATCTGCTTTTTGTCGACGACAGTCCTTCTCCCTTTATCAATGCCGCTTTAAAATCTTTATCCGAAAATACCAACATTAAATTCATGATGGAAAATTATAGCACCTGGGCCCGTCAGTCCTTTCAACAGTATGATCTGATCTGGCTGGCCAATTTTCCGGTGATTCCACACCCGATCAGTCAGCGACTGGTAAATTTTCTGGAGAGTGGGCGATCAGTCATTATCATGCCCGGATCCCGGACCGTTCCTGCCGATTACAACAATTTTTTATCGGCTTTGAACTCAAAAATAAGGATTCAGGATCTTCATCAGACACAAACAAAAGATAATTTCTTTTCTCTGAAAACGCCTGATCTGAGCCATCCCTTATTCCGCGGGCTTTTTCGCTCAGATGACCCTCAAATAATGAAACCAAAATTTTATCGTTACTTCGGTATGACCGGTCTTACACAGACGGAATTTTTACTGGCTTTTCAAAATGGTAAGCCATATCTGTTGGAGGAAAATTTAGACGCAGGCAGTCTTTTTTTATTCGCTGGATATATCGATGACAGTTGGACAGATTTACAGTACCGCGGTCTGTTCATACCTCTTCTTTCCAGACTTATCCATTTTAGTCAATCAAAACAGACAAGACAAATCACTTCTCTTACGCTCGGAGAAAGGGCAGTTATAAAAATTTATGATGCACGCCAGACCGGTCGATTTTTTCTTGAGCTGCCTGGAGGAGATAAACAGACCATTATTCCGGAAATTTCTGGTGAATCTTACCAGTTTAACCTGGCACAGCTTAGTGATCCAGGCTTATACAGCATTCAAAGCACAGATAATAAGATCGTTTCGTCTTTTGCGGTCAATTGTCAGGCCAGCCTTTTGTTTCCGCCTTTTTGCAATACAGAACAGATAACCAACAGCTCTGCCCAGATCAGAACATATTCTGAGGACACATTTTTTGAAAGTAAAATCAGCGAAGCACGGTTTGGGACAGAACTATGGAAGATCTTTATAATACTGGCTTTGATACTACTGGGGATTGAAATGCTGATTATCCGTCTGACAGAAGGTAGACAGAAAAACTAATGCACCGATCAGCGCATCTTATACACTGACGCTACCAAACACTTCACGAATTTTCTTCGCCAATGCCTGCATTGTATATGGCTTTTGTAAAAAATTGATACCTTTATCCAGTGAACCACTGCTGACAATATGATCTTCAGTGTAGCCGGAAGTAAATAATATCCGGGTCCCCGGTAATATTTTCTCAATTTCGACCGCCAGCTCCTTGCCATTCATTTCAGGCATAACTAGATCAGTGATTACCAAATCAATTTTTATCTCATCTTTCTTCAGCAGATCGATTGCTTTCTTTCCATTTATAGCTTCTGTAATCTTATATCCCAGACCTTTAAGCGCTGTCGAAATAAAATTTCGAACACCTTCATCATCTTCCACAACTAAAATCGATTCAGTCCCAAGCAAAGCGACCTTGGGAAGAATCTGTGTTTCCTCGGAAGCGCGGTTTTCTTCACTTGCCGGCCAGTAGATCTTAATTGTTGTGCCAAAACCGGCTTCACTAAAAACATAAATACTGCCTTTGTTTTGCTTAACAATACCATATACGGTGGACAATCCCAAACCGGTCCCCAACCCTTTTTCTTTTGTAGTGAAAAAAGGTTCGAATATTTTATCCCTGATATTTACGTCTATCCCTATGCCCGTATCGCTTACAGTCAGGACAATATGGGGCCCTTTACTACTTCCCGTATGTTTTGCTACAAAAGAATCATCCAAATTCATATAGGCGGTTTCAATGAGAATCTTTTTCTCTGCGGCTTTATCGGTTTTTATATTAATAGCATCTCGGGCATTCACGATCAGGTTCATAAGTATCTGCTCAATTTGACCGGGGTCTGCCTCAATCAGCGGTATATCGGACCGCAAATTCTTTTCAATGTTGATATCTTCACCAATAATCCTTCTCAGCATTTTATCCAGGCTGGTAATTACTCTGTTAATTTCAATAATGCGCGGGGCATATATCTGTTTTCGACTGAATGCCAGCAATTGACTCGTCAGGTTTTTTGCTCTTTTGCCAGCACTCAAAATTGATATGATATCTCGGTGGGCGGGATGTTCGCCTTCTAAGGTCATCATCGACATCTCAGCGTGGCCATTAATGACTGTCAACAGATTGTTAAAATCATGGGCAATACCCCCGGCGAGCGTTCCTATCGCTTCCAGTTTTTGTGACTGCCTTAATTGTTCCTCCAACCGTTTGCGATCGGTGATATCCATTTGAATTCCCCAGATCGCATGTAATTGATTTTCTTTGATCACGCCAAAATACGAGTTTCTAAAATGATGACTTTTACCTTTATTATCCTTTTCCTGCGTTTCTATCATTTCAGTTTTAAAATTATTTTCAACAAACTTTTCCATACGATCTGTAGACAGATCATAATCCAATATGAATTCGCGTGGGTATTTGCCCAGTATTTCTTCCCTGGAAGGGAAACCGTACATCTGGGATAGAGCATCATTGCAATCAGAGATTACCGCGTGTTCAAGAATTGATCTGGCAATTTCGCGCTTGTTAATACTGATCGGCAATGGCTTCTCAAATTCAATTCTCCATATACCAACAAGACTGTTTTTTATAAAGTGATCATATTGCAGATTGAGTTCATTTATTCTGTCCTGCACATTTTTTCTTTCCTCCACTTCCTTTTGGAGATTGTGATAGAGTTGTGCATTTTTCAATGCAGCGGCAGCAAATGAAGCAAATGTTTCTGCCAGGGAAAGCTCTTCATCAGTAAAATTAATTTTCATCCGGCTCAAACACATGGCACCAATTACCTTTTCTTCGATGAGAAACGGGGCGACCATTATGCGCTCTTCCTTCTCCTCAGGCGTCCCTGGTATTTGCTGACCCATGGAATCAGGCCCGGTGTCGTTAAAGATCAGTCCTCTTTTCTTTTTAACCGCCGAACCGGTAAAACTTTTATCAACATCAAGAGGCATTTTTAGTACTTCATCCCTGTAATCAGGATCAATGGTAACCACAGGTCTGAGAGATTTCAAGTTTTGCTCTAAGAGATAGAGTGCACAGCTTTTCGTATTTAGGATCTCCATAATTCCGCTGGCAATCTCATTCAAGACTTCCTTGATATCCAGGCTTCTTGTCAGATGACGCGCCGTCTTCAACAGATTTTCCTGAAATTTTGTTTTATATAAGAGTTCTTCCTCTGATTGTTTCCGGTCGGAAATGTCCTGTGATACGCAAAGGATGCCATTGTCTCCGTTGGGCAACGTGTATTTTTTTTCATTTAATTCCATAAAGCAGTATGAACCATCTTTTCTCCTGCTTTTAACCACATGCTTCAGAATCTCCCCTTTGAGCAAGCGATGGAGGTTAGATTCAACCAGGTCTGCTTCATCAGGATGGGCAATTACACGTACATTTTGTCCTATTAGATCTTCTCTTTCGTAACCTAAGGTATGACAAAAGGCAGGATTCACGTCCAGGATCACGCCTTTATGATCTTCCAACAGAATGCCGCTGGGTGATAGCTGAAACAGTGTCTGATAATATTCTTCCCTTTCCCCCAGTGTTTTCTCAACTTTTTTTCTTTCACTGATATTGCGGATATTCGCCTGTATTGCCACAGTTTTATTATTTTCCCTGATGGCCACCGCTCTGATTTCATAGGGAACTACACTGCCGTCTTTTTTAATACCCTCAACTTCAAACATGGGTGAAAAGTCACCTGTTACAATTTTTTTAAGAAAGGATTTGATAATTTTTGACGCGTCTTTTGTCAGTATTTCCAGTTCGCCCACATTTTTACCGATGATTTCTTCTTCAGTGTATCCACTCTCCCGTTCAAATCGCTTATTTACTTCAAGAAGTACGCCGTTGGGATCGAGAAGCGCAATTAGATCAGCCGCGTTATGAAAATATCGCCGGTATTTTTCTGCATATTCTTTGGCAGTGACCGCATTGTCCTCTGAATTCTGTATATTCAATGAGTCCATCTTATCCTGGAGTCCCTCGTTCTCAAGATCCATACTTATCTGCCATTCTTTGTCTTCTTTTTTTTTCATCTCACTCCTGTCAACTGAGAGAGGCTTCCTATTATTTATAGAACAGCCCTTCCCGGCAGAGACACGATGACTCGCTTCCCGGCCTTTTTCAACGTAGCAGCTGCTTGCGAAGAGCTTCTACATTTAAATACATTATTGACTAGATCTATAGACATCTGAAATTCAGATTTATAGTATTTTCTTTTTCTGTCTATATTCGGTCCATTTGTAATAATCCTTAGTATTCAAATAATTTGAAAAAAGCGACAAATCTTGTTTTTTCACTTCTCTGGCGGCAGCGTAGAACGTCTGTTCAAAACTGTCGCTTTTATAAACAGTTATCAAACGGATATCTGCAGGGAAAAACTGTATATTTTTATCAGGAGAAATTTTTCTGTATATTTTCACTTACAAAAGCTTGTCAGGCTATTATTAAATAGAATTTATCCTGGAGAATACCGATGGAAAAGTCTTTTTACTTTTATCTCATCATGGTTCCTTTAATATTCTCTTCACTCAGTTGCCAAAAGGAATTACCTTATGATTTAACGGAACAAGGATTTCAAAAATTTTTGCGCCACTATGAAACAGCGGTAGCTCCATTGATGACCTCATACAACCAATCCCAGTGGGATGCCTACATCACCGGTAAACAGTCATATTTTGAGAGAACAAACATGTTTTCGCTTAAAATAGATTCTGTTTATCAAGATAAAGACTCTTATGCCTATTTAAACCGGTTAAAGCAAAAGGGGATTATCGAAGATCCACTTCTAAAAAGACAACTTGAGATTCTCATCAATGATTATTTAAACAAGCAAATTGATCCTGTTCTGAACAAAGAAATAACTGAAACCGGTTCAAAAACCGAACAGATTTTTGCCAATTTCCGGGCCGAATATAACGGGAAAACATATACGGATAATCAGGTGACGCAAATTCTGCAAACCGAGCGCGACAGTAAATTCAGAGAAGCAATCTGGAGAGCACAGAAGACAATAGGGGACCAGGTGGCTCCGATTCTCATCAAACTTGCCAAGTTAAGAAATGAATCCGCACGCCAGCTCGGATATCATAACTTTTATGAACTCGCCATGAAATCTCATGAGCTCGATCCGCTTCAAGTTGAGAATATCTTTGAACAATTACACCGGCTGACAGAAGAACCTTTCACAGAGGTACACAGGCAGATTGATGAAGTGTTTGCCAGGAGATATCATATTGATAAATCAGAAATCCGGCCGTGGCATTATGAAGATCTTTTTGCACAATCCGTGCCGTCAATCTTTGATATTAACCTGGATACATATTATAAAAACACCGATATCCCTAAAGTAGCGGCAGATTTCTATGCTTCCGCACAGCTTGAAGTTGAGGATATCCTGGCGCGCAGTGATTTATATGAACGGGAAGGAAAAAGTCAGCATGCATTTTCCTTTTGTATCGATAGAAAGCAGGATATTCGTATTTTGTGCAATATTATTCCAAATGAACGATGGATGGAAACAATGCTCCATGAGTTAGGTCACGCCGTCTACGATAAATACCTTGACCCTTCTCTGCCTTTTATCTTGCGTGAACCGGCACATTCCTTTACCACAGAGGGTATAGCCATGATGTTCGGCGGATATTCTTCCAATGCCGCCTGGATACAGAAAGCATTGGGTATTTCCGATGCCGAGAAAAAAAAGATAGAAGAAGTGAGCCGGAAAAATTTGCGTTTATCCAAATTGATCTTTGCCCGATGGAGTATGGTTGTTCTAAATTTTGAGAAAGCATTTTATCAGGACCCGGATCAGGATCTGAATACTCTTTGGTGGGATATGGTTGAAAAATATCAAAAAATAAAACGTCCGGACAATCCGGTTGGGAATGAATGGGCATCAAAAGTGCATATCGCCACTTATCCGGTGTATTATCAAAATTACCAGCTGGGCGAGATTTTTGCTTCACAGGTGTTGAATACGATTGCTCAAAACATATATCAGACCAAAGATTTAGAAAAAGTAATTTTCTGGGATAAGCCAGAGGCCGGAAATTTTCTCAAAGATAAAATATTCAAGGTCGGAAAACGCCTGCCCTGGAATGATATGATCGAAGCAGCAACCGGTAAACCTTTGAGCGCCGAATTTTTTGTCCGTAAATATGTTCAGCAATAACCAACCGGATCAAAAATAAGTGTGCAAACATTATTTCATGTTACTGAGGAAGCAATTCATCTGCTGGAGAAAAAATAAGGTAAGAAAAAAGAAACTATATTATTCCTGATTATTCCTGCTTTCATAAATTCCGACGTTCCTGAATTATTTTTTGCATACGGGATGGTTTCGACCAGCCAGGTATAGAAATTTCAAAAACTGTTCCGTTCATAAATAAACTTCTTACTTTTTTTTCTGCGCCAAATTCTTCCATGATTTCCTGTACGATGGTAAGCCCCAGACCCGTTCCTTTGCCAAGTTTTTTTGTCGTATAAAAAGGACTAAAAATATGGTTTGCCTGATCTGGTTTGAGACCAATCCCATTATCCGAAACTCTTAAAATAATTATATTCCCTTTGCGCATACAGGATATTTCAATTCTCTTTTGGTAAGTTTCTCTAATCTTGTTTTCTTTTTCTATCAGTGCATCCTTCGCATTAGCAAGCAGATTTAAAACCATCTGTTCAAGTTTGAATGGATTCCCCTTTATTTGTCCGGGATTGTCAGTAATATTTGATATCAGTTTAATTCCTTTATTGTCATACTGTCTGCTGATCATCGAAACGGCGTCTAAAATCACCGGTTTAATTTGAAAGATCTTTTCAATCTTGTTTTTTTGCTGGCTTGAAAATAATCGTACATGATCCACAATATTTTTAATCCGCTCGATGTCCTGGTAAATCTCCTCAATATTCTCCCGAAATTTAGGATCTGAAAGATCTTCTCTGCGCAGGGTTAAATCAAGGTATTCCGTACAAAGTCTCAAATCCTGCAGAGGCTGATTTATCTCATGGGCCATTCCGGCAGCAAGCTCACCCAAGGATGAAAGGCTGGCTTGATGGAAAATGATTTGCTGTTGCTGCTGCTGTTTTTTTATCGCCCTTTTGACCCGCCTCTCAAGATGAATATTGGCCTTATTTTTAATCAGGTATCTGCTGTAACTCCAAAATGAGATCAATGAAAAAATTATCATGCTTAGAAGCGAAAGCCATCTTTCAAGTTTTACTTTTTCTAATTCCAGACCCTGGATCTGAATTTTAGTTTTTAACAGTTGTTTTTGCCTTTCCTGTTTACCCATCTCATAGCGAAGGTGCATGGCTGCAATATTATGGCTCCCCAGAGTGATCAAACTGTCGCTCTTTTGCGCATAGTTAATGATAAACTCATAGGCCTTTTTATAGTTATGTGTATTGGCAAAATATTCAGACATGGTATACAAATTTTCCAGTATTAAGTCTTTAGCTTTTATTTCATGCGAGTTTTCAAGACTCCTGAGGATATAGTCATATGAAAGTTTAAAGTTCGACTGGTGCAGATGATACTGCCCAAGATGATTCAATACTTTCGTTTTTCTCCATTTTTCATCTATGGATAGTAAAATTAGATTTGACTTTTGCAGATATTGGATTGAATTTGAAAAATCTTTCATCTTTATATAAACCATTCCAAGATTATCCAGTGCCGTGGCAATGCCCGGTTTATAATTTAATTCCTTATCAATGGCCAGGCCTTTTTTAAAATAAAACAACGCACTGTCATATTGTGCCAGGTCAAATTTTACTTGTCCCATATTGCTGTAAATACTTGATGTCAGATATTTATCATCAATGTTTTTTGATATATTCAGGGCTTTTGAATTGTATTCGATAGATCTTTTATGGTTTTTTAATTCCTGATAAGTCATGCCAATCGCATGGAGGGACATCGCCAGCGTTTTTTTATTATTTAAAATTTCGCTTTTAGTTACCGCTTTTAAATAATATTCTATAGCCTGATCATAAATTGATAAACAATTGTAATCTGCACCGATCGAATAGAGCAGCCCGCTGATAGAATTTTCATCATTTAGCCCCTCGTAGAGATTTAGTGATTGTATATGGCATT
>Ga0307424_1002101_pt1 | contig 9995 bp, 7 predicted proteins | sample SalMarWE160320MG_FD_202157 | JGI IMG/M metagenome (GOLD analysis project Ga0307424, IMG submission 202157) | Salt marsh sediment microbial communities from the Plum Island Ecosystem LTER, Massachusetts, United States - WE1603-20 | ecosystem: Environmental > Aquatic > Marine > Intertidal zone >...
CTGATGGCCGCCGGCCAGGCTGCGAGCAGCGGAGCGCAAGTGGTACTTTTGGAAAAGATGGACCGCCCTGGGCGCAAACTGCACATCACAGGCAAAGGCCGCTGCAACCTGACCAACATCGAGGAGCTTGACGGCTTTCTGCAGCATTTTCAACCCGACAGCCGGTTCCTGCGGCATGCTTTTCATCAATTCTTCTCTCAGGAGCTGTTGTCATTTTTTGAATCCCTGGAGGTTTCGACGATCGTCGAACGTGGCGGGCGCGTCTTCCCCGCCAGCAGTGATGCAGGGCAGGTCGTCGACGCACTTATCCGGTGGGCCGATCACCAGGGTGTTAACATTCGGGCTGGCCTGGCCGTTAAGGAAATTAACCCCGCCGAAGCAGGCCGGTGGAAAGTCCGGGCTCTCGCGACTGCAGGCACGAGCCGTCAGCAACGCTCAAGCGTACCAGCCCCGTCTGATTTCGGAGCTCAGGTTGTGATCCTTGCGACGGGAGGCTCATCATACCCCGGGACGGGTTCTACCGGTGATGGCTACCGGCTCGCGGCTGCGCTCGGCCATGAGATCACCCCTCTCCGGCCGGCCTTGATCCCACTCGATACCGCCGGCGATATCGCCCCCAGGTTGGAAGGTCTCAGCTTGCGGAATGTGTCGCTGAATCTGCTGGTGGATGATCGAAAAGCAGCTCAGGAATTCGGGGAGATGCTGTTCACACATTTCGGAGTATCGGGGCCGATTGTCCTCACTCTCAGCCTGCAGGCGGTTGATGCGCTGCGCGCCGGCCGGCGTGTCAGCCTATCGATCGATCTCAAGCCGGCGCTCGATCAGGAAACTCTCAAGGCCCGCCTGCTGCGCGAGATCGACGCGCATGGCAAACGTCAATATCGCACCTTGCTGGTCAGCCTGCTGCCACGCAGCCTGATTCCGCTGTGCATCGAACAGACCGGCATCCCGGCTGACAAACCCGCGCACCAGATCACCTCCGCAGAACGCAAGCGGCTGCGCTTATGGCTGAAGGATTTCCGATTGACCGTAACCGGCCACCGGCCGATGGCCCAGGCGATCGTCACTGCCGGCGGGATAAGTACGGGCCAGGTGGATCCAACCAGCATGCAATCCCGCCTCCATCCTGGATTGTTCTTCGCAGGCGAAGTGCTGGATATCAACGCTGACACAGGCGGCTACAACCTGCAGGCAGCGTTCTCAACCGGTTGGCTCGCCGGTCAGAGTGCTTACAGGTATATCGCCGACCGCTGACATCACTCAAGGCTTTCCTGTTCAGTCACTGCCATCACGAGCGTATACTCCAGTCCACCCAGCATCCCGCGGGATTCCCTCCCCCACGCAATCGACAAGAGAATGCAGCGAGTTAGCTGCGCTTAAGCTCAGGACTAAGCAGTGTTAAAGACGGACTGAGTGGCCGGCGGCTAGAATTGCGTATGAACGTAGTTAATGGCAGCCCGGGAGGGAGTTCTTTGTGGATGCACTTGCGATCTATCCGGGAAAAGGATCGATCCACGCGATCAAACGGCCGATTCCAAAAATCGAGGGATCAGATCAGGTCAAACTCCAGGTTTTGCAGGTCGGAATCTGCGGTACCGACCGCGAGGAGGTTGCAGGTGGCCGGGCCGAGGCGCCTGCTAGGAGGGAGGAACTAGTCATCGGGCATGAAATGCTCGGTCGTGTGGTCGAGATTGGAAGTCAAGTAACCAGGGTTACGCAGGGAGATCTGGCCATATTCACCGTTCGACGCGGCTGCGGCCATTGCCTTCCATGCCGCATGAACCGGCCTGACATGTGCCTGACTGGCGATTATCTTGAGCGCGGCATCAAGGGGCTGGATGGGTACCAGACTGAGTTTGTCGTCGATCGCGAGCAATACGTGGTGCGTGTGCCCCCGGGGCTGCAGCAAACCGGGGTGCTCACCGAGCCTCTTACGATCGCCGAGAAGGCTATCGACGAGACGGTGCGTGTGCAAAACGTGCGCCTTCCTGATGCCGCCTCACGCCCTGACTGGCTTTATGACCGACGCTGTTTAGTCGCCGGGATCGGCGCGGTTGGCCTTCTGGCGTCCCTGGCGCTGCGTTTGCGCGGCGCGCAGGTTTATGGCCTGGACATTGTCGACGGTGACAGCACGCGCCCGCGCTGGCTTGAAGCGATCGGCGGGACGTATCTCAATGGGCGGATGATTGCACCCGATCAGGTTGACTCGCAAGTCGGCCCGATGGATCTCATCTTCGAAGCGACAGGCGTCGCCCGGCTCGAGTTCAACCTGCTGGACGCCCTGGCCACGAATGGAATCTATGTCCTCACCGGTATTCCGGGCGGCGACCGGCCGCTGGAGATCCCCGGGGCGCAGTTAGTCCGGCAAATGGTGCTGGACAACCAGCTCATGCTGGGCAGCGTAAATGCAAGCCGCGACCATTTTCAGATGGCGGTCGACGATCTTACTCGCGCTGAAGGCCGTTGGCCTGGAGCCCTTCAGAAACTGATCACGGCGAGCTACACCAAAGATGATTTTATGGATAGGTTTTCTACCCATGAGAGCGGCTCGATTAAGACGATCATCGAGTGGGCGAAATGAACACCAAGCTCGCATCGAAAGAACAGAACAATGCTCCGCCGGGCGGCACTTGCCAAGCTGTTCGTAATTCGCACTTCGTCGTCGTCGCGGCTGCAATCTCAGCGTTAGGAGGGCTGCTCTTCGGCTACGATACCGGCGTGATTTCAGGGGCAATCCTCTTTATTCAGAAGGAGCTTGCACTTAAATCCAGTGTTGAGGAACTCGTGGTCAGTGCCGTGCTGATCGGAGCGATTATTGGCGCTGCAGGCGGTGGAATGCTTGCTGATCGCTTCGGCCGGAGGCGCATCTTGATTCTGGCTGCTATCATCTTTGCGACCGGTGCAATTGGTACGGCCCTCGTGCCTTCGGTCAGTTGGCTTATCGCAGGCCGCATCCTGGTAGGCACGGCGATCGGTGCGGCTTCCTTTTCCGCACCGCTCTACATATCTGAGATCGCACCGGAGCGAGCGCGCGGCCAGCTCGTCTCCTTGAACCAGATCGCGCTGACGAGCGGCATCGTCCTCTCGTATCTTGTGGATTACGCCTTGAGCGGCAGCCAGGCCTGGCGCTGGATGCTTGGCTTGGCCGCAATCCCGGCAATGATCCTTGGTATCGGGATGATTCGTATGCCGCCGAGCCCGCGTTGGCTGTTCAGCCAGGGCCAGACAGAGGAGGCCAGGTCCGTTCTACAGCGAATACGCGCCTGCGACGACGTTACCGAAGAAGTCAATTCGATCCAGACCAGTCTTGGACGCCAGACCAGCGATTGGCCTGAACTGATCAAGCCCGGAATTCGTCCGGCGCTGATCGTCGGTATCGGGCTGGCGATTTTCCAACAGATAACCGGCATCAATACCGTGATTTATTACGCTCCAACAATCTTGCAGTTTGCTGGTTTAAAGAGTGCGCCGGCAGCCATCCTCGCAACCACGGGCGTCGGCGTGGTAAATGTGGCACTCACCGTCCTCGCCATGCAGCTGCTGGACCGGGTCGGGAGGCGACCGTTGCTCCTGATCGGCCTGGCGGGCATGACCACGAGCCTGGTGGTGCTCGGATTCGCGTTTCTTTCGACGAATGCCTCCTGGTTGGGATGGATGGCGGTCATCAGCCTGATGTTCTACGTCGGATCCTTTGCCATCGGCCTCGGCCCGGTCTTCTGGCTGCTCATATCGGAGATCTATCCGCTGAGAATTCGCGGGTTGGCGATGAGCCTGGCGACGGTCACAAACTGGGTTTTCAACCTGCTTGTATCCATCACGTTCCTCAGCCTGGTGGAGGGTATCGGACGCTCATCGACGTTCTGGCTCTACGCGCTGGTTGGGATCGCGGCACTGCTATTCTCTTATTCGCTGGTGCCGGAAACCAGGGGGCGTAGCCTGGAGGAGATCGAAGCTCACTGGCGAGCGGGAGGCCATCCCCGCAAACTCGGCGCCTTCGCGCCGCAGAAAGAGGAGAACGCATAAGAAATGACAGAGCACGCTGCACCCGGAGCACCCGGAATTGAACCGCGCTGGACCTCGAGCGCGAAGGCAGGGGTGGGAACTGCGTTGAGTTCATCGAGCCGGGTCTGGTTCACAATCAGCCATGGCATTATGGATGAGATTTACTATCCGCGCCTTGATCAAGCATGCACGCGCGATCTCGGCATGCTTGTGAGCGACGGCCACAGTTATTTTTGCGAGGAGAAGCGCTCCACTCGACATGAGATCGCCATGCCCGAGGCTGGTGTGCCTGCCTTCCAGCTCCTCAACACCGATGAGGATAACCGCTTCCGCATCGAGAAGCAGATCGTCAGTGATCCGGCGCGCGATACGGTTCTCCAGCGCACGCGCTTCGTTCCCCTGGTGGGTGAGCTTGCAGATTTTGAATTGTATGTACTGCTCGCGCCTCACCTGGGGAACCGGGGCGGTGGTAATACAGCCTGGACAGGAGCGTACAAAGGGATCGAGATGTTGTTCGCGGAACGGGGGGGCATTGCCCTCGCGCTTGCCAGCTCAGCACCTTGGCTGGGAAGATCGGCCGGGTACGTAGGGGTTTCCGACGGCTGGCAGGACATCTCACAGCACAAGACCATGCAATGGCATTACTCGTGTGCGGCCGATGGAAACGTGGCACTGATTGGACACATTGACCTGGCAGCATGCGATGGTGAGTTCACACTAGCGCTTGGCTTTGGGCGAAATACCGCGGAGGCCGGCCAGCGTGCGCGCGCAAGCCTGCAAAGCGGCTTTGATACGGTCCAAAAGCAGTACGTGGGCCAGTGGCAGGAATGGCAGAAATCCCTCCACCCTGCACCACGTGGTGTAGATCGCGGCCTGTACAGGACCAGCCTGGCTGTGCTGCGCACCCATGAGGCGAAGCGCTTCCCGGGCGGTCTAATCGCCAGCCTTTCGATCCCGTGGGGATTTTCAAAGGGGGATGAGGACCTCGGCGGCTACCACCTCATCTGGCCGCGCGATCTGGCAGAAGCTGCCGGAGCCCTGCTCGCCGGAGGCGCTCCGTCCGATACCCGACGCGTGCTTGATTACCTCCAGGTGACCCAGGAATCGGATGGTCATTGGCCGCAGAATATGTGGCTCGACGGCCGACCTTACTGGGGCGGCTTGCAGATGGATGAGACGGCTTTCACAATTCTGCTCATAGATCTCATCCGGCGTGAAAGCGAATTGCCGCCCTCCGAGCTAAAGCGCTATTGGCGCACGGTAAGAGACGCAGCGAGCTTTATCTTGCGTAACGGCCCGGTCACGCAGCAGGATCGTTGGGAAGAGGATGCGGGCTACTCCCCGTTTACGCTTGCCGTCGAGATCGCGTCGCTGCTGGCTGCGGCTGATATCGCCGGCGCCCTTGGGAAGAATGATCTTTCCCGCTATCTGCAGGAGACCGCCGACAGCTGGAACGAAGGCGTTGATCGCTGGTGCTACGTCAGGGGTACGGCACTCGCCCAGGAGCTGGATATTGAAGGCTACTATGTCCGAATCGCGCCGCCGGAAGTAGCTGAAGGATCGTCTGTCCGGGAAGGGTTCGTACCCATTAAGAATCGCCCACCAGGTCAGAGCGAAGAACCGGCAGATTACCTCATCAGCCCGGACGCCCTCGCTCTCGTGCGCTTTGGCCTGCGGTCAGCCCAGGACCCGCGCATTTTAAACACGATCAAAGCGATCGACACCATGCTTAAAGTCGAAACGCCGCACGGACCGGCCTGGTACCGCTACAACGATGATGGCTATGGAGAACACCGGGATGGGTCACCTTTCGACGGTACCGGCATCGGCCGGCTCTGGCCGCTGCTCACCGGTGAACGGGCGCACTATGAACTCTCCGCCGGGAACCGCCGAAAGGCATTCATCCTGCTCCATACTCTCGAGGCCTTCGCCAACCACGGCCACCTGCTGCCGGAACAGATCTGGGATAAAGCTGATATCCCGGGACATGAACTTGTCTTCGGCCAACCCTCTGGATCGGCCATGCCGCTCGTCTGGGCGCATGCGGAGTACGTTAAACTCGTCCGCTCGTTAAGCGACGATAAAGTCTTCGATATGCCACCGCAACCGGTCGAACGCTACCAGAAGGGGGAAGTCCGTGCTCAATACGCAGCCTGGCGTTTCAACCAGAAGATCCGTTATATGCCGCAGGGTAAATGGCTACGTATCGAAACGCTCTCCCCGGCCATCCTCCATTGGTCCGATGACGGGTGGAAGACGACGCACGATGACCCCACCCGCGACACTGGTTTCGAAGTGCACAGCGTCGATCTTGATGTGCGGACCCTGCCTGCTGGTACGGTGATCACCTTCACCCTTTTCTGGAAGGAGACCGGGGAGTGGGAAGGCCTCGACTACCGATTGGAGATCGAGGCTTGAAGGTCCCTGCCTGCCCACCATTTTTACTGGAGACGATCAGCGTACCGTGATGTCTAACATGTAGGACCAGGCGCCTTTTTCGCCTCCATCCCAGGGCTGGCTGTACGTAAAGGTGACCTGTGTCCGGCCACCTTCCAGCGCCTTGAAGCTCCAACTCTGCGCCCCAGGAGCACCGGCCAATTCCGCCTCTGCGCGTCCGGCCGGTTCTTCATAGATCATCCCAGTCTGCTCCAGGGCCGCAGGATCGCTGATGACCGCGGGGTCCTCCCATTGAAAACCCGTGGTCGGATTGGAGCACAGCACGAGCTCGAACTGCTCTCCGGGAGCCAGTTCGATCGATCCGACTTGTCTGGCTTGAGCATAGAAATCATCACAGCTGACCTCGATGCGGGGATTCCCGCCTCCACACGCGCCTAAAGCCAGCGCCAAACTTGCAAATGCATAAAACAGGTATTTCCTCATGACTGCCTCCAATAGATGGCGCGGATTATGACGATTCTCGCGCCGATTTCATCCTCCTTAACGGATAGCAGGGGAAATTTGTTCCCGGTGGAATCCAGGCGATGTGGAATCCGCTCGAAGAGAGGCGAACTTACAGTTGATTCTAAGTTCCGTCTTCGCCTAGAATAGGATATAAAGTAAGCTCCGGAGGACGGATGTCGACCATCAAACGGATCAATCACATCGCACTTGTTGTCGATGACATCGAAGCCGCGCTGCATTTCTGGCGTGACACACTCCAGCTCAACCTCTCCCACGTCGAGGATGTGCCTGACCAGGAATCGATCGTCGCCTTCCTTCCGATCGCAGATATCGAAGTCGAGCTGGTAAAACCGACCTCCGATGAGAGCGGCATCGCCCGCTATCTCAATCGTCGCGGGCCAGGCATTCATCATATCTGCTTTGAGGTGGACGATATCGAATCATGCCTCGAGATCCTGCGCGAACGCGGGGTTGAACTGATCAACCCCGAGCCCGTTATTGGAACAGCGGGTAAGAAAATTGCTTTTCTACACCCGAACAGTACCCATGGAGTCTTAATCGAACTCTATGAGGTCACACCACAGGAACCTGCGATTCGCCTGGCCCGCGCGCGTGGTTTGGCTGATCGAGCCATGAACCAGGGACAGGTCGTAGCGGCGGGCGTGCTTGGTTTTCTGCGTGGCCTGCGGACCGATGGTGATTCACCTCAGAACTGAAATAAAGTTCAGGCCAGGGACACGATCTCCCCACCCGTGATGCGCACGAGCTCCTCCGGGACAAGCTGAAAGACAGCCCGCGGCGTGCCGGCCGCAGCCCAGATATTTTCATATCCCATCAGATCCTGATCGATAAAGGTTCGCAGCACTTGAAGATGACCGACCGGTGGAACACCACCGATGGCGAAGCCGGTTTTTTCACGCACTTCATCGGCGGAGGCCATGCGCACCACTTCCCCTATCCGCTCTCCCAGCATTGCTTCATCAAGGCGGTTCGAACCGCTGACAATCGCCAGGATTGGTTGGCCGCTTGATTCAGTTACCAGGACGAGAGATTTCGCGATCTGACCCACCATGCAATTAACAGCCGCGGCAGCATCAGCCGCGGTGCGCGTACTCTGCGGCAGTTCTTGAACCTGGAGCCGAACGCCCTGCGTATCAAGCGCTTGCTGCACTCGACGGGCGCTGCTGCTGAGTTGAGAGGCGGAATCTGCCATCATCGTTCTCCTGCTTGGACGGGCGATGTCGAATAGAGGGATGTGAAGTCTACACTGGGGGCGTTAACGCGCCAACCCCGCCGTGCGGCGGGGTTGGGCTCATGGCCGGGAGGAGCCATTCCTTACAAATGTATTTGCACCGTCTCGGTCGCGCGCTCCGGGCTCTGTTCGAACCGCTCGGAGAGGATCTTGGTGACAATCCCCAGGCACGCCGTCAGCCCCATGCCGGCGGCCATCGCCGCGCTGCTGTACATCACAATCATCAGCGGAGAAACAAGTACAAACGAGAGCGGCGAGCCATACTCTTCGCCTAGACCGGGTGCGACCAGCGCCGTCATGATCGCAATCGGGGCGAAGAGTATGTACCCGACGTTTACCAGGATCCAGCCTGCGCTGTCCTCGAATATGTGACGTACGGTCAGAAAGATCAACCCGCTCACCATGCCTGACAGGAACAAACCAATTCCCTCAGCGAGCAGGCTTAGACCGGAGGGCAGCCAATTGAAATGGAGTGCCATAAATCCCAGCCCCACGGCAGGCCAGGCCAGGCCGATCATCAATAATGCTCCACGCTTCGTCTTGTCCATCTTATCCTCCCGGCGCATAGTTTTTTATTCTGCGCCCTTACCAATATGATTGTGCCACACCTTATAAAGCCTATGCACACTCTGTAAGCCATTTGCAAGCTTGGTCCTCAAGCCCGCCAGGACTCAAATCGACGTTGAATCTGCATGCTATAATCCTCGCGGTCCAACAAACGCCCCCGGGAGGAATGTATGTTCGATGCCGAAATGCTGGCAGCGCTCCGTAAAGCCCTCGAGCAATGGGAAGAGACAACGCTTCAGCATACCTTGAGCCGCTTCCCAGAGCGGAGGGAGGCATTCATTACGACTTCCTCCGAACCGGTCAATCGACTTTATACTCCCCTCGACATCGAAAAGATGGATTATCTCACTGACCTCGGGCTGCCGGGCGAGTTCCCGTACACGCGCGGGGTTCACCCCACCCTCTACCGCGGGCGGCCATGGACAAAGCGTATGTTCGCCGGGTTTGGAACGGCAGAGGAGACCAACCAACGCTTCAAATACCTGCTGGACCAGGGACAAACCGGCCTTTCGATCGCCTTCGATCTGCCGACCTTGATGGGCTATGACACCGATGCCCCGGAAGCGCTGGGCGAGTTCGGAAAGTGCGGCGTTGCTGTTTCTTCGCTGCAGGATATGGAGATCTTGCTTCAGGACATCCCGCTTGACAAGGTCTCCACCAGCATGACGATCAACTCTCCAGCTTCGGTCATCTGGGCGATGTATATCGCAACGGCCGAGAAGCAGGGGGTCCGGCTTGACCAGCTGCGCGGGACAACCCAGAACGACATCTTGAAGGAATACATCGCACAGAAGGAGTACATCTTTCCACCCGAGCCATCGATGCGCCTGGTTATCGATACGATCGAATACGGCACAGAACAGCTCCCCCAGTGGAATACAATCTCCATCTCTGGCTACCACATTCGCGAGGCAGGATCGACTGCTGCCCAGGAGCTGGCCTTTACCCTTGCCGACGGACTGGAATATGTTCGCTGGTCGATCGAACGCGGCCTGGGTATCGATGACTTTGCCCCGCGCTTATCCTTCTTTTTCAATGCTCACAATGATTTCTTCGAAGAAATTGGCAAATATCGTGCGGCTCGCCGAATCTGGGCACGCCAGATGCGCAACACCTTCGGCGCCAAGAATGAACGCTCCTGGCTGATGCGCTTCCACACGCAAACAGCCGGCGTCAGCCTGACTGCACAGCAGCCGGAAAACAACATCGTCCGGGTCGCGATCCAGGCGCTCGCGGCGGTCCTGGGCGGCACGCAATCGCTGCACACAAACTC